>MDTE01119225.1_pt1 | contig 19238 bp, 16 predicted proteins | sample 811231 | NCBI WGS metagenome assembly MDTE01 (sample SAMN05326651, study PRJNA326480) | marine metagenome | isolation source: seawater | place: Indian Ocean: Red Sea | collected 2010 | reverse complement strand
CGGGCTCCAGAAAGACACAGTGCCAGTTAATGACTGGCGAAGGTGACTTCAGGGATAGTGCCACAGAAAATAAACCGCCTAATCAAGGCAAGGGTGAAACGGTGAGGTAAGAGCTTACCGGTTTTTTGGTAACAAAAAACGCATGGCAAACCCCACTGGGAGCAAGGTTAAATAGAGAAGACATTGCATAATAATATGCTTAAAACAGTCTTTAGTTAGTCTTCTGGGTTAACCGCTTGAGCTAAAATGTGAATTTTAGCCTAGATAAATGACATCTTTAATGACAGAACCCGGCTTACAGATTAACTGGCTCTATTTCCATCAACTTTGTTCTACTTTTGTGCCTCTTAGATAAATATAAATTTATTGACTATTTTATAAAAACCCATACTATCCCAATTAATCCCAATATGGAGGGTTATTTGAAAAAGTTTATTAAAAAAAGGTTTTTTATTAACAATGTTTTTATCGAGCTTCGAAAACAAATTGGACAAGAAAGGGCGTGTCTCTGTGCCAGCTAATTTTAGATCCCACTTAAATTCTTTGGGATATAATGGATTTATAAGCTATCCATCATTTAATCATCCTGCTTTAGAGGCTTGTTCTCAAGATCGAATAGAAAAGCTATCAAATACAATCGATACATTAAATCCTTTCGAGGAAAAAAGAGATTATTTTGCTACTTCAGTCTTATCAGAGAGTGAAAATTTACAATTTGATACTGAAGGAAGAGTTTCAATATCTGAAAAATTACTTAATCATGCGAAAATCAAAAATAATATCTTATTTGTTGGTCTAGGCAAAACCTTTCAAATTTGGGAACCAAAAAATTTCGAAAAATTTAAGTCTTTTGCAAGAAAAAAAGCATTTCAAAATAGATCAAACTTAAAATGGGACAATAAACAAAAAGGAGAGCTGTAATGAGTATAAACGTTGGTGGAGGAGAATTAAGAGAGTTAAAACCAAGAATATTAGTCATTGGCGTTGGTGGCGCAGGAGGTAATGCAATTAATGCAATGATTGAAGCTGGAATGCAAGGTGTTGAATTTGTTGCAGTTAACACTGATGCACAAGATTTAAAAATGAGTAAAGCCGATGCTAAAATACAAATTGGGATGAACTTGACAAAAGGACTGGGAGCAGGTGCGAAACATGATATTGGTCAAGCAGCCGCAGACGAGTCTTTAAATGAAATTATAAATTATATTCAAGGAAGCAACATGGTTTTTATAGCCTCTGGAATGGGGGGAGGAACGGGCACTGGTGCCTCACATGTCATTGCTAAAGCTGCAAGAGAAATGAATATTTTGACAGTTGGAGTTACAACTCTACCTTTTGCGTATGAGGGACCAAAAAGAATGAGAAGAGCTATCACTGGATTAGAAGAATTAAAAAAACATTTAGACACTACAATAGTTGTACCAAATCAAAATCTTTTTAAAATTGCAAACGAGTCTACAGGTTTTGAAGAATCGTTTAGTCTTTCAAATGATGTTTTAAAACATGGAGTGCAAAGTATAACCGATTTGATGGTTAGACCTGGAATGATTAATTTAGATTTTGCAGATGTTGAAACAGTTATGAGCTCTAGTGGTAAAGCTATGATGGGAACTGGAGAGTCCGAGGGAGAAAACAGAGCTATGGCTGCGACCGAACTCGCATTAAATAATCCATTAATAGATGAATACACATTGCAAGGGGCAAAGGGTCTTCTAGTAAATATCACTGGTGGAAGCGATATTAAACTTTTTGAGGTTGATGCAGCTGTTAATAAGATTAGGGCGGAGGTTGATCCTGAAGCTGAACTAATTTTTGGAGCAATAAAAGATGATAATATGAAAGGAAAAATAAGAGTATCTATCGTTGCAACATCTTTAAACGGGTCCTCTTTTGTTCAAGAACCAAGACCTGTTTTTAATATTGTTGGAGGTTCGAATGAAAGAAATAAAGATTTATCTAAAAACTTATTCTCAAACTCTAACATCGAACATAATGTAGTTAATTCGATTGAAGGAGCTACAGCATTAAAATTAGATGAAAATTATGAAATTAAAAATAGTCAAGAGCAAAATGCATTAATTGAAAGTTTTGAAAGCAAAGAAGAGAGTCAAATAGCAGACGAGTTTCAAAAAAGTTTCAAAAAAAATGAGGAAATTCCTGCGGGCGTATCAATAGAAAGTGCATCTTATATCGAAAATAATTCAGATATCAAAAATTTGGACAATTCTTTAAATTTAACAACCGAACCACTGGTTAGAGATTTAGATGAAAAAAATACTCCAAAGTTATTTAATGACTCGAATAATGAAGCTGATAAAGAGGCAAATGACTCTGAGGACTCAGTTTTGGAAGAACAGTTATTTGATCAAGATATTAATGAAGATGAGGATTTTGAAATTCCTGCATTTCTTAGAAGACAAAAGTTTTAATGATACAACTTAAAATTAATGAATACTCAAAAATCATCACTGGAATTTTCTCATTTTCCAGTGATGTTGAGTGAAGTCATTAAGATATCTTCTCCTACTGAAGGTGGACTATTTGTGGATTGCACTTTTGGAGGCGGAGGATATACAGGCAACTTACTAAAATTTCCAAAAACAACAGTCATTGCTTTAGATAGAGATCCATCGGTTATTTCAATTGCAAAAAAAATTGAAAAAAAATTTCAAAGCAGATTTAAATTTTATCAATTAAAATTCAGTCAGATAGATCAGATTTTGAAAAATAATGTTGACACTATAATTTTCGACTTAGGTTTATCATCAATTCAATTAAATAATTTAAAAAGAGGGTTCTCATTTAAATCTAAGGATAAGCTTGATATGACAATGGGAATTTCTGATTTATCAGCACAAGATGCAATTAACAATTTGAGTGAAAAAGATTTAAAACTAATTATTAAAATATTAGGTGAGGAAAATGAAGCTTCAAAAATTGCCAAAAATATTGTCAAGGCAAGATTAATAAAAAAAATAACAAGAGTTGACGAGCTAGTTAAAATTATTGAAAAAAGTAAAAAGAAAAATTTCTATAATAAAATTAATCCTTGTACGAAAACTTTTCAAGCTCTAAGAATTTTTGTTAATAAAGAAATAAGTGAACTCATAACTGGACTAATTTTTGCTACGAAATTTTTGAAGCCAGGAGGAAAGATTTTAATTGTGAGTTTTCACTCGATAGAGGATAAAATCGTAAAGTTTTTTTTTAGAAATTTTTCAGAAAATCAATCAAAGCCATCAAGGTATCAACCTGAGCAAAATAACAAAAATTCTGTTTTATTTAAAAAATATTCTAATAAAGTAATAAAACCCTCAAAAGAAGAGTTATTTAAAAATAAAGCATCCCGTTCAGCAAAACTTAGATTCGCGATTAGAAGTAGCAATGAATTTATTTTTCCTCAAGTTCTTAAAGAAAAATTTAAGAAATATTTAGATGTAGAGGCTATAAATGTATAAATTTAAAATTTTTTTCTCAGTTTCAATTTTTTTATTTTTAATGGTAGTTATTTCAACAATAAAAAACGAAACTCGAGAAATTGAAAAGAAGATTTTTAAAATCAGTAAAAGTATAAATCAAAAAGATAAAGATTTAAGTGAGGCTCAATTAGATTTTTCGTATCTAACTTCTCCCTCAAAATTGGAAGAAAAAATAAATCATCTAGATAGTAATCATTATATAATAATGGAGTACTCTAAAATATTTCTTAGTATTTCTGATTTTATAAATATTCAAAATAAGATTGTTCATATGGAAACCTTGAATGAGAAAATCAAAAAATAGAAAAAAATCAAATGTTAATCAATCAAGTTTCTTTTTTGAAGACTATTTAGAAACAAATAAAAAAAATAAAGTCTTACGGAAAAATAATCTTTTTCAAGACAGAATATATATTTTATTTTTTTTATTTTTCTCATTAATTCTAATTTTCAGTATAAGAATAGTTCATGTTTCATTAAATAAAATTGAGGTCTTTGAAAAAGTAGCTTCACATAATAAATTTACTCTACTTAGAAGGGACATTGTTGACAGAAACGGAATAATAATATCAAGAAACATTAAATCATATCATGCTGCAATTAATCCAAAATTAATAAGAAATAAAGATAATTTTTTAATTAAATTAAGAATACATTTTCCTGAAATTAAAATTCAAAAACTTGAAAAAAAAATAAATCAAGGAAAATATTTTTACTTTAAGAAACGTATAAGCCAAAATGAAAGAGAGAAACTTTGGAGTTTAGGTGAAAGAGGGATAATTTTTGAACCATTTCAATCTAGAATTTATACTCATGGTAATTTATTCAGTCATATTATAGGACAAGTTGATTATGATAATTATGGTGTTTCAGGAATAGAAAAATATTTTGATAGAGAGCTAAGAGATAAAAGTTTAATAAGAAAACCTTTTCAATTAACTTTAGATACAAATATTCAATATTTAATTAGTAAAGAGTTAAGAAAATCTCTTAAAACCTTTGATGCAAAGGGTGGCGGTGCTTTACTTATGGATGTAAATAATGGTGAAATTTTATCATTAGTATCATTACCGGATTTTGACATTAATAAAAGGGCAAATGTAAAAGATAAAAAATATATAAATAAAATTACTAAAGGTATTTATGAACTTGGATCAATTTTTAAAACATTTACTATTGCATTAGCTTTAGATAATGATTTAGTAAAACCTCAAACAATAATTGAAAATATTCCTCAATCGATAAAATGTTCAAACCATGTGATTTCAGACATTAAAGAGTTTCCAAAAAATTTATCTGTTGAGAATATTTTAATTAGATCATCAAATGTTGGTACATTATTGATAGCAAGAAAAATTGGTGAAGAAAAATATAAGAAATTTATTGATGACTCAAATTTACTTAAAAACCCAGATATTCAGCTAGAGGAAGTAGGAACTCCACTTGAGTTTGATTGGAATAAATGTAAATTAGAAACTGTTTCTTTTGGACATGGAATAACTACTACGCCTCTTCAAGCTACAACAGTATATGCCTCACTAGTAAATGGAGGAAAAATTATTAAACCAAATTTAGTTTTAAAGAAAAAAAAGGAAAGTTTAGAAAGATTAATATCTGAAGATACCAGCATAAAAATTAATAATATTTTGAGAAAAGTTGTAACAGAAAAAGAGGGTACCGCTAAACTTGCCGATATTCATGGCTATTTTGTTGGTGGCAAAACTGGAACCTCTCAAAACTATAAAAACAAAAATGAAAATTTAAATACATTTATATCAATTTTTCCCTCCCAAAAACCTAGATACGCTTTACTAGTTATGCTTGAAAATCCACAAGTCGCAAAAAATTTAGTTTATGATTACATGGGTATGAAAATAAAAGCTTTTCGAAATGAAGCTGGATGGAATTCCGTTTATGTCGCCGGCAAAATTATAAAAAAAATTGGACCAATTTTAGCCATAAAAGATAAAGATTTTATTAGTCAATATGTTGTTAAAAAAACTAATTAACAAACTACAATTTCAAAAAAAAAATCTTTGGGTAAAGGGTATCGCTACCAATAGCAAAAAAGTTAGGAAGGGTTTTATTTTTTTTGCAATCAGAGGTCATAAATTCAATGGTGAAAAATATATAAATGAGGCAATAAAAAAAGGAGCTTCTTTAATTGTATGTTCAAAAAAATGTAAAATCGTAAATAAAAAAAAATTAATTTTTAAAACCAGAAATGTAAGGCAGCTTTTAAGTTTTATTTGTTCGAAATTTTATAAACAAAAACCAAAAAATATCATTGCAGTTACCGGGACCAATGGGAAAACTTCCGTTGCAGATTTATTTTACCAAATTTTAAGTATCAATAAAGTACCAGTAGCCTCTATAGGTACCCTAGGTATAAAATATCAAAATAAAATTATTAAAACTGATTTAACTACGCCTGATACTGTACTCCTACATCAAACGCTGGCAAAAATTAAAAAAAAAAAGATAGATAATGTAATTATTGAAGCATCAAGTCATGGTTTAAATCAGAAAAGGATACATAACCTTGAACTTAAAGCAGGTATTTTTACAAATTTTAGTCAGGATCATTTGGATTATCATCGTAGTATGAGAGCATACCTTAATTCAAAACTTATCTTATTTTCTGAAATTCTGTCTAAAAAAAAAACAGTTATTTCGGATAAATCTTTAAAAGAGTTTATTAAAATCAAAAAAATTTCAAGAGCAAAAGATTTGAATTTAATAGATATAAGCAAAATTGAAAAAAAATTGGAAAATTTAGTAAAATCAAGATTTAATGATTATCAGTTAAAAAATTTATCAATGGCTTTTGCAGCAGCAAAATTATGCAAACTTAATGAAAAAAAAATTATAAATTCAATAAATAAAATTAAAGATGTAGACGGTAGATTAGAACTAATTAAAACTTTTCCTAATAATATTAAAGTGTTTGTAGATTTTGCTCACACACCTGATGCATTAATAAAATCAATAAATTCAATCAAACGATCTTATAACGATAATATATCTTTGGTGTTTGGTTGTGGAGGAAATAGAGATTTTAAAAAAAGACCCATTATGGCAAAAATTGCGAGCGATCACTGTAAAAAAATTTATGTTACTGATGATAATCCTAGAAATGAAAAACCAGAAAAAATTAGAAAAGAAATTATTAAAAATATTAAAAATCCTAATTATTTTAATATTGGAGCAAGATCTAAAGCTATTAAATTTTCGATATTAAATGCTGAGCCTAACGAGGTAGTATTAGTTGCTGGAAAAGGTCACGAAACAAATCAGATTTACAAAAGAAAAATTTTCAAGATTTCTGATAAAAAGATAATTAAAAATATTAAGTTAGGTTTAAAAAACCTCTCATCAAAAAAACAAAATTTTTTACAAGATAAAAAAATTTTATCAAATTTTTTTAAAAAATCAAAAATTGAAAATTTTCAAGGAATATCAACCGACACCAGGTTAATTAAAAAAAATAATATATTTGTTACAATTAGTGGAAAAAAAAATGATGGAACAAAATTTATTGAAGCCGCAATCAAAAAAGGAGCTAAATACATTGTTACCTCAAAAAATATAAATAGATTTAAAAAAAAAAATTCTCAAAGTTAAGAATGAAATAAAATTTTTAAATAGTTTTGCATCTGAAAAAAGAAAAACCACGAAAGCAAAAATTATTGCAATTACTGGAAGTGCAGGGAAAACATCTTTAAAAAATTTATTAGGAAATTTATTGCAAAGTTTTGATCATACATTTAAATCTCCTAAATCTTTCAATAATTATCTTGGTGTTCCCTTAAGTTTATCACAACTAAAAATAAAGCATAAGTACGGAGTATTTGAGATAGGAATGAGTAAGTCAGGTGAAATCGACAAGTTATCAAAATTAATTCAACCTAATATAGCAATTATTACAAATGTTGGAGAAGCTCATTTAGAAAATTTTAAAAATTTAAAAGGCATTGCAAAAGCAAAAGGTGAAATTATTAATAACATTAGAGAAGGTGGAACAATTATTTTAAATCGAGATGATAAATATTTTAAATATCTTGAGAAAAAAGCTAAATCAAAAAACATCAATATCGTTACATTTGGAATGAAAAAAAAATCTGATGTTTTTTTGATTAAAATAATCAAAACTAAAAAAAAAAAGATACTTAAAATTAAAATACAAAATCAAATTTTATATATTGAGGCAGCAAGTATAAATATTTACAATATCCTCTCTTCGTTGGCAGTATTTAAAATATTAAATTTTGATTTAAATAAGTTAACAAAATTTTTCAAAAATCAAGAACCATCCGATGGAAGAGGTAAAATTCATAATATCAAAAGATACGGAAAAAATTTTAAATTAATTGACGAAAGCTATAATGCAAACCCACTTTCAGTAAAAAATGCAATAAATAATTTTACCTCAATAAAAAAACAGAAATTTAAAAAATATTTACTTCTAGGGGATATGCTAGAATTAGGAAAAAAATCTGAGTTTTTTCATAAAAACCTATCTAAAGTTATTAACAATTCAGATATTGATAAAGTATTTATCAAAGGCAATAAAACTCTTGATACATATAGGTCTATTAGCAAACAAAAGCGCGGGAATATTTTTCAACATGAAGAAGATGTAGATTTTTCTTTTAATAACATTATAGCTAATAATGACTACTTAATGATTAAAGGTTCTAATGCAACAGGTTTAAACAATTTTAGTAAAAGGATAATAAAAGGTTTTTAAATGTTATTTCACTTTTTTACCTCGCTTATCGATCAATATTCCTTCTTTAACGTATTTAAATATTTAACTTTTAGAACAGGTTTATCAGTTATGACCTCACTAATTGTAGTATTTATAATTGGCGCTCCTTTAATAAAAATTTTTTCTGAAAAAATGATTACTGGCCCAATTAGACAAGATGGTCCAATTGATCATATAGTAAAAAAATCAGGAACCCCAACCATGGGAGGAGTAATAATTATTATTGGGATAATTCTTAGTACCTTACTTTGGGCTGATTTAACTAATATCTATATATGGATACTAATTTTTGTATCCTTAAGTTTAAGCTGTTTGGGACTTTTAGATGATATACTTAAAATAAAACAAAAAAACTCTAGAGGTTTAAAATCAAGGTATAAATTTATTGGTCAATTAATAATTGCATCAATAACTTTGTTTTTATTAATAAAGTATTCTGAACATGAGTTTTTATTTCAACTTTACTTCCCTTTTCTTAAAAATTTGATTTTGCACATGGGATTATTTTTTATTCCTTTTGGATTATTTGTAATTATCGGTGCATCTAATGCTGTAAATTTAACCGATGGACTAGATGGATTGGCAACTGTGCCTGTCATGTTAGTAGCTTTATCTTTCACGCTTATTTGTTATGTAGTTGGAAATACAATTTTCTCTGATTATCTCCAGATTCAATATATTCCAGACGTTGGAGAGCTCTCAATCTTTTGCGGATCAATCGTAGGCTCTTGTCTCGGATTCCTTTGGTATAATGCGCCTCCAGCCAAAATTTTTATGGGAGATACTGGTTCCCTATCTTTGGGAGGGTCACTTGCAGCTATAGCGATTATTGTTAAACATGAAATTGTATTAGCTATAATTGGTGGTCTGTTTGTTCTAGAGACTGTTTCTGTAATTATTCAGGTTATTTCTTTTAAATTAACAGGAAAGAGAATTTTTAAAATGGCGCCAATACACCACCATTTTGAGCAAAAAGGTTGGGCTGAATCAACAATAGTAATCCGTTTCTGGATTATTGCGATTATTTTAGCTTTAGTAGGGTTGGCTACTTTAAAACTCAGGTAGAGGATGATTTCAATTGAAAATTTTAAGAAACTTTCTTTTTTAGTTTACGGGTTAGGATCTACGGGTCAATCAGTAATTAAATTTTTTAATAAACTGGGTATAAAAAAATTTCAAGTTTGGGATGATTTTAACTTAAACTTATACAAGAGTAAAAGACCCTTAAATTTATATAAAGTTTTATCGGAAGTAGATTATATAGTACTAAGTCCTGGTGTCAGCATTCACAACCCCCAAAATAAGAAGAAACTAAAAAAATATAAAAATAAGATTATCACAGACCTTGATATAATTTTTTTACTTAAGAAATTTTTCAAGAGTATCGTCGTAACTGGGACAAATGGAAAATCAACTACCTGTAAAATTTTAGCACATGTGTTAAAAAAAAATAATTTTAATGTAATGTTGGGCGGAAATATTGGTACGCCTGTTCTAAATTTAAAATTTAAAAATAATTGCTATGCAATAATTGAAGCCTCATCTTTTCAATTAGCTTATTCGAAATATATTCAGCCTGATTATGCGCTGTTATTAAATGTGTCGAATGATCACTTAGACTGGCATGGAAGTATGCAAAACTATATTAATTCAAAATTTAAAATTTTTAATAATCAAAAAAAAAGTCAGTATTCTCTGATTAACAACAGACTGAAGACAATTTTTAAAAAAAAAGATTTTAAAGGAAAATTGATAATTCCCAACCTCAAAAATTATCAAAAAAAGAAAAATAAGATTAAAAATTTTTATTTAAAACTTAAAATAAATGATGAAAATGTTTCGAGTGTTTTTGCAATAACAAAGTTACTTAAAATTAAAGAAAAGTCTTTAATACAATCATTAAACACTTTTCAAGGTTTACCCCACAGATATGAAATATTTTATAGAAAGAAAAATTGTACGTTTATAAACGACTCGAAAGCAACATCATTTCAAGCATCAAAACTTGCTTTACAAAATTCTAAAAATATTTTTTGGATTGTTGGTGGTTTACCGAAAAAAAATGATAAATTTATTTTAAACGATTTAAAAAAAAATATCGTAAAATCATATATTATTGGAAAAAATACAAATTTTTTTAAAAAACAAATTCAAAATAAAATAAATTATTCAACGACACGAAATCTGAAGAGTGCAATCTTTAAGATATTTGAGGATATTAAATTATTTAAAAAAAAAGAAAATGTAATTTTATTAAGTCCAGCTTCAGCGTCTTATGATCAATTTTTGAATTTCGAAAAAAGAGGGAATGAATTTAAAAGATTAATTAAAAACTATGCAGAACGACATATTTAAAACTAAGCTCATTAATTATTGGCGTGATATAGATAAGAAGATTTTTTTGGCTTTTATAACTTTATTTTGTCTTGGACTTTTTTTTTCTTTTTCATCTACTTCTTTTTTAGCTGGCGAAAGATTAAACAAAAATGATTATTTTTTCTTTTCAAAACACTTTTTTTTTACATCACTAGCAATGATGATAATGGTTATTATATCAATGCTTAATACATCATTTTTAAAAAAAATTATTATTCCTTTGTTCACTATTTCTTTGATATCTTTAGCATTAGTTCCAATATTTGGCATTGAAGTTAAAGGAGCAAAAAGATGGTTAGATTTATATTTTTTTAGACTTCAGCCAATTGAATTAGTAAAGCCTTTTTTTATTTTAGTAACAGTAAATATATTAACAACACCAAAGTTAAAAAATTCTCAGATAAAATATCTATTAAGTTTTTTATTATTATCATCAGTTATTATTCTTTTAATTGATCAACCTGACCTCGGGCAAACAATTTTATTGACCGGCACTTGGATAGCTACTGTATTTGTTTCTGGAGTAAGTATTTTTTATATTATTGGATTTCTCTCTGTTTTTTTAACATCATTAATTTTTTTATTTTACTTAATGCCTGAAAAATTTGGTTACATAATTAACAGACTATTGACTTTTATTGATCCAACCAAAGGAGACAAATTTCAATCCACAACTGCTCTAGATGCTATTAAACTTGGCGGTTTAAAAGGACAAGGTATGGGAGAGGGTATTTTAAAAGATAGTGTTCCCGAAGCACATACAGATTATATTATTGCAATAATATCTGAAGAGTACGGGTCAATTATTTCAGTAATGGTAGTTTTAATTTTTTTGTATATTTCTTTAAGAATTATAAAAAGTTGTGTGTATCAAGAAGATCTAATAATAAAGTTTTCTCTTTGTGGTCTTGCTACATTGTTAATCTTTCAAACATTTATTCATTTAGGCGTTAACACCAGCTTAATACCTACAACTGGTATGACTTTGCCATTTCTCAGTTACGGTGGATCATCTTTAATTGGTAGTTCAATACTTGCTGGAGTCATTTTAAATTTTACAAAAAATAAAACTTATCTTTATGAATAAAATTAAAACTTTAATTGCTGTAGGCGGCACTGGTGGACATGTTTTTCCTGGCTTGAACCTAGCAGATCATTTAAAAGATTTAGATTACAATGTGCACATAATAACAGATAACAGAGGCCATATTTTTTTAAGAGAACTGAATAATATTAAGATTACAAAATTACCTTCATCCCCTATTAATAGAAAGAATATATTTTCACTTTTTTTGTCAGTTATATTTATCTTCTACTCTATTTTAAGATCAACAATATTTCTATTACTTAATAGGCCAAAAATTATTTTTGGCATGGGTGGTTACGCATCTTTTCCATTATGTTTTGCCGCTGTTATATTAAGAATAAAATTTATAATTTATGAAAATAATTTAATCGTTGGTAAAACTAATAAGTATTTACTGCCATTTGCAGAAAAAATATTTGTACCTCATAAAGAAATTAAAGGAATTTCTAAAAGATATAACCATAAAATTACTAAGATTGGAAATATAATTAAAAAATCAATTTTAAATTTTTCTCAAATTAAAAAAAAAAAGATTTTTTCAAAAAAATTAAGCATATTAATCCTCGGTGGAAGCCAAGCTGCTAAAATATTTGCTGAGACACTACCCAGTATTTTTCAAAGATGCTCTGAACAAGGACTAAATTTAAAAGTCTTTCAGCATTGCTTACCATATCAAGAAGAGGAATTATGTAATTTTTATGAAAAAGCAAAAATTGAATACGAAACTTTTAACTTCAGTAAAGATCTCACTCATTATTTTTCAAAAGTAAATTTAGCTATTACAAGATCTGGCGCGTCGATGTTAGCAGAGCTAACGAATGCTAATATTCCATTTATTTCGATACCTTTGCCTACATCTGCAGAGAATCATCAACTTATTAACGCTACCTTTTATCAAAAGAAAAAATTGGCATTTTTAATTGAAGAAAAAGATTTAAGTGAGGATCTTTTTAAACTTATTAAAAGAATTCATACCAACGAAAATCTATTAAATGAAATTATTCACAATCAAAGTCAATATTCTGACAAAAATGTCTACAAATATATTAATGAAGATTTAAACAAATTATTTAATGAAAAAAATTAATTTAGGACAAAACCAGGTAGTTCATTTTATCGGTATTGGGGGTATAGGTATGAGTGGTTTAGCTCAAGTAATGAAAAACATGGGGTTTAACATTCAAGGCAGTGATCAATCAAAAAATAAAAACACTGTTAGTTGTTCAAATTCAGGAATAAAAATATTTATCGGTCATTCCAAAAAAAATGTTAAAAATGCATCAGTAATTGTTAGATCTTCAGCTATTAAAAATAACAACTGTGAAGTTGTTTTCTCAAGAAAAAAAAAAATTCCTATATATTCTAGAGCCGAGATGCTTGCAGATGTAGTTTCTAAAAAAAAAAATATTGTAATCACTGGGTCTCATGGAAAAACAACTACAACATCATTAATTTCAAAAATTTTGTCTGATCAAAAATTAGACCCAACTATAATTAACGGGGGAGTTATAAATTCATTTAATAGCAATGCAAAACTTGGCAAAGGTGACTGGGCCATTTTAGAGGCAGACGAGTCTGATGGGAGCTTTCTTAAATTACCAATTAATTACTCAATTGTTACCAATATTGACTACGAACATATTGATTATTATAAGAATTTTGAAAATTTAAAAAATTCCTTCGTAAAATTTATTGAAAAAACACCTCCAACAGGAAAATCAATTATTTGTACAGATAATAAAAATTTAAAAAAATTGGTTGGTAAAATTAAAAACAAAAATATTCTTACTTATGGAGAAAATAGTAATGCTAATTATAAAATTTCAAATGTGCGTTATAAAAATGATTTCTCCATTTTTGATATAAGTTTTAAAGATACGAGTAAGAAAAATAAAAAAATTAAAAATATTTATTTAAGACTTTTAGGAAAACACAACGTATTAAACGCAACAGCAGCTATTGCCATATGTTTAAATCTTGGTGTAAATCAAAATACAATAAAAAATTCTCTAAAAAGTTTCTCAGGTGTTCAAAGAAGAATGACAAAAATATTTTCTAAAAAATATAACGACTTTTACGATGATTATGCTCATCACCCTACAGAAATTCATTCTATTTTGGAAGGTGTAAAAAATGTCTCCAAAGACAGAAAAATTATATCTATTTTTGAACCTCACAGGTATTCAAGAGTTTTATCTTTAAATAAAGAATTTGCTAAATCGTTTGTAAATTCCAGCCTTGTTTTGCTTTGCCCATTATACCCTGCTGGGGAAAAGAAAAATTATAGATTTGATCAAATCAAGTTTGGAAACTTAATTTCAAAATTGTCAAAGACCCAAGTTGTAATAATTAAAAAAAATGAAGAAATTAAAAAATTTTTAAGAAAAAATTTGATCAAAGATGAAATAATAATCGGAATGGGTGCTGGGATGATATCTAAATGGATGAGGGAATTGAAATTTAGTTTATGACTCTTAAAAGTCTATTATTTGATAAATTTGGGTCAAGTTTATCTGAGAATACAAGTATGTCCAAATATAGCTGGTTTAATCTTGGAGGGCCTGCAGAATATTTATTTAAACCTGATAACAAACAACAATTAATCGAATTTTTAAGAGAAAATAAAATTCATAAATTAAAGATTTTTATCATTGGTGCAGGTTCAAATACATTAATACGAGATAAAGGCATAAAAGGTGTAGTTATAAAACTTGGTAAAGGATTTGGTGGAATTAATCTAATTAATAAGAATACGATTGAAGTTGGTGCTAGTGTACTAGATCGTAAAGTTGCGAACTTTGCTAAAGAAAATAATATTAGTGATTTTGAATTTCTATCATGTATTCCAGGTTCAATTGGTGGAGCTGTTATAATGAATAGCGGTTGCTATGAAAATGACATTTCAAAGGTTTTAAGATCAATCAAAGTTATCGATATTGATGAGTGTATAGAAAAAGAGTTTAAACGTGAGGAAATCGAATTTTATTACAGGGGAACTAATTTATCGAATAAATTTATTATTACTTCAGTCACAATGAGAGGTTCATTAGGAGTAAAAGAAAAAATTGAGAAGAAACAAATAGACTTTATAGAAAGAAAAAAGCTCTCGCAACCTAGCCAAGTAAAAACATGCGGAAGTACGTTTAAAAATATCGTTAATGATAAAAAAGCTTGGCAATTTATAAAAGAGTCGGGTTGTGATAAATTTAAAGTCGGTGATGCACAAATATCAACTAAACATTGTAATTTTTTTATTAATAACGGTAATGCAAACTCCTCAGACATAGAGTTGCTTATAAATAAAGTAAAAAAAACAGTGAGTAAGAAAACTGGAGTCAATCTCGAATTGGAGATTAAAATTATTGGTGATTAAAAGAAAATTTAAAAAAGTTTTAGTGGTAATGGGTGGAACATCAGGCGAGAGAGCCATAAGTCTTAGCACTGGAAAAGCTTGTATTTCAGCACTTAAGAAAAAAAAATATTTAGTTTCAAAATTTGATCCAAAATTTAAAAACTTTAATTTAATAAATAAAAAAAAGATCGATGTAATTTTTAATGCTTTACACGGCAAAGATGGCGAGGATGGTATTGCTCAAAGTTATTTTGAATATTTAAAAATACCTTATACGCACTCGGGAATAGTAAGTTCATATAATTCTATGAATAAAGTCATATCTAAAGAAATATTTTTAAAAAATAAAATTTTAACACCAAAATATCTAACAATAGAAAAAAAAAATTTTAAAGGAAATAGATTAAACAATCTCCTTAAAATAAAAAAAATTAGCTTTCCAGTCGTAGTTAAGCCTATAAATGAAGGATCCAGTTTAGGTGTTAAAATTTCTCGAAACCTAAAAAATTTAAAAAGATCATCCAAGGTATTGTTTAAAAAATACAATACGCTTATGTATGAACAGTATATTGGAGGACAAGAAATTCAGGCGGCAGTTTTAAACAATAAAGCTTTAGGAGCGATAGAACTTATCCCAAAAAGATCATTTTATGACTATAAAGCGAAATATAATAAAACTGCAAAAACAAAACATTTAATGCCCGCTAGGTTAAAAAAAAATGAATACTTATATGTTCTAAAAGTTGCAAAAAAAGCACATGATGCTTTAAATTGTAAAGGGGTATCAAGGGCAGATTTTAAATTTTATAAAGATAAATTTTACCTACTAGAAATAAATACTCAACCTGGTATGACCAGTCTTTCCTTAGTACCAGAAATTGCTAATTATAGAGGCATCTCTTTCCCAAATTTAGTTGAAAAAATATTACTCAATGCAAGTATCAACAAATGAACAAACGATTAATATTACCATTAACATTATTAATATTATTAACCACCTATAATTTAGAAGATAAAAATAATTTTAATTCAGAAATTAAAATAAAAAATATAATTGTTGAAAATAATTCAATTTTAAAAGAGGAAGATGTTTTAAAAAAATTGTCATTTTTATATGAAACAAACATTTTAGCGATGAACACTAATACAATAAAAAAAAGACTAAATGAAATAGACTTTATCGAAAGTTTTGAATTAAAAACGATATATCCAAATACACTAAAAATTAAGGTTTTTGAAAATGAGCCTATTGTTATTTTACAAAATAAAAAAGAAAAAAAATTTTATGCCAAAAATGGAAAAGTTATAAATTTCATTGAAAACGAAGAATTCAGTAATTTGCCATTGGTGTTTGGCGACCAGGTAAATTTTAAATTATTTTATGAAAATTTAAAAAAAGTTAATTTTCCGATCAATGAAATAAAAATATTTTATTTTTTCGAATCAAATAGATGGGACTTACTCACAAAAAAAGATCAGAGAATAAAATTACCTATCCAAAATTATAACCGTAGCCTCGAAAATTTTATGGAATTAAAAGTAAAAGCAAATTTTGAAAAATTTAAAATTTTTGATTATAGAATTCAAAATCAAATTATTTTAAAGTGAGAAATGCAAAAAAAGAATTTAAGTCTTTTTGTTTTAATCGAATACGATAAAATTACTTTTGGTGTTGGCGGAATAGATGAAAATGAAAAATTTAATATGCGGTTCCTTGAAACTATTCATAATACGGGAATAAATCGTCAAGGGATTATCGACTATAATTCGTTAGTTGAAATTTTCAAAAAAAAAATTTACAGCATCGAAAAAAAAATAAACTTTATTTTTAAAGAAGCTGTACTAGTGCTTACTAATTCTGAAAGTTCATTAATTAATCTATGCGGTTTTAAAAAATTAAATGGTTCTCAGCTTAAAAAAGAAAACATTACTTATATTTTAAATTCATTAAAATCTAAAGTTGTCGAAACTGAAAAAAATAAATCAATAGTTCATATTTTTAATACAAATTTTTTTTTAGATAAAAAAAATATTCATAATTTACCAATTGGCTTATTTGGAGACTTTTATTCACAAGAGCTAGCTTTTTTTTTATTAGATAAAAATTACTATAAAAATTTAAAAAATGTTTTAAGTCAATGTAATTTGAATATTAAAAAAGTAATCTCAAAAAGTTTTGTAGACGGGGTAAGTTTAATTGAAAAAAATTCAAAATTAGAAACATTTTTTAAAATTGAGATAGATTTGAATAATACTCAAGTTATTTTTTTTGAAAACTCTTCTTTAAGATATATTCAAAATTTTAGTTTTGGACTAAATATTATTAATAAAGATATTTCAAAAATTACATCATTAGATGAAAATATAATAAAAGATATATTATTAAATTCAAATTTTTCAATTCAATCTTTAGAACAAGATTATGTAGAGCAAAAGTTTTTCAAAAATAATAATTATAGAAAAATTAAAAAAAAATTAATTTCTCAAATAGCAGAGGCAAGAATTAAAGAATTAGCTGAAATTTTAGTTATCAAAAATACTAATGTTTCTTTTTTACTTAAAAAAAAAGCACCAATTTTTTTACAGGTTAATGACAAATCACATGAAATGTGTTTTAAAAATGTTTATATAAATTGTTTTTCGAAAAATAAATATTTTGATATAAAACTTATTTATAGTCACACTATTGAGACACTTTTTAAAAATGCGAATGAAATTGTTCAATTTGGGTGGAAAAAGGAGGCAGTGCCAGTTGTTCATGAAAAAAGGTCAATGATTGCTAAAATATTTGACATATTCTTTAAAGATTAATTGTTATTTTTAGAAACATTAGTTGTTTTAAATTAACGCAAATTTATTTGTATAAAATGGAATGTTAAATATTTATCAGCAAACACTAGAGTCACCTGTAAATTTTCATGGAAATGGACTACACTCTGGAGAAAAAGTAAGCGTTAAAATAATCCCAGGCTCTAGTAATCAGGGAATAATTTTTAAAAGAGTTGATTTAAAAGAAAACAATCTTATTAAAGCTCATATTGACTATGTTTCCACTACAAAACTTTGCACAACTTTAAAAAATAAAAGCGGCGCTAAAGTTTCAACGGTTGAGCATTTATTAGCTGCTTTATATATCTCAGAAATAGATAATGCTATTATTGAAATAAATGGAGAGGAAGTTCCTATTATGGACGGATCTGCAAAAAACTTTGTTGATGTACTTAAAAGTGCAAGATTAAAAAAACTCAAATCAAAGAGAAAATATTTAAAAATTTCAAAAAAGATTGATTTTGTTGACACAAACAAAAAAATATCCATTGAGCCGAATAATTCCTCTTTTGAAGTTGCTTTCCAATTAAATTATGAAAATCCGATTATTGGTCAACAAAAAAATCAAATTAATCTTCAAAATGATAATTTGCTGGATATAATAGAGTCTAGAACTTTTTGTTTATTTGATGATATCAACGAAATAAAAAAAATGGGATTAGCAAAAGGTGGATCTTTAGACAATGCAATTGTTGTAGATAAAGATAAAGTGTTGAATAAAAACGGTCTTAGGAATAATAAAGAATTCGTGAATCACAAAATTTTAGATCTTGTAGGAGATTTTGTTTTATCCGGTTACAGAATTTTAGGAAGAGTTTCTTGTTTTCAGGGAGGACATTATCTTTCGAGTTCTTTTTTAAGAACTTTATTAAAAAATAACTCTTGCTTTGATATAATTGAACTTGCTGATACAATTATAACAAAAAAAATACAAACCAACCAGCCAGTTAAAATAGCAGTTAGCGCTTAAAAAAATCATATAATTTTTGAATTAATCTGGTATTACTCATTATATGTTATTAAGGATCTTAATAATTATTGGATTTATTTTCTTATTTTTTTCATGTTCAAAAAAGGACTCCCTTTATAAACCAACTGAAAAAGTAAATCCTTATGAAATTTATAAAGAAGGATATGAAGCTTTTCAAAGAAATGATTATTTTTTTGCGAGTAAAAAATTTTCTGAGGCAGAAATAAATTTCGATAAAACTGAACATGCGTCTAAAGCAGCTATAATGAGAATCTTCTCGCTTTATGGAATTAATTTTTATGATGAGGCAGAAAAAAATATCAAAAGGTTTATCGAAGTGTATCCAGCCGAAAAAAAAAAAGTTATGTATTCTG
>MDTE01131334.1_pt1 | contig 19239 bp, 13 predicted proteins | sample 811231 | NCBI WGS metagenome assembly MDTE01 (sample SAMN05326651, study PRJNA326480) | marine metagenome | isolation source: seawater | place: Indian Ocean: Red Sea | collected 2010 | reverse complement strand
GCAAGATCATTGTCGTAATCATTTACTACAGGTAATACATTTCCTTCAGCATCTTCTAACCCACCTGCGTAAAAAGTATCATTTGCTCCAGCATCTGCTCCGTCGTCTACATTTGCAGCAGCTATAGAAGCAGGACTACCTCCACTGGTAACAACACTATTATTTGATTCTACAGTTAAAGTAGGATCTAGAGTATTTAGCAAATAAAAGTTTGCTCCTTCTACAGTAGAGTCATCTATAACTCCCTTAGTTCTATATATCTGTACTGTTAAATTTCCACTAGATATGTCAAATCCTGATCCTGAATTTAGTTTAGGTATATCTATTTTAACTAGGTATCTATTAGTTCCTGAGTGAGTGTATTTAGTATGCGCAGAAGGTTCTGAACTAATTGTATTTCCTTGAGCATCTGTATATACAAATCTGTATCTATAGTAGTAAAACTTATTAGAGTCTGCTGGATGTAAACCTAAATCAACCGAACTAGCTGATATAGTAGCTGTAGGGTTTGGTATATGAGTTAATTCCTGTACAGTAGGGGCTGGTAAGTTATTAGGTAATCCTGCTCTATATATCTTACTACCGTCATATTTCATAACTTCGTCAAAACCATTAGAAAAATACATAACATTATTTAAAAATGCTCCGTTAATATTTTCTAAAGAAGCTCTATCTCTATCAGAATAGTATTGAGAAAAAGGTGCTCCTGAATTAAAACCAGCATCGCCTACAGGTACTTGTTGTAACACATGGTAATCTAAAACTAGGCTTGCTCCGTCAGCTATTTTTACAGAGTCAAAAGGCTCTAAAAATGCCGCTGGTTCACTACCTGTTAAATTACTATCTATTGTAACTGTAAGTTCATTAAAAGCTTCTACATTAGTTTTTAATTGAGTTAAAGTTATGGGCGTTGTTTCTGTACCTGTTCCTATATCATAACTAGTAGTCAATTCTGTAAAAAATTTAAAAGTATTAGTATCAGGATCTACTGCTAAACTTACGTATATGTTTTGAGGATCTGATGGATTACTAGGATTTGTTATAGTTACTGTTCTTTTTACTAATTTATGTAAATGATTATCTACTGTAAGCAATTCGTCAAAGGTACTGCCATCACTAGTATTGTATTGTTTGTAAGTAAATAAACCATAGCCTCCAGAAGACTGACTAAGTATTTGAGATCCTTTTCTTTTAACTAGCGTTCTATCTTCCCTGTAATCTGTATTTATCATCTCAGATGCATATTCAGGATTATCTAATAGATCTGCTGTACGTCTATCTAGCCCTTTAAAAGAATCTATAATTTTTTTAATCATCCTTTGTTTAGGCATTAAAAACTCCAATCATCCCAAGAGTGTAAGTTGGGTATAGTTTGTACATCGTCTGTTATAAGAGCATAGCTTTTTACAATATCTTGTAACATTATTGTAAGTTCTTGAGCTGCTTCTCCACTATCTTCTGAGCTATCTCTCTTTAATATTTTCCACGCACAGTAAGCAATAATGTATCTTTCTACAGAGTCATCGAACTCACCATGACTACTAGTATCTTTACCTCCTACTACAAAAGCGTTAGCAGGAATAGACTCTCCTGACTGTAGTGTGTGAGGCTCTATATCTATGTATTCATCCCCTACGTTTATAACAGGCAAGTTACTTGCTAAAATATCTCCTTTCCTATCTACTATAGTAACATAATCATGTTGCTGTAAAGAAGATGTTTCTGTTAAAAAATTAGCATTATCTAAAGCTAGGGTCCAGTTTGCAGTAGAAGATACTGTAGGTGAAGATTGTACTTTAGCTCTTCTTAAATCTACTTCTCTTACTCTTTTTATATAATTAATTCTTAGCTTACCTGATGTAGCCTGAGGCACTAACATTATTTTACCGGACATACGTATATATTTTATAGGAGCTCCTGTTACACCAGGGACTCTAGACTTTATAGTAGTATCATCTAATACATAAAAGTCATCCTCAGCTCCGGTTGCAGAGTACTCTACATTATGTATCTTATTACCTAAATAACAGTCAGAAGGAATGTCATATTTTTCTTGTCCGTTTACTATATCTATAACAGTTTCTTTCATAAAAACTCTAGGATGTTGCGCTGCTATAGCTGCTTGTAGAGAATGTTGAGCATCATTTATATACTGTATAAACTCAGAAGTAGGTATTCCTGTAAAGTCTGTAAAGTCAGTATTTTCAGTCTGACTTCTGACTTGATCTATTAAGTATTGTACATATTTCATCTAAACTCCTATCGGAATACGCTCATTAAATTAGTCATTGCATTACTTCTAGCATCCCCTTGTCTAGATAAAGCGTTCATTAAATTTTTTTTCTTTTCTTTTGCTTTAGCTTCAGCTGCAGCTTTTTCTGCTTCCTTCTTTGCTTTTCTAATTTTTCTTCTAGACATAAGATAAGAAATACCAGCAGCTGCTACTCCAATTCCAGGACTTCCTGTAGCCATTCCGAGCTGTATGCCTGACATAGCAGATCCCATCAGAGCATCTTCATTAGTAGCAGATTGCATTGTCTGAGCCATAGAAGACATTCCTCCTAATATCTCTTGGGATTTTTGTCTCTGTCCAGCAGCTTTGTCCATTTGAGCATTTCTATCTTTTGCGTACTGGAAAGAAGCTTCATCTAAATCTTGTTGTCTTTCTTCAATACTCTTTTTCTTTTTATTAACAGATTCTGTTAAAGCTAAATCTGTTGATAAATCGCTTAAAACTTTATCTTCTGGCATTAAGTTGTAATGATTAGGCATTAGTTTCTCCTTTTAAACTATCTTTTTTAAAGTATATAGTGTAGTAGCCGATTGACTAGATATTTGTGTATTAAATTTAACAGATAACACATCTCCTTGATTTGCTTCTATAAGTAAATCATTTAATGATACAGGATCTGTCCCATTAGTTATTGTAAATATTGTATTAGCAACTCCTCCTGAAGGTGTTATAATTACATTTAAACTTACTTGTCCTGCTGAAGCTATATTTACAAGAGCACTTATTAAATAATTACCTGCATCTAGAGTAACATCTCCATTACTAACTATACTATCAGGGTCATAAGAAGCTCCTGTTCCTGATATTACAGGTTGATTAGTATTATTACCTATACTTACTACAGCTCCTCTAGCAGATACCATTACTTCAGTATTACCTTTATCAAACTCTGTTACCACTCCATCTATAATTTTGTAACCTTTTATATTATTAGATTGAGTTTTATAGCTAACGGTACCAGCCTCATTTGTAAAATTTACATATCCACTAGTGATAGGATCTGATGAATAAACGTCTGTCCCAGGGTCTAACGCTATTTTATAATTAGTAATATCATTATTATATATATGCTGAGATTTTAATATAGTATGAGAATTTATAACTATACCAAGATCTACATCTGGTGCCATAATTAAATTATATACAGGACTAATATTTGAGTAAAAAGTGTTTATACCACGTCCTATCATTCTTACTCTATATCCTCTTATCTGACTATCATGAATAGATATTATTTTTAATGGATCTGAACCACCATCAAAATCTATTAAACCATACGATGTAGGTATATTTACTCTGTGTAAAGTAACATTTGCACTAACAACATAAAAATTTACAGCATTAAAACCTGATAAAGTACATGAATACAATATAGCATCGTTAAGTGTTATACTACTTAAAGTAGAGTCTTTAGCCCTCATATCTGAAGAATTAAAATTACATGATGAAAAGGTAGCCGTTCCATCTACTGTTATCTCACAGTTTTTAAATTCTTTACTAGTTATAGTTAAACCGGAACTAATATCTATAAAAGAATTTTCTGTAGTAGCCGCTAAAGCATTAGCATCTGCTTGACTAGATACTACAATTACATTTGAAGGCGCACTTTCTAAACTAGTTACCCTACTGTCTAAAGCTGTAATATCAGATTCTGCAGCAGTTAAGCTAGTTTCTAGTGTTGTAATATCTGTACTGTTAGAACTTATGTTAGCTGCATTTGCCAACCTTCCAGTAGTATTAGCATTTATATCAGTATCTCTAGTAGCTATATAAGCATCAGTAGTAGCTAGATTAGTAGTATTAGTAGTTATGTTAGTTGTATTAGCTGCAATTAATATTGTATTGTCATTTATATCTATTGCATTTTGAGCTATGTTAGTAGTGTTAGTAGTTACCTGGGCTATTGCATTTTGTAAAGTAGAGTCTAGAGCAGGTAATGTAATCCTAGCTCCTTTTCCAGGAGTATGATCGTGATCGCTTACTTTTTGAAAAAAGCCATCTTTAATTTTTTCATCCCAGTTTTTTGTTCCTCTAACTGGAATTGTTATATATAAATTATTGCCTGAAGGCGTTCCAATATTCTCGTAAGCCATTGTTACTCCTATTTAGTGTAATGTAATTTACAAATATGTACACTTCCACCACTATCTACATCTATCTTAACCCTCATATATTTAAAAAGATTTATACTATCTGCTAAAGATTGCATAGAATCTCCGGTAAAAGGATCTATTTCCTGTACTCCGTAAAAGTCTACTCCGTTAGGACTACTTTCAAATCTTACACTAAAACTTCCTGTACCGTTTACTTCTAAAATAATACCTTTAGCTTTTAAAGGTAGCATAAGTGGTTTAGTAACTGTATCTGCTGATGCAGTTTCTGAAATTAAACTTATTGAATTTGTAGCGATTGCCATTGTTTCTCCTATGTTACTTTGTAATTTTTCTTTGGATCTTCAAAATTAAATGATGCATCCTGTTCAATTGTATCGTCAGCTTTTCCAGCACTGATAGTTCCTGTATCAGCTTGTTCTACTAAATCATGATATAAGCTAACTGAGCAAGTGCCTCCTGTAGAACCAGCATTGCCTATCTTTATTCTGACAAAAGGTAATACATTAACGTCAATAACTTGTGTAGTGCAATCTCCACTAGTCGCTGTACATTCAAACTCGCAATTAGATCCTCCTGAAAGCACACAAGGACACCAATTTACTCCGTCTGGACTCATTTCAAGACTTATTTCTACTGTACACCCATCACAAAGAGCTGTCAAGATGTATTCGTCAGTATCACTATTTAAAGTAAGTGTAGGGCTATAAGCATAGTTACCAGATCCTACAATATTAGCTGTTGGTAAAGAGTTTCCAGAGGCATCAAATAGTCCTGTTGACGCTGTGCCTATAGTAAACCCTGTTAAAAAATCAGTTCTATAATTAGATGCCATATCATTATTCCTTTAACTTATAATTAAGTTGAGCCTGTACACTAGAATCTCCTAAATCACAAGACCCAGCTCCAGTAAATTTTACTCTTAAATATTTTAATATTGGAGATACCATATCTTTTAAATTACATACACCTGACTCTATGTTTTGTACTATTACCTGAGGGAAAGTAATTGCTGCAGAACCTGATGTTGTACTAGAAGCTCTGTCTGTTATATAAATATCTTCAGCAGCTCCTTGAGCACTCATATCTACTCTGTCAGCAGTAACGATACCAAAGGCACTAATATCTCTAGCATTAATACTATCGTTATGATCTTTAACGTCGTTTATTGTAATAGAACAATCTCCTGGAGTATCTCCCCATCTCCACCAACCTTCAAGTCCTCCGTTTGGATTTGTACCGGAGTCTTTACGATTAGGATTGATATATTGGTTTGTGCCTTCAATATCTGAAGCTTGACCACTAGTTGTCAGCCTCTCAGGGTGTAATAAGTCGTAAGGTTTACCTTCTGGATAATCTGTACTAGCTCCTTGTCTATTACCTAGAGCTGTAGTATTTCCATAAATTGTAGCAGGTTTTTCTTGATTGTACGTATTACTAATAATAGAGGTACCTGCTTGATCTGCCCACCAATTATCGCTATGAAAAGAAGTTTCATCAACAGATCCTTGAAAAGAGTTAATATTGTCTACGCCTGATACTTCATGAATACCTGCTGAAAACTGCGCATGAGGTTTATATTCCTCTTCTGTATTTGCAGATATATATTTTAAATGTCTGTCTTGAATAGCAAATCCTACATTGTAAGAAACAGAGTTATAAGTATCTGTATCAACTATGTTATTACCTCCAATGTAATCAGCCCCAGAGCCATCATTAAGTGATGTTAAAGGGTTTCCATCGTAAGACATTGCCCAGTTAAATGCTAAACTATTAGCTGGACCTGGACCAAATTTAACAGTATCACCAGGATCTACATTATCTCCTGATAGATCGTTGTTACCTCTATAAGATAAAATTACGTTATGCCATTCTCCATCACATATATCTATGGTAGATCCTGCTATAGTTTGTGAACATTTCCATACTGCAAAATATTCTGCTTGTTCTTGAAAGCCGTTTAAAGATAGACATAAAGCAGAATCTTGATCTGCTGTAGATACCCATTTTTTAGTTGTAAAATTAAATGATTTTGTAAGAGATAATGTCATTGCATTACCATTTATACTATCTTCTACAAGTGTCTCTCCTGTAGCATTTACTAGCTTAGTAGATAAAGCTTCCATTGGTAGAGAATACATAGGATCTGAACTACTTAAAGCAGTTGTACCTCCATCAGTATTATCTGTTTCTTCAAAATATACTGTCTCATTAACTTCATCATAATATCTTAAATTACCTGAATTTACGTCTAAAGGACAGTCTCCAAATTTAAAATATTTTTCTAAGTTTAGATTTGATAAGTCAGTTAAATTTACAAAATTTCCTGAATTATATATACTAGCTACTTCTCCTGTAGCTGTGTCTCCAGCAGTAGTAGTATTGTGAGTTAATTCTTTTGAATATGTTCCTAATTCATCTAACATAAAAACTCTACCAGTACGGTTACTACCATAAGATCCTGAGAGTGAAGCAGCGGTATAATTTCTTCCGTTTCCAAATAAATAGAATTCTGAGCAAGTTTGTTCACTACCAGCAGTTCCCCAAGAAGTAGTAAGTGGATCTAAGTAATCCGAAGTGTTATATGTTTGTGTAATAGTTTGCCTAATACCGTCTATAAATATTGCCATCTGTTGTACAGTATCAGCAGGTTTTATCATTACTATATGGTGCCATTCAGCAAATTTATTTGAGTAATCTATGGTATAGTCAGCTCCTTCGCCTCCTCCAGCAAAACTAAATGATAAATTATTTCCTATATTGTGTAGTTTAAAATGATTTCTAGTATCAGTAGCAGAAAAAGCTATAATAGCATCCCATGGTTGAACCCCACTTCCCCCACTAGGTATATTTATCCAAAAACTCATTGAAAATGCTGAAGATAATAATGGCATGTAGTTATTATTACCAAAAGGATTTTTATTATTGTTTAGCTCAAAATCTTTAGTTCCTGAAGCAGCTGCTGATGTTTGAGTAGAAGCTTTTATCCCTTTTGTATTCTCTGCTACAGTTTCTCCTGTATATCTTAAATGATCTGTTCCTACTAAATCATTTTGAGGGTTAGTAGAATCATTTAATTGCCACCAAGCTTTTAAATTACTTGTTGATATACTAGGTAAATTTTTAACATTTCTAACATTACCATTACTATATAATTGTAAAGCCCCATTAATATCTAAAGCTTCAGCATGTATAGACCAGTTAGATAGACTAGCTCCTAGTTTTGAACTATCAGTAGCAGAAGGAGTACTATTATTAGCATTTTCCTGTCCATCTGATAGTAATGTAAATCCATTATTTCCTCTTAAACTTTCGGTTATTAAAGTACTACCACTAGTAACTACTTCTACTCCATCTATATACATTCTTTGTTTTTTAGTACTATGTCCTGGTTCTAATACTAATAGTATGTGGTGCCAATTACCGTCGTTTATAGCTACAGTACTATTAGTTAAAGAGTTTGTTGAACTACTAGTTTTAAAATCAACTTTTATTCCACTAGCTGTTACTTCTGCTTTTAAGCCTGATGCATAAGCTCCTTCTGTATTACTAAATAAAATACCTGTATCTGTAGTTTTAACCCAACCGCTTATACTTAAATCAGAACCAGATACAAAGTATTGATTTAGTATAGGTACTGGTGAAGCCATCCAGGTAGGATTATAATCAGCCGCCACTGCTTGACTAGCAGCAAAAGAAGCATTACTACCAGTATAGTATAATATATGTTTACCGTAAGACGAACAATCTTTATATCCCCATCCAACATTACTATATGATGGATCAGGGTTCATAAGAATTACATCAGAGTCATACGCTCCTACGCAATTAGTTAAAGAAATAGGAAAAGATGTTTGCATATTAGCAAAATCTAATAGTTTTCCTGAGTTGTACAATGATTGAACTTCGCTTTGAGTTAATATTCTGTTTCCAAAGTCTATGTGATTACTTACACGAGCTATAGAAGCACCCCCAGCGCCATAGTCTCCATAAGGAGAACCACCCCAAGAACTATCATGCCCATAAACTTCATCTCCTGCAAATAAATTATCTGCTGGAGCAGCATCTTCTACGTAATCTACGCCATTTTCTGTTGTAGTTCTAAATGTAACTTCTATACCATTAATATACATTTTTACACTGGATGCTGGAATACCTTGACTAGGATCTGAAGGAGGGTCATACGTCATAGCACTATGAAATCCATCCTCTAAATTTACAACAAGATTGCCTCCAGAAACTTTTGTAAATGTCATTGTAATATCATCATTGGTGTCAGCATAAAGATACCAGTATCCTGTTGTAGACATTTCAGAAATATTAGGGTATACTCTCAATTTTACTTCTGATCCTCCACTTGGAGAATACGTTATAAAAGGAGAAAAATTCTGTCTTCCGTAAAATCTTACATAAGTACTTGTATAATAATTTGGTAACATATATCCAAACCAATCATCTCCTCTGTGTTTAAAACTTGCTGCTTTACCATCTCTATTGACTAATAGCCATCTGGAACTAGAAAAAGATACATCAGGTTTGTATATTCCTAGCATGTGTTTACCTATATCATTTTCATTACCGTTTGTAATATTCTCGTAATCTGTACCTGAACTACTCCCATAAAATGTAGCTGCATCTGATCCTACAGTAACTGCAATGTCAGCTTGTCCAGATGATGCTCCAATAGTAGTATAAGTACTAGTATAAGTGCTTTTAGCACCAGTTAAATTTTGTGTTTTTTTAGTAGAATTTCCTTGTGTGTAAAGATCTATTACTTGTTCAGCAGATCCAAACGTACCATCATTAGATCCGTTTTGATCTTTATGTGATGTAGAAGAAGATGTTAGTAAGTCCATATCTTTAGCATAAGCAGAAGCTAATGTAGCTCCACTTAATCCACTTATTACGGTATCTAAATCTTTGTAACTAGGATCTTTAAGAGAAATTAATAAATCTAATGCCTCTTGATCAGTTATGCTACCATTAAATAGACATGTAGTAGAAGCACCTCCACCTGCGGCATCTTTACTCATCCCTATAGATCCCTCAGTAGCATTGTCCTGAAATCCTGTAGTGCCTGCATAAGTAGAAAAACCTACGTGAGTATTAGTAGCTAAATCAGATGTTGTAGCAGCAGATAAATCTAATTCATTATCAGGTAATGTATATACTTTTATATCTTTCATAAAGTTGTCTGTATTAGATGTACGTGGAGGGACAACAAATAATATTTGTCCTGTATTACCTACATTACTACTAAAAGTAATAGTAGATGTGTTTGGACTTCCTGATCCATCTCCTGTTAAATTTCCGTATCTATCCTTTACTCCTATTTTTACACGTTGATTATAATATCCGTATTGAAAATAAAATAAAGAATTACTATCAACTTTAGCTTGATATACAGTCATGTAACTACTTGTACCCGATGGAAATACTCTATCAACTAGTACAGCAAAACCACTTGCTAAATCAGGTAATCCACTAGTTGTACTCGCATTAAAACCTGCTTTAGGCGTTGTTGCAAGATAAGATTCGTCTTCAGCATATAGAGCAGGTCTCCTTACAGTTCCTCCAGCCAAAGCTAAATCCGATCCTTCTAAAGTATCTGAACCTGAATATGTTTTAATCATATCATTAGATCCTATTCTATCTAATATATTGACTCCGGTAACATCGCCAAAATTATAAGCAGCTAATAAAGTATGTCCTTGAGCTATAGGTGCTTCTGCTGATTTCATAGTTAATACTCTAGCTTTTATGTTAGCATCTATATCTGTATTAGCTAATTGATATATAACTAAATTTTGTAATACTTTAGTAGCATTAGCGTTAGCTGCCATTTTTACTCTTATTTTTGTACTTGTAGAAGCTGTAATATCAGAAGCGTAAGTACCTGGAAAACTACTTTTAGTAGATATTGCATGCATAGAACTATCTGAACTAAATCTTTTAAATCTGTAATCTATATTTGTACTGTGAGGACTAGAGGAATCAAAAGCAGGATGGTGTATCCATAAAGTATTACTTTGGCTTTGGTGACTTTGATTACAGTCATTTTCTCTTACTTTATATGCTTGATAAGATCCTAAAGATTGTGATGAATCACCAACATATACAGCATGTTGAGAATAGTCATCTCTTAAAGAAGTTTGTATATAATCACCTGCTGTAAAATCTCCTATTTCTACTGTAACTATTTCATCAACTAAGTAAGCACCTGAATGGTTAGGGTCTCCTGCTCTTGTAACACCTACTAACCAATCTGTACCTTCAAAGTCAGATATTGGAAAATCTGCTTCATATACTACTTCACTGTCACTAGGGTATTTTGCATACTTATTTAAACTTAATACTTCATTAATCCCTTCTAACTGAATTGCTTTTTTATTTTCAAAATTATCGTAACCGCCATTTCTAAAAAGAACAGGCTTATATGTAGTAGTCGGTGCTTCACTTGTTTTAAACCACTGACTGTAATTAAATGATTTATTTGTAGCTATGTGTTGATGCATTAAATCTCTGGCACCTGATCCATCTGGAGTAACTACAGCTCCTGAAGTATCAAAATTTAAACCGCCTCTACAGTGTTTATTTTTAAACTCACCTGCATCAGGAGTAAGTTTAACATATTCTTCGTTACCTGTCCTAGCTGATATACTTTCGCCTGGAGTAACAGATACGGTACGAGTTACAGCTGGACACCAATTTGTCCCATCAGGAGACATTTCTAATTCTACATCTACTTCTCCGCTACAAGAAGAATCAGCTTTTACACTAAGTATATGTTTCTCAGTATTATCTGGCATAACAATTGTATCAGAAACAATTGTTTGATCGGCTGCTTTAGACGTAGCTTGTGTGGTAAATTTTTCTTTTCTATCTGATGACATTATATCTCCTATAATGATTATTTTTTAATTTATAAAAACTCCCTAAAAACCCCCAACCATTTAACAAGCTGGGGGAGAGCGTCAGGGAGGAATACGCTCTTTTAGGTTAAACTAGTCTTATTCTGACGGCTTAACTACAGCTAGGTTATGAATTACACCATGAAAACATGGGTTTACATATACCTCTAGATAGCCACCATAACGAGCTTCATACTCATCATGTCCAGCTTTTCTTAGAAAAACAGTCCCGTCATCATCAAACCAACCGAAGTCAGGTCTGTGGAAAATCTCGATGTGACTATCATTCAAGAAATAAATTCTATCGTCTTCAACAAATCGCTCAGGGAAAATACCTACAGCTCCGTCAATTGACATGAACTCAACACCGCTAAAAGAGATGTCTGCTCCAGACTTAGTTTTAAGTCCTGCTCTAGTATTAACATTAAATTGCTTTTTGTCTTCTAAAATAGAAAGAATAAGTTCATACTGCTTATAAGAACAAATAATTAAGTTAGGTGACTTACCACACTTTTTCTTAATTTTTAACATCATTTCATTAAGCATGTCTGTAGAAACTAGATCTGCACTAGCATTTTTTACTTGAGAACTCCATCTACGTGAAACATCTACAGTGTATAGAGTTTCCTGAACAAGTGGGTCATGTGCTTTGATAGATCCTTTTAATCCTTTAGGATCATTATCTTCAGATCCTTGCATGTGAATTTTTGAAGCTACAGCCGCAGTTCCAGCAGAATCTAAAAATAAAGATCTTCTATCCCCTTCAAGTACAACAGACTTGTCTTCAGGAATAACATCAATAATTTCTATTTGAAGTTCTTTTTTTGCTAAGTTATTATTAGATATACCTGCTTGAGAAGTAGCCAAAGCTGTAACATCAACTAAGTCTTTTTCTTCAAAGTTAGCTTCTTTCATAGACCCTATTTTTACAATAGTTCCATCTCCAGCTGCATTTAGTCTAGGTAATTCAGAACTACTTCCAGCTCCAGAAGTAGCTGTAACGGAAGTATCCGCAATTCCTAGAAGACCAGATCCATCATTAAAAAGGATACGACTCATGTTTCTCATCCATGATTCTACACCTTTTTTAACAACTTCTTTTGTAGCTCTAACAAAAGCACCTTCGTCAGAAAGAGCAGCTTTAATCGTTTCACGATCAATATCTACTACAGCATAAACTTTTTTTGCTGTAATTTCAGCTGCTGCGTATCTTGCAGAATTAGCTTTTGGTAAAGAACCAGAACCTACACCACCACTAAAAGACTGTGGAATAGTGATAGATAGTTTTCTACCAGTAAAGTTATAAGATTTTTTTACACGCCCTAAAAGTACGTTTGCGCTATTATATACATTCTCAGAAAGCTTCTCGTACTTAATCTTAAATAGAGCGGAGACATCGTTAAGCGTAAGACCGTCACCAACGGTAAATTTACTCTCAGCCATTTTTTAACTCCTTAGTTAAATTAAGTTTACAAATCGTCCCAATCTATAATATCTTGTAATTCTTGGGACACCTTTTTTGCTGGTTGTCTAGATTGTTGCTTAGGAGCTACTTTTCTAGACACTTTTTCAGATGATTCCTTTTGCACATTACCATAAACCTCTTGAACAATTTCAATTAAATCGTTGTCATCAAAAACCGGATTCTCCACAATCACGTTTTGAAGGCGTTCAACAATCTCATTGTTTTGAACTAGAGAAGAATTTACTTGAGATAAAATATCTTCCGCTTTGGAGAAGGCAACTGAATGATTATGATAATCAGCTACTACTTGCGGAGTTATTTCACCTTCAAAGTCTGCATCTGCTAATTCATGATACGCTTTGGAAAAGTCTTCCTCTGATATGTTGTGAGCTTCCTGAATTTGTTGAATTTCTCTTTCCAGTTCCTTTAAGGATTGCTGTTCAGAGTATTTAACATTTTCAGACTCTTGTTTCTTTTGTAAGTACTCATTTTCTTGTTTTAAATATTCTGCTTGATATTGATCTGCAGACATGCCAGATAATCTATTTACTTCTGGAATCATAGCGTTTACCAATTGTCTTCTAAACTCATGGGGCTTCATTCCAGAAAACTCAGCAAAATAATTTAAAGCCTCCATAGGATCTTCAGAATTCATTTTTTCTCTAAAGGTACTTACGTATCCTGTGATTGCTTCTATGTCTTTATCGTATTGATCTTTATATGTTTCAAAGTCTTTTTTTGATGTAGAAAATTCTTGGAATTTTTTATCATAAGATACTTTTCCGCTATAGTTGTTTAAAAGCTCTTGCAATTCTACATCTACTTCTTCTCCATCGACTTTGTGCTTAAATATTGCGTTAGCTGCGATTTCCAACTCTTCTTCTCCATATCTCGCCATAAGTTTTTTATACTCTTCCTTCGCAGCCTCTTCTTCATCAGTTTCGCTCTCTTCTGACGAACTTTCTCCTTCAATTGCAGATTTGTCCTCTTGGATCGCTTCCGCTTCTTTATCATTTATTACCTCGCTAGTACGACTATCTCCTACTATTTCGTCTAAATCATCAAAACTTAACGCTCCTGCATCATTAGTATCTATTTCTGAAGCGTCTACTTCTGAAAATACTTCTTGTTCTGCATTTACATCAATTTCTGATGTGGTTTCTAAACTTTCTTTTTCCATCTTATTCCTCTCCCTGTTGTGGTAATTCGTTATTTTCCTCGCCTGGTATCTTGGCAGTTACTTCTTGTCCTTGGTTAGCTTGTCCTTGAGCTACTACTTGTTGTTGTAGAGCAGATTCAGGTACAAAACCTGTTGGAAAAATCGGAAACATTGTTAACTCAGCTAATTTAGCTTGAAACAAAGGACTAGTTTTAGCTTTTTCTACCATTAAATATTCATGTACAGCTAAATGATCTAGTAGTTCCTGTCTGTTTTTTAAAGGAGAATCTTCTTTAAAAGTTCTCTCTTGTATAGCTTTTAAATGACATTTCCAATGAATAATGTGATCTTCAAATTCTTCAGGGTCTGCAACAGGTCTTCCTGCTAATATATCTTCATTTTCAGATTCTGCTGCTCTTACAGCTACTGTTATTAAGCTATTCATTTTATCTGTATTACCTAAATCTAAAAGATCTACCCATCTTTCGTTAGATAGTAAATCAGGTTTCATTTGCATTACTTCAACAATACGTTGTACTTTTCCTGCTTTAGATTCTGGTAATCCTGTACCTAGTTCTAGTCTAACATCATAGTTTTTGCTAAGGTTAGCTGAATCAAAATGTCTTATAGCAAATTTATTCTTTTTACCTACTATTCTAACCATTCTACCGTCATCTGGGTCGTAATAATCTCCAGCTACGGCTATAGTCATTTTAGCAAGATCTTTAATCATTTCGTTATGTTTAATTACAGTAGTACTATTACGTTCCTGTTCTTGCTCATTTAAAAATTGTAAAGCTACAGCTGCTGTAACACCTTTAGGAGGCTGTCCTCTAGATACCCCTTGAATACCGTAGATCTGTCCCATCTCATCTCTCAATTGATTCCTAAAATTGTATGCTTCTGGAGGATTAGGCATCGTCTGTAACATTTGAGGTGGAACTGGACCTTGGTATTGGACTATAGTATTATCGTTTCCTAATGATTCTATTTTACATGCTCCTCTAGGCATAACCCATTTAGCATGTCCCATCATGTAAATATTTTTAGCTAGTAATGTAGATAAATTATCGTGCATCCTTTGAATAGGTCTAACCATTTCATAAGTAGATAAACCATTTAATTCTTCAGGTACATCCATATCAGTTAGTCTAATAAAAGGTAGTTTTCCGTGGCTAAATGGTAAATAACTCATTTCTAAAACAGCATCTTTTGTAAATTTTACATAATATCCGTCTTGGCAAAACTTAGTGTGTTTATGATAAAATTCATATACTATTGTTTCTTCTTCTAGTAATTTATCTGTAAGTTCTTGTGTATCGTATAATTTTACATCTGTAGTCTCTTTTAACTTACCAGCTTGTTCAGGATACTCTTTTTTTAATGTCTCAGTAGCTTCTACACTTACTCTAAAACAATATTCTACATCTTTTACGTCTTTTCTTCTTTGTAATAAGACTCTCCAAGGAACTTCTATTTGATAATCTATATCTCCGACTCTTACAGGCATATTCATAGGTATTTCTTGTGGATTACCTTCTTCATCTAAAACTGGCTTACCTTGTTGCATCATTTGTAGATTCATTCCTTTATCTCTAGCTTTTACAAACTCAGGATGTAAATCTCCAATATCTTTGTTCCAATTTACAAAACAATATGACTCCCCAAATATAAATGCATTTCTTAGCATTTTTTGACGTATTTCTTCAATATTGTTAATATACCATAAATGATCTATAAGATATTTTACAGCTTGAGCTGCGTTTCTATCTTCATATTCATCGTTAGTAGGTAATATATTTACAGCAGGTTTTAATCTACATAATTGTGATATACGTGTCTCAGTCATATCATGTAAATGATTTACTATAAATTTATTTACTTTAGTTAAAAATTGTCTTTCTGCTCTACGTATATCTGATCTTTTTACATTAGGTACAGATCCTCTATAAGTTTCCATATTTTTTCGCATTTTAGCATTTCTAGATACAGCCTGTTTCTCTAAAGTTTGAACTACTTTATTACACCACTCTAATACTTTTTTGGGATCTTGTTTGTCGATGGCATGGAAAGGCTTTACATTTAGTTTTTCGGGCTTGTCTGAACCGATGTCTTCAAATAAATCCATCTAATCTCCTATACCATTTTATAAATTTCTTCGTTTTCGTCTTGTTGCTCTTGATTTATTTCGTCAAACACGCTATCTGAATCTGCAAACTTTTCTTGGTTTAAAGCCTCTTCTGCTGGCATAAACTGTACCGTATGAGTTTGTTTTTCTAAACTTTTAACTAAAATTAAAGCATACAGAGTAAAAGGTAACAGAATTGCTGTTAAAATGCAAGCAATAATTGATAAAATAATTGAAATTTGAATAATATCCATAAGTTAGTCCTCCCAAGGTATTAATTTAGAGGTCCAATCTTTCTCTGTAACAAAATCTTCATAATCTTGTTTCATAGTTCTCATACCTCTATCATTGTCTTTTTTTCTTATTTTTTTCTCTATAACTTCGTTCATGTCATAGTTTGCTGCTGCATTTAAGTATCTCCAGCAATCTATTAAGTGGTCGTTTTTCTTAGGTATATCTCCTTTATCAGTACGTACATATTGTTGTATTTCCCACTTTAGCTTTTGCATACGGTCTGTAAAAGTTATAGATTCGTATATCATTTGATCCTTACATAAAGATAATCCATGTTCTTTTTTATGTAAATGCTTTGCTGTAGGCATAAAATAGTCTCCAAACTGTCCCATTACCTCTGTAGTAAACCAGGCAGCAGCTTCATCGTATACTTTATACCAATCATCTACTTCTATATAAGGATTTAACTGTTTCATTTTTTCTTTTATTTTTGGATATATTTGACGAACTGACGTATGATCCTGCGATGTTTCGTAAATTTCATCAAGAAGATACACCTGTTTAGTATAAGGATTGATAGCAGCAAAAAGAACGGCAAAACAAGTAGTGGAGCCAGGGTCAGTAATGCAATACCAATCAAGTTTTTTAATATCTTTTTTAATATCATTTATTACTCCTTGGAAACTAACCATTTTTTTGGCGTCAAACATGGGGAAAATAGCGTTCCGTCCTCCGAGAGAGATTTCTCCAAAATACTCTCGTTTGATAACATCTTCTTCACCACGAATCCTGAGTTTTTCAATTTCTTTGTCAATCTCATCTTTAGGCATGTGGGGGTTATCGTAAGATGAGGCGATAATGTGTGCGCAATCTTTTCTTTTAAGACATTCATCAGCAAACTCCATATATTGTTCCTGGTTTCTATCCCCTGGCTTAGGCGGTGTACCGATTATTACGAGAGGTGCTTTACGTACAATACGGTTTGGATTCATTTCTGTATGAAACATTGGATGAAATACTTTAAATTCGTCATACACTACAAAATCTGGGGTAAGACCGTTAGCAGCAGCCCAGTTTTCTGAACCTACAATTTTTATACTGCTATTGTTCTTAAATGTGATACGTGAGTCAGTATTTGCTATATGTTTAATGTATTTTTTTAAAGGTTCTTGTCCTCCTGGTACAAAACGTCCTTTATCATCTTTTTCTCTACCAAATTGAGATAATCGACCGTTATGCCAAATAATTTCTCTACCGTGAGATAATTCTGGAGTAATGTAGTAACATGTAGATCCTGGGTGTAATAAAGCATGTCTCCATAACATATATGCAGCAAAGTCTGTTTTACCCCATTTTCGTCCACATTGTATAAACACAGTACCTACCTCTCCTTTTATAAGAGGCATACCTACTTTTACTTGACCTGTATGTGGAGCCCAGAATTTATGTAGATCTTCCATGATCTGTAGATATAGCGAATCACTTGGCTTTAGATCTATTAGACTCATCTTCTTCTAGGTCTTTTCTGTCTTTCGTAACGTATCATACCTATAAGAGGACATGCAGATTCATATATTTTGTAACTACCAAAAAAACTATTTACTGTTCTACTAGTTTCTTTATTTACTAATTTTTCACTACATCCTACAGTTTGAATAGAGTCTACAAAATTTTTCTTTACACAATCGTACCCATGACACCAGTATTCATCTTTTGCATACGATTGATATTTTTCTAAACTAAGTCCCATACGTTTGGCATTTACTTTTTCCATAGATTGTACAATACCTGTCCATAACTCTAACTGTTGCTCTACTTGTCCTTTATTAAATGTACCTCTAAATCCACCGGAAGCTCTATGAGCCATAGATGCCATATTAGATACACCATATCTTTTACCTGGACATGCCTGTAAAAAATGATGAGCCATAGAATGAGCTCTAAGAGCTATGCACGAAACATTCCGAGGTATTGTAGCAAATAACTGAACAAAATTGAGCCCATCGTAGACAGAGCCACCAGGACTATCAAGAACAAGATATATCGTGTCCCCTGGCTTAGTTTTGAAACTGAGTTTGAGTAGATCTCTCGAAGCTTTTCCAACGCTTGACGCATTTACAACCCCCTTAAATAAAATATGGTTATTCTCTGTTAGTGTTATCTGACTCAGAGCTAGTGTCGGAATCAGAAGCATTATTGCTAGTAGTGTTTTCATCTTTAATCTCCCTGTAAGACGCATCCTCAATATAGAATGGGTCATTTTTTAGTTTTGCCTTCAGCTCTATTACTGTAGACGGTTTGTGTTCGCTAATTATATCAGTTGGTTCTCCATCATCTAGTCTGATTATACGATCAATCTCAGATACAATGTTGGTTAACAACCTAGCTTCATGTATTGTAGGTGGTTTGTCCCTTTTTTTCAAGTCTTCTATAGCTCTATCTACACAATCAAGCGAGTTTGATGTAAGATTTACTAAAATCGCTCTCTTGTTGTCAGCTAAATCTCGCAAAATTTCCTTACGCACTAGATTTCGCTCTTCTTCCCACTTATTTTTATGATAAACTAGTGTTCTATACTTAATATTCAGTACTTTAGCTATTTCTTTTAGTGGTTTAAAGTCCATAAACATGGATTTTGCAGTATTTAGGTCATATTTTGACTTTATTTCACTCATTTCTTAACCTTGCTTAGGAATTGCCATAGTTCAGGGTTATCTACTATAAGCTGCATTAGTACAGGGGACATTAATCTTATGAGATTCTCCTCTTTGTCGTATTCTTTTTTGTCAGGGTCGAAATTAAATACTGCTTCTGCTTTGTCCTCCATAACAACATGGAGTAACTCATGCAGGAGTGTTTCCCTAGTGATCTCGTCGTTCTTACACTTGTAGATCGTAATGGTTTTTGTGTGCGTGTCTGTTTTACCATACATTTCCTC
>MDTE01152397.1_pt1 | contig 19243 bp, 12 predicted proteins | sample 811231 | NCBI WGS metagenome assembly MDTE01 (sample SAMN05326651, study PRJNA326480) | marine metagenome | isolation source: seawater | place: Indian Ocean: Red Sea | collected 2010 | reverse complement strand
GGAACTTCCGCCAAGGACTCGACCGAACCACCATCCGCCGCAGCCATCGACCGTTCCAGAATCGACGTGCTTGAGGAAAGCATCAGGAATGAGCCCACCTGGCCCAGATACAGTTCAGTCGGGACTCCGATCGGCGGACGCCGCCGCTGCCCATCCTCACCCTTGGGTTGCAACCGAAAGAAGGACTGATTACGAATGCTCACCGATTTCACCGAGGCTCCCCCGTCCACCAACCGGGCCCGGACTTCCTTCAACTTGGCGGTCAGTTGCTCTGTCCGATCTCGGGAATCCATCATCAGGAGCACATCAACCGCCGGGGTTGGTGAGCCTTCAATGGGACTGAGAAAGAGTCCAAAGCTCAGCTGGCCCTGCATCAGGTCGGCATACTCGCCCAGATTCACGCCCAGTTCCTTTTCGAGCCCCAACACCAACATCTCTTCGAACGTCTTTTTGATTTGCTCGGTGTAGCTTTTCATCGAGGGATCATCGAAGAGTCGAACAAGGGGATCCGCGAGAAAGGCCTTTTTTGCCTCGAGCACATCAGGGAAAGACACCAGGGCAAGCACGTCGCCCGGAAGATTCGCCCCCACAGGCTTCGGTTCAGCCCAAAGGGCCATTGAGCTCATCAACAGCCCGAGGCCGAGACAGCCCCGCTGTTGCCAGGAATTTGATTGGTTCATCATAGGTCTCCTTCCGGCACCTCTGGTGCCCTTCTACGGTTGCGGATTCTTTATCGGTATCGTCTTCGGCGGTGGAAGATAACGATAGGGGTTATTTGGGTTGTCGTTGTCATAGGCAAAGGCATCCCGGTACTCGAGAAAGTGCTTCACATAATCAACCGGGATGGCAAATCCCAATCCTTCTCCCAACGGATTCTTCATGTTGGTGACCCCCACCACTTCGCCCCGCCGGTTAAACAAGGGGCCCCCACTGTTTCCCGGATTGATCTGGGTGGTGGTTTGCAAATAGAGCCATCCCTGATAAGCCCTCGTTTTCGTGCTCAAAATCCCCTCGGTGACCGTTCGCTCAAGCCCCAGAGGACTCCCGATTGCGAACACACTCTCGCCCACTTTGAGCGCCCGCATGGTCCCCAGGGGAACCGGCCGAAATCGAGGGGCTTTTTCATCAATAATCTGGAGCAATGCCAAGTCTGCAAACCGATTCAAAGCCACGATCCTCACCTCCGAATATGCCTGTCGCTCGAGCTGCCCGTTCGCCACATGATACACATCCACGGAGATTTCTGTTTCACCTTCAATGACATGAAAATTCGTGATCAGATACCCCTCCTCATTGAGGATGAAGCCCGATCCCAGCCCGCTGGGCGTTCGAATCTGCAAGACCGATTCCCCGAGACGTTCCGCCAACACCGCAATCGACTCTGAATCCACTCCGGGCGCTTGCTCATAGAAAATACCGTAGCGCCGCTCTGCCTCGGGAACTTCCAGCACGGCAGATCCTGATTCCTCCTCTTGATCATATTCGATCAAGCGAATGGCCTTTTTCGGAATCTTCAGCAGATCATACCCCAAATCAACAACGACTATCTCGCGCCGTTCCACCAGGATCTCCCCCCTCACCGACCCCTTCCCGTTGAGCAACAAGGTGGCTGCTTGCCCTGCCTTTCCCGCCCAAGAAAGGAGGCATATCAAGGCCAACCAGAACACCCGCTCACACATAACGAAAACGATAGTCAGCAACCCCTCGAAAACTCAAGGCGACAAATTCAGCCAACTTGCGGTTGCGGCTTCGGGATCACCAGTTCAGCCGCCCGCTCGAGACAAACGGTCTCTGCGTCATCAAGCTCAGTCGGGGTGTTGACATTGGCGAACCGCCATCGATCGTGCCCTGACACCTCGATCTGCAAACAGGAAAGAGCCGTCGCCAAGCCTCCCAATGAGCGCTGACCCGCTTCGAGTCGCTTTCCTAAGAGGGCAAGGCCGCTCCGGTCAAAAAGAAAGGGAAACCCCACCCGGCCCGCCACCGAGTAAATCGCCGATTCACCCCGCAACGGCGGGGCGGCCTCCGCCAGGCGCCGAATGACTTCACCATTCAGGAACGGCATATCACAGGATAAGAACAACAGTTGTTGTTCTTGAAACCGGTCACAAGCGGTTTCAACCCCCCCCAGGGGTCCCAGACCGCTCACTCGGTCCTGCGTTAGAACATGAGTCGGAATGTCAAGCCCCTCCGTCAATGACAACACCCAATCCAGGAGTGGCACACCAGCCAGTCGAATACTTGATTTGTCCCTGCCCATGCGACGACTCCGCCCACCCGCAAGGACGACGGCTCGTTCCGGCATCGACGAAAATCCTCGGGATCGCAATCTCGCCACAGGGCATGACCATGAACTCGGCACATCCTCTTTACGAGTGCAAAAAGCAGTGCTAAAGCAATGGGCAGGAAATGATCAACGCCCCGACAGCCGAACCTGACACACTCGTTGAGCACAACACCACATCCGCCTCACTCCCATGGCACTGTTACGCCGTAATCGCCGGAGCGACCAGCATCATTATCGGCGTTCTTTGGGACATTTCATGGCATCGGACCATCGGGCGAGACACGTTTTGGACGCCGGCACACATGGCCATCTACTTGGGGGGGATTCTGGGAGGCGTGACCTGCGGCTGGCTGGTCATCCAGAGCACGTTCTTCTCCCCGCCAGCGGGGACCGACTCCGAGGTGAAGCTCTGGGGCTTTCGGGGGCCCCTAGGAGCATGGATTTCCATCTGGGGCGCCATCGCAATGGTCACCTCGGCCCCATTCGACGATTGGTGGCACAATGCCTACGGCCTTGATGTCGAGATTCTCAGTCCGCCTCACATCGTGCTGGCCCTCGGAATGTGGGCCATCGTGTTGGGTGCCATGATCATGGTTCTGCGCTACCAGAACACCCTCCAACAAGGGCATGCCTCGCTCGGGAAATGGTTTTTTCTCTACGCCGCCGGAGTCCTCGTGGCCATGGACGCCACGGTCAAGATTGAAATGAGCTTCCCCAACCACCAGCACTCACTCCTCTTCTACCAGGTCTCCGCAACCGGATTTCCGCTCTACCTCGCCGCCTTTTCACGAGCATCCCGTTTCCGCTGGGCGGCGACCACCATTGCCCTCGTCTACATGGCGATTTACGCCGGAATGCTCTGGATTCTGCCCCTCTTTCCTGGAGAGCCCTTACTGGGACCGATCTACCATCACGTTGATCACTTTGTCCCCCTCCCGTTTCCCCATCTCCTCGTTGTTCCAGCGATTGCCTTCGACCTGCTTCGACTCCTACTGGGCGAACGCAGCGGGATGTGGGTGGATTGGGGTCGAGCGCTGGCCTATGGGAGTGTCTTTCTCGTCCTGTTCGTTGCCGTCCAATGGCACTTTGCCGAGTTCATGTTGGCCCCCGCAGCGGAAACTCATTTTTTCGGAGCGAATCAACATTGGGGCTACTCCGATTCTCCCGGGCCCGGTCGCCATCGGTTCTGGCACGCCGTTCCATTCGACCTCGGCCGACCGGAGGTACGAAAAGGATTCGTCATCGCCCTCCTTCTCTCCTGTCTGTGTAGCCGCATCGGTTTGTTCGCTGGCACTTGGCTTAGGAAGGTCCAGCGCTGACCCCGCGATTCACCCCCATGAGAAGCGATCTTCCTCATTCTTTCCGCGCGGCGAGGGCTGTTCGGAGCAGTCCGTGGATCCTCATCGGCCTCCTGAGCCTCTTCACGGTCTCTTCTGCCAACGGCCATGTCGGCACTCAGAATGTGATCTTCGAAACCCAGGCGGGAGAGTATCCCCTTCGAATCACCATCCGGCCCCCTGAGGTCGTTCCCGGCTTGGCGGAGATCTTTGTCCGCCTCCACGAGGGAAAAATCGACCGTATCTCGGCCCTCCCCGTTCGATTCAATACCGGACGGGAAGGGGCACCTCCTCCCGACGAAGCACGACCCGTCGCCAATGTGCCCGGCCTCTTTCGAACCGAGCTCTGGTTTATGGAGCCGGGCGCCTATTCCGTCATCATTGAGATTGAGGGAGATCGCGGAACGGGTGAAGTGATGATCCCCTTCGATGCCATCGCGACTCGAACGCTCGCGATGTCACGCGTCCTGACGCTGATCCTGATCGGTTTGGGCGTTCTCCTTATCGGACTGGCTTCCAGCATCGTCGGCGCCGCGGTTCGACAAGCGGTCCTTCCCCCGGGAGCGAGTCCGTCTCATCTCCGTATTTGGGGATCCCGGGCCGCGACCCTCGGTCAATTCCTGTTGGTGCTCGGCCTCGTCTTCATCGGGAGGAACTGGTGGAAGGCGGAGGAACGGGAATACCGGAACCGCCGACTCTATCAACCAATGCAGGTTGAAGCGAGTTTGCCGGAGGCCCAACCTTCCCAATTGCGACTGCATATCTCAGATCCCCGTTTTCGCAATGGCTCTCCCCTTCTTCCCGATCACGGAAAGCTCATGCATCTCTTCCTTGTCGATACGCAGTTTCAATCCTTCGCCCACCTCCATCCCACCCGCACGGCCTGGGACGTTTTTCAGAGCGACATTTCCGCTTTACCCGAAGGCCGCTACTGGATTTTTGCCGACCTCACTCATGAGACGGGCTTTAGCCACACCCTGACCAACCTCATTCAAATCGTGAAGTCCCCCAATGCGCCCCTGCCCGAGATTCGCTACCAAGATCCCGATGACTCATGGCACTCATCGGCATCCCCTCCCCCCTCGGACGCACCCCCTGAATTCGCCATTCATCTTCTCAATCACCAGCCGTTCAAGAGGGATCAGGAAACGGAGCTGCTCTTTACCGTCCGTCATGCCTCAGGAAGGCCTGCGCCACTGGAACCCTACATGGGCATGAAAAGCCACCTCATCTTGATGAAGCACGACGCCAGCGTGTTCAACCATCTTCATCCCAGCGGCACGATTTCGATGGCCTCGCTTCAAGCCTTTGAGGTTCGTCTCGCTGGCGACCGCCCCGCCGAGATCGCTTACCGGAGAATCGACCCCTATTGCGAACTCCCTTCGGTCGAAGAAAGCCAGGACCGGTGGCTCCAATGGGAACGATTGAAGCCTGGATCAGATCTCACCTTTCCCTACACTTTTCCCCAGATCGGGCGCTACCAAATCTGGGTTCAGGTGAAGGTGGCAGGCCAAGTCCTGACCGAGTCCTTTGAGATCAAGGTTGAGGCATCGGCTCCCCTGGACTGAGTCCGCTCCTGCCCCAATTCCTCATCACGGAAAACTTGAGCATTCATTCCCCGGTCACTTAAGCTCCTGTCATGAGACGACAAGGCTTTGCCTCGGTTCTATGTTGGCTCCTGCTGATGCAGGGAGCGCCAAACGCTTGGGCCGCTCCGTTTCGGGCCGCCATTGCCGTCCGCCAGGTGACCCCAGATCCGCTTCTGCCGGTCTCCGGCGGGGTGGGACCGAGTCATCCGGTCACGGAGAAGCGGGGTGACCTGACAGTCCGAGCCTTGGTCATGGAGTCCGGCGAAACGCAAGTCGCCATCCTGAGCACTGACTTTTTGGGCTTACCCGGAGTCATCGGCAATCGGATCCGAGCGGCTTGCCCAGCCATTCCTCCCGACCAAATCCTCATCGGGGCAACCCACACTCATAGTGCGCCGGATCTCTACGGTTTTCCCGATGGTCTGGGGGGCTTTGCGATCGATCTCAGCTACGCGGAGCGAGTTGTCGATCAGGCTGCCCAGGCCATTCATGAAGCCCTTTCAAAGTTGCGCCCCTCTCAGATTCGTACCGCGACCGGAGAGGCACGGGGAAAGATTGCTTACAACTACTATGCAGAACAACTCTACGATCCTCGCTGTACGGTGGTTCAATTCCTCGGTGAGAGAGCAACGCCCTTCGCCACTCTGGTGAACTATGCCATTCATCCCGAAGTGCTTGGCGCGGGTGCCGGCATCATCAGTCCAGACTTAATCGGCCCCCTCTACAACCGGATCACTTCCCAGGGCGGAGGAATCGGGATTTTCATGAACGGCGCTCTCGGAGGCATGGTCACCGCCGACAATCGGAGTGAAAATGGAGGCGATCAACGAATCTGGTCGGAATGTGTCCGCATTGGGACCCTGCTGGCCGATGAGGCCCTTCGAATCGTCTCCCAGGCTCCCGTCCAACCAAATCCCAGTCTGAGGATTGAGAGCCAATTGATTCGGTTTCCGGTCGATTCTTCTCTGATCTGGCAAATCATGCAGGGCTCGCCCCTCGGTTACCCAAAGAGCGAACGACGGGAGATCGCCACCACGCTCAACCTCGTCAATCTGGGGAATACCCAAATGTTAACCATCCCGGGGGAAGCGCTCCCCAACATCGGATACTACCTCAAACGCCATATGAAGGGTGACCACAACTTGCTCCTCGGTCTCACGAACGACGCCTTCGGATACATCCTGACCCGGGTGGATTGGGGAAGCTTCAAACGATACGATTACATCTCTCGCACTTGTCTGGGAGAGCAAACCGGCGAAATCCTGATCGCCGAAGCTCTCAAGCTGATTGCCTCCACCCCCGCACCGGCATCCGAATAGTCTTCCTTCCTTAGCCAGTAAGCCTCGGGACCCAGGGCGTCATCCCATGACGCCCTCGATCCTGTTTTCCAGGGATGACAAACCTTCATCGGATTCCTATTCTCTTATGTCGTCTTAAGCCACACCCTTTCATGGAAACTCAACTTCGAACCCTCGTCATCCTCGCCCTGATCGTTCCCCATCTCGGTTTTGCAAGCGACGTGTGGCTTCATCAAGAATTGGACTCCCGCTACCTCTCGGAAGGCGCCAGTTTTGGCGACCTGGACGGCGACGGGAATGGAGACCTGATCAGCGGTCCCTACTGGTACGCGGGACCAAACTTCGACGACCGATTCACCCTCTATCCTCCAAAACCGGCCCGACAGGATGCCTTCAGCGACAACTTCTTCAGTTTTGTTCATGACTTCAATGGAGACGGCATGAACGACGTCTTGATCATTGGATTCCCTGGCACTCAAGCCACCATTCACCTCAACCCAGGGAACCCGAGGAACGCCCAGACATGGTCCACCTACGAGATCGCCAATCCGGTCGGGCATGAAGCCCCCACGCTGGTTGATCTGATTCCAGGCCGATTGCCCGAGTTGGTCTGTTCCCGGAACACCGCTTATGGATACTATCAAGCCGGCTCCGATCCCCTCGAACCATGGGAGTGGCATCCCGTCTCCGAGCCCGGGTTAACCCATCAATCATTCGGTCACGGCTTGGGAGTGGGTGATCTCAACGGGGACGGGCGGCCCGACCTGATCGATCGCCATTCCTGGTGGGAACATCCATCACAGCCCCGTCACTCGCCGTGGACGCAGCGGCCTTGGACACGATCCCGCTTTCCCGGCGGCGCCCAGATCCTGATTCAGGATGTGGATTCCGATGGGGACGCCGACATCATCACTTCCCTCGCGGCACACGGCTACGGGATTGCCTGGTTCGAACAACTCGATCTCGAGACCTTTGCTCGCCACGATATCATCGGGAAGTCGTCCACCGAGAATCCCTACGGCGTCGCCTTCTCGCAAGCCCACGGCATGGCTCAAGCATATATCGACCAAGATGGCGTGGTCGATTTCATCACCGGAAAGCGCTGGAAGGGTCACAATGGGAGCGATCCCGGCGCTCATCAGGAACCGGTGGTCTATTGGTTTCGGTGTGTTCGCCGGCCTGAAGGAATCGAATGGATTCCCCATCTCATCAGCAACCAAAGCGGAATCGGCATGAGCGTCACGATCGCGGATGTCGATGGCAACGGCCTCCCCGATGTCATTTCAGCCAACAAGCTCGGCCTCACCATCCATCGACAGCAGAACGACCCTTCCCGTCAGGCCACAGCTCGCTGGAAGGCGCCCGATGACCGACGCCAGGACGACTATCAAACCGGGCTTTCCGCCCCAGAAGCCTTGAGACGGATCCAATTGCCACCCGGATTTGAAGTCGACCTCATCGCCTCGGAGCCGGACATCGCTCAACCCATCGCGATGTCCTTTGACGCGAGGGGAAGAATCTGGATCCTCGAAGGGCACACCTATCCCACCCGTGCCCCTGAGGGTCAGGGAAAGGATCGCATTCTCATCCTCGAGGATCGCAATCGCGACGGCAACTTTGACCACCAAAAGGTGTTTGTCGAGGGGATCAACCTGGGCAGCGGGCTGGAGCTTGGTTTTGGAGGAGTCTGGGTCGGGGCGGCGCCTGACTTGCTCTTCTATCCCGACGCCGACGGCGATGACCGGCCCGACGCCCAACCCACCGTCCTTCTGGATGGCTGGGGTTATCAGGATACCCATGAAACCCTGAACAGTTTCACCTGGGGGCCGGATGGTTGGCTTTACGGGTGCCACGGCATCTTCACCCATTCCAATGTGGGCCGCCCCGGCACCGCCGAGGCCGACCGAACCCCACTCAACGCCGGGGTTTGGCGCTATCATCCCATCCGGCACGAGTTTGAAGTCTTTGCCCACGGCACGAGCAATCCCTGGGGGATCGATTTCAACGAAACCGGAGACTTCTTTATCAGTGCCTGCGTCATCCCCCATTTCTTCCACATGATCCAAGGCGGCCGCTACATCCGGCAGGCCGGGCAACATTTCAATCCGTTCACCTACCGAGAACTCGACTCCATCGCGGACCACGCCCATTATGCAGGCCCAATCCAAGAACACGCATTCTGGGGTGACAACAAAATCACCCGGCCGCCTGCACCCGCCGCCACGTCGACTCTCGGCGGGGGGCATGCCCACAGTGGATTGGCCATCTATCAGGCAGCGAACTTCCCGAAACCATTCCGCGGTCAGCCCTTCTTCAGCAACCTCCATGGGCATCGCCTCGTAAGGGAATCTCTCCAGAGGGACGGCTCCGGGTATGTGGCACGACACCAACCAGATTTTCTCTTCACCCAAAACCACGACTTCATCGGAGTAAGCCTGATGCTGGGACCCGGAGGGGCCCTCTACTTCTCGGACTGGGTCGACCCCCAAACTTGTCATCATCGCAACGATGAGATGTGGGATCGCTCAAACGGGAGGATTTTCCGTGCTCGCTACGGCCCGGTCCAATCCACCCGACTCACGCTTCCGATGGAATCGGACCGGGAACTGGTTCAACACCTCGCTTCTTCCAATGCGGTTATCGCCCGGCACGCTCAGCGAGTGCTCCAGGAGCGGTCGGCGGCAGAAAGGTTCCAAGCCAAGGCCCTGGGTCAGGCACTCAAGAGCCTCGAACAAACCCACTTCACCAACAAAACCATTCGCCTGCGAGTGCTGTGGACGTCCCATGTGTGCGGACTGCTTACCCCTGACGACCTGCTTCAGCACCTCACCGATTCTGATGAGCACATTCGAGCCTGGACGGTCCAATTCCTTGGAGAATCCAAAAGACCGTTGGAACCATTGGTCCTAGATCATCTTGCCACCCTTGCCGCCGGGGAGGAGTCACTCGTCGTGCAACGCTATTTGGCCTCACTTCTCCAACGTCTTCCGCACCATCAGCGCTGGCCCCTCGCCAACGCCCTGCTCCGACACCAGGGATCCCGGCACGACCGCAATCTTCCGAGCTTGATTTGGTACGGGATTGAACCGCTGATCGAAGTCGATCTGAACCGGACCATGGCGATGGTGGAGTCGAGTGGCTGGGGACAACTCCGGGCGTTTGCCACCCGCCTGGCCTCGGCCACCCCGGACGGCCGAAACGCTCTTCTGGCATCCTTAGTCAACGCCTCCGATGCGGTAGCCTACCAACAAACGGGTCACAACCTGCTCCAGGCCATGAGCAATCTTTCCGCCATCCCGACCCCAGCCGGTTGGCCGGCCGCCCGCGCGCGGGGCGAGGCGTTGGTTGAAACCAACGCCGACTTAAGCGAGGTCTTGAACCGGCTGGGAGTGAGATTCCAAGACGCAGACTTTTTCCCCTACTGGCGATCCCAACTTCAGAAACCAGGTTGCCCCGCAGTACGGCTGGAAGCCCTTCGCCTCCTCCAACTGGGGGGAGACCCGCAACTCGGTGCCTTGGCACGTCCCCTTCTTCGTCAACCGCGCCTTCGAGGCACCGCCCTCCGAGCCCTCCGGTCGGCACCGGGACCGGAAACCGCCCGGGCCTTGGTTCAACAAGTCGATTCAATGACCGCCGCGGAGCGGACCGAGACGATCCAACTTCTCGCATCCCATCCTGAAATGGCGCTCGTCCTTCTCGAAGCCGTCGAGGCCAAAACGCTGCCAGCGGCCCTCGTTTCGCCGACGTTGCTCGATCAGTTTGCCAGACTCAACCACCCCCAAGTCTCCGCATTGATTGACAAGAACTGGATTCGGGGAGCCCGGGAGCTCGATCGGGAATCACTGGAGGAGGCCATGAACGAGTGGAATCGAAAACTGAATCCGGCCGTCCTCTCGGCCGCCGACGCCTCCCGAGGGCGCTCTCTCTACCGCCAACTGTGCGGTCAATGCCATGAACTCTTCGGGGAAGGGATCGCTCTGGGACCGGACCTGACCGGATCCAACCGGTCCAATCTGAGCTACCTCCTGGAGAATGTCCTCACCCCAAGCGCGGTGGTGGGGATGGATTACCTTGTGCAGGTGTTCAAACTCAAGGACGGAACGGTCGTGAGCGGCCTCGTCCGTGATCAAACACCTGACCGGATTCGGGTGGCTCTTCCCGGAGGCACCCACGTCGATCTCCGTCGAGGCGACATCATCAGCCAGGAACGGACTCAAACCTCACTCATGCCCACCGGACTTTTCGACGGGCTTCCTCTCGACCAGATCGCCGATCTCGTTCGTTATCTTCAAAGCCCAAAGCCGCCCACGGCGAACGGGATCCCGTGAAGCTGCCCACCCGGTTTTCCGTCCTTGAAACGATCGTCCTCGTTCGGAAACCCCATCCCGCTTCTCACCAACCCAATAAGGAATTGATCCCCCTGCCTCACCGCAGCGCCTGTGCCACCGCCTCCGCACAACGCCTCCCGTCAAGGGCGGCACTGACGATGCCACCCGCATAACCGGCCCCTTCGCCACAAGGAAAAAGCCGATCCAGTTGGGGATGCTGTAGCGTCTCCTCATCTCGGGGCACCCGAAGGGGCGAGCTGGTCCGCGTCTCAAACCCTACCAGCAAGCCTTCCTCCCCGGCATATCCTTCCCGATTCTGGCCAAACCACTGGAGTCCCTTTTGCAACCGTTGCACCATTGACGGGGGAAGAAGCTGGTCGAGTCTCGCTGAATTCACGCCAGGAAAATAACTCGTGGAGGGCAACGATTCGGAGGCTCGGCCCGCGATAAAGTCGCAGACTCGCTGTGCCGGAGCCCGCTGCCCTCCCCCTCCCGCGGCTTTCGCCTTTCGCTCGAGCTCTCGCTGAAAGGCAAGTCCGGCCAGCGGACCGAATTCTTCTTCGTAGGCGTTGGTGTCCTCGGGGTGAACACTGACCACAAAGCCACTGTTGGCAAAGGGCGAGTCGCGCTTTGAGAGACTCATCCCATTGACCACCACCTCGTCATCGGAAGTCGAAGCAGGAACAATGAATCCTCCTGGGCACATGCAAAACGAGTGGACCCCCCGCTTTCGCACGGTTGTCGCCAACTGGTAGCTGGCGGCCGGCAATTGAACCGGACGTCTCTCGCTCCGAGGAATCCGATACTGGAGCTGATCAATCAGTCCCTGAGGATGCTCAATCCGCATTCCCATGGCGAAGGGCTTACGTTCCAGCAACAGTCCGTGGCGCTGAAGAAGCCAGTAGATATCCCGGGCGGAATGGCCGGTCGCCAAGATGACCGCGTCTCCCGCGATCTCTCGACCATCCCGGGCCACGACCCCCCTGATCCGACCGCCCTCTTGCATGAAGTCCGTGACTCTCGTTTCAAAACGAACCTCTCCCCCGGATGCCGTCAACTGGCGCCGGAGGCTCATCACCACCTTGGGCAATCGGTTCGATCCAATGTGGGGATGTGCATCGATCAGGATCTCAGATGGCGCTCCATGAGCAACCAGTGCCTCGTAGACCTCGCTCACCGGACCCCGCTTCTTGGCGCGGGTATAGAGTTTTCCGTCTGAGAAGGTGCCGGCCCCTCCTTCACCAAAGCAATAATTGGAATCCTCGAAGACGACCCCTTTTCTCAGAATGGGAGCCAGGTCAAAGCGACGAAGGGAAGCCTCCTTACCCCGTTCCACAATGACCGGGCGAAGGCCCAATTGAAGCAACCGGAGCCCCGCAAACAAACCCGCGGGACCGCAACCGACGACGACCACCCGCTTGGCATGGCCCTGCGGGCTGGGAAGTTCAATGGTCGGTACCTCTGGCTCAGGCAACGCGCCATCAATCGCCACTTCAAATCGAAGCTGAAACTTGATGTGCCGTTGACGGGCGTCGATCGATCGCCTCACTAACCTCAACCCGAGGGGACGCTCTGAACCGATCCCCAAGACCCGCCGAACCGCCTCCTCCCAAGCTTTCGGTTGGTCCACCTCATCCACCGAAACAACGACCTCGACGATCTGTGACTTGCCACCCCTCACCCTGCCGTCATAAACGATTCGACCTTTCCACGACAATCCCTAAATGCCCAGCACCCCCCTCCCGGGAGAAGAGGCGTTGGTCGCTTCGGCTGGTGATGGAACCAAATGTGCGGAACCCCTCGCCTCCGTTGAAGCCTCGATGGAGGAGGCTCCTCATTGACATCCGGACTCCGCACCCTGGGCGCCCAACCCGTGAGGAAGCCAATCCGGTCAACTTGAAAAACCGGTTGATCGGAGACGACGACTCTGGCTAGGCGGCGTTCCCGACAAGGCCATCAAAGACTCCGGCGACCCTCGGGATCGGATCCGGGTCCGCCGTCAGTTTCGCCAAGGTTCGACGCAACCGTTGACGGGCCCGAAAAGCGCGCACCTTTGCCAAGGACACACTCCAGCCCGTGAGGTCGCTCACCTGCTGGTGACTATAGCCGCTGAGGTAGACAAGGCGGATCACCAACTGATCCTCCGGCCTTAAAGAGGCGAGAAGTTTGTCGACCAGTTCGCGGGCCGCCAATTGATCCGATGGGGAAGCCTCTTCGGCAGTCGCCTTGATGCTCTCAACCACTCGGGCTTCCTCCTCGGACAGGTCGGCGATCCGTAGTTCCTGCCTGGCCTTGGCACGGTGATAGGCGGTTGTGCAGGTATTGACGGCAATCCGACTCACCCAGTGATGAAACGGCACCTTGCCGGAATACTGCTCGATCTTGGAAAACACCCGAATGAATATTTCCTGAGAAACATCTTCCTTGCTCTCCCGATACCGCAACCGAGCATTCATGATCTTGGCGACAAAAGGGTAGAGAAACTCCATCAGGACTCGGACCGAATCCTCGTTTCCACGCTTCACCTCATTCACGTGATGGGCGACTTCAGTGGAAGACAGTGCGGCGGCCGGCTGACTGCCCGAAGCGGTCGAGGTCTGGGGATTCATGCGTCGGTTCAAAGACTAATAGAGGGGCTCGATTCGATTTCTTTCTTGTCCGGCACTCGAAGCAACAGCGCACTTCGATATCCACTCAAGAGGAGGAGGTTGTCGTCTGCCGAAAAGCTAAGTCGCCACACTCGAGAGTGTGCCGGAAGGAAGGACAGCATCTCCCGCCCGGTCTCGAGATGCCAGAGCCGAATGGTACCGTCGGGGCTACTGGTAGCGAAGGTCCTTCCATCTCTTGAAAATGCGGCCGAGGCGATCCCCTGCTTGTGCCCCGTTAATTCATGCACCACGGCACCCGAATGCACATCCCAAACGAAACAACGCTTGTCCCAACCCGTCGCCGCGACTAACTGATCGTCCGCCGAGAATACCACTGAACTCGGACGATGATTGAGCCCCCTCAGTTCAGATTGAATCTTACCCTCTTCCAGGTTCCAAACGACGATCCTGGCCTCATCATAGGTCGGGAGGACCGCCAAAAACCGACCATCAGCACTGGCTCCCTTGTATTGCTCAAATTGAGCCTGAATCCCGGTGCTCACCTCTCGATTTTCGATGATGTCCCAGAGGAGCATCTCGCCCGCCCGACTATAAGCCAATTGAGTCGATCCAATGAAATCGTAGTCTTCTCGCCAGTAAGAATGTCTTGCCTCAGGAACATCGACACTCGCCCGATACTTCCCTTTCGGGAGATCCCAAATCTCCACTTTTCCCTCGCCCACACGGTCGGCAACGAATCTTCCATTGGGGGCGATCTGTTCCCCGCGACGCCTCCCGGAGCGGGGCAGAAAGTAGTCCAAATTGTTTGAAGCGAAATGAGTATAAAGGTCAGGGGGAACCCGATTCCTCAAATCCTCGCGGGATCGAATTCGGGGAACCCGCTGCGTTTCTGGATTATTCTGACTCGAAACCTTGATCGTCTCGAACTCGGGACGCGGGGTAATCGATCGGACGTCCCAGAGATAAACCCGCCCATCCTTCCCTCCCGATGCAAGGGTTTGATTGTTTGAAGAGAAGGCTAGTGCAAAGACCTCATCGAGTTGCCCTTTCAAAACCCCGATCTTGCGCCCCGATTCCGGCCGCCACAAATGAATCAAGTAATCCCAGCCACCCGCTGCCAACCAGTTTCCATCCTCGGAGAATTCAAGCGCATGAAGGTAGCCAGGCTGGATCCGTTCGACCTCAATGGAGCGCTTCTCATCGGGGGCATATAGCGTCAAACTCAGCTCCGAAACACTTTGGACATAGCGTCGCGGAATGGACGCCAGGAATTCAAAGCCACTGGCCACCGCAAACCGGTTGTCCGCCTCTTTCCCCTCCCATAGACGTTCACCTGACTCAAAATCCCAAACACTTGTTTTCTCTCCCCTCAGCGCCAGAAGACGACGATCAGGGGACCATGAATACCCTCGAAGCGATCCCGTTGCCGGAATCGTCGACCCCACGGACTCAAGCTGATCGGCCGCCTCAAGAAAACCGCTGCGAACGAATCCACCGCTTGATAGTCCGATCATCTGGGGTGGTTCCCGAAGAAACTTCACGGGAAATCCCATCGACGGAACCGAGGCGACCTTTGCCCAAGTCGTGGTGTCCCAAATCGTGAGGTCGTTCGGTCGATGTCGAGAGTAGACCGAGCCCGCCACCAAGTATCGATCTCCCAACCCGAACTCCACTCGAACCGTTCGGAATGAGCCCTGGCGGGGGATGCTGAGTTCGCGGACCAGTTCCTTTCGATCGATCTCCCACACAAACACCTTCTGGTCGCCTCCGATCGATGCCAACCAACGGCCGTCGCTCGAAAAACTCAACGCCCCGACCCCCTCTTGATGACCTTGAAACACGTAGAGTTCATCCCCCCGGCTTTGATCCCACAAGTGCCGCCACTCGAAGCCTCGATGATCCGGCTCCCCGTCAACCGGAATGTGCTTTGCCAACAGCTCACGTACTTTGGAAATGTTATCCTGGGCGAGAAACTGCTGCGCCACATTCATATCCGAGGCATAAAGATTCTGTTGTAACTCCTGTGCGGCGGCATCCGCTACCCGTCGTTGCCGATTCGCTTCCGCGGCAGATTCCTCGGCAACATGACGGGCTTGCCGTGCCGTGTCGGCCGCCTGAGCGGCCGCGGTCTCGGCCCGCGTCGCCCTGATGGCCTGCCATGAACTCACTGAAAAGCCCGCGATCAAGGTCAACAAGACCGCTGCTGCCGCCAAACAGGGACCCCGGTGGCGACGTACCAGCTTCGACAACTGATACAGCCGACTCGGTGCGATCGCTTTGACAGGCTCCAAGTCGAGATAACGCCGGACGTCGAGCGCTAACTCCGTTGCGGTGTCGTAGCGCCGATTGCGGTCCTTCTCGATCGCCTTCATGACAATCCAGTCCAGCTCCCCCTGAACCAGTCGATTCAGTCGGGCGGGTTCGGCATGGCGCCGTTGGGCGACGGTCGTGATTTCGGCATCTGCCATCGTTCGCAGTTGAGTGGAGGGCAGGATCGGATCCTCCTCTCGAATCCGCCGGCGCATTTCATCATAATCGGCTTTGGAAAGTTCCTTCGCATCCAGGGGGGTCTTGCCCGTCAACAGCTCGTAGAGCAGAATTCCCAGCGAGTAGATGTCAGTACGGGTGTCGAGGTCCAACCCGCTCATTTGCGCCTGCTCCGGACTCATGTAAGCAGGGGTTCCGATAAACTGCTGGAACTGGGTAAAGAGCGTTTTATTGGTCAACTTCTGTTGCGTTGCCTTGGCAATGCCGAAATCAATGATCTTGGCCACCGCCTTGTGATCGTGCATCGTCACCAGGATATTCGTTGGCTTGATGTCGCGATGGATGATGCCTTTCTGATGGGCGTGCTGGACGGCGTGACAGACATCGATGAAAAGTTCCAGGCGTTGGGGCGTGGTCAACTTGTTGTCATCGCAGTACTGTGTAATCGGAATGCCCCGAACCAACTCCATCACAAAATAAGGCCGCCCCGTTGGGGTCGTCCCGGCATCCAGAACTTTGGCGATGTTTTCGTGGTTCATCAGCGCCAAGGCCTGGCGCTCCACCTCGAACCGAGCGATCACTTGACGGCTGTCCATGCCCAGACGAACCACTTTCAGGGCCACCCGACGCGTCACCGGCTCGTTTTGTTCCGCCATGTAGACGACTCCCCAGCCCCCCTCCCCGATCTTCTCAAGCAGCTTGTAGCGACCAATGGTCGTGCCCACTTCCTCATCGATGATCAGCTCAGGCAGGGAAATCGTCGCAGCGGTCTCCGGGGACGGTGGCAGAAAGTGCTCCGAGTGCTCGCCCGCCTTCAAAAGGGATTCGACCCTCTGACGCAAGCCCGAGTCATTGCCACACGCCTGGTTCAGATAGTCCAATCGGCGCGAGGGCTCCCCGATATCGAGTGCCTGCTCGAAAATCTCACGTTCCTTGACTGCCGCGTCTGCCATTCTTCTGCCCGAGGTTTTACCCTCCATAACCATAAGCGACGTTTTCATCAGGATTGGGCCAGAAAAAAGAAAAAAGAATTGGCTCGCCCGGATGAGTCCCCCTTCGACCGACGAATGCGGACACTAACTCCAGGCTCACTCCATCGATTCCCGGTTCATGCCCTCTCCAAAAACTGATGACCACCAACGGGGTCGATTAAGGACAGGACCTCACTCACCCAAAATGCCAGATCAAACTCGACTGCCCAAGGGCCTGAGAATCCCCGATCCGACTCACGGCATCCCCTTTCGACATCCCCGGTTTTTCCGTCAGGCCTGTCCTCTCCATGCAACCGCCGCTCCCCTGGTCACTCCGTCGTTTCCGCCAGTCAATGATTCCATGCGCTATTCCTCAACTCCACGGCGCAGCTCTTCATAGAGCCAGGCACGTGCATAGGCCCAAGTCCGTTTGGCAGTCCGCTCCGGAATCCCAAGCATCCTCGCGGCCTGGACATTGGGGAGCCCGATGAAGAACCGCAATTTGATGAGTTCGGCACTTTGGGGATCCTCCCGCTCAAGTTTCTTCAAGGCATCGTGGACAGCCAGGAGCATATCGTCCTCCACGCTGGTTGCTATGTCCAGATGCTCAATGGCGACACGCCGTAAACCGCCGCCATGGCGGATCCGGTTCTTCCTCCGGGCGTTCTCGACCAGGATTCTTCGCATGGCCTCGGCGGCCGACGCAAAAAAGTGTCGACGATCCACCCATTTCTGGGGTCCTTTGCCCGAGAGTCGAAGGTAGGCTTCGTGCACGAGGGCGGTGGGCTGAAGGGTTTGCCCAGGCGCCTCCTGCGCCATCCTCACCGAGGCCAAGCGCCTCAGTTCGGCATAGACTTTGGGGAGAAGCTGCTGCGCGGATTGAGGATCGTTCAGATCCAGCGCATTGAGATCCCTCGTCAGATCCGCGGTCTCATCTGTCATTCCATTTCGGAGGTTGGGAGCGGACTGGCTCCCGAGATTGGCTCCACCCGGCCACTAAGGTTCATGGCAATCCACCTTCCCCTCACCATCGGTCACATCGTCGGGCTAAAAAAGTGTGTAAATAAACGGCGCCGCCCCGGTCGAACCCAGAACGGCCAGCAACCCCACCAAGCCCAGAACCAGCAGAATGGGAATGAGCCACCACTTCTTGTTGGCAAAGACAAAATCAATGAACTCCCTCACCAACGAGTCCTGTTGGCCCTCGCCCGCTTGTTCAAATTCGTTTTTCTGACCTTTGCTCTCAGTTGGCATCGCCCCATCCTCTCCTTAAGCCCTTCCACTCATCGACCGTCAATCTACCATTAACGATGGTAACTTACCATTGACGATAATACCTCGAAACGTCCTTCGGCGGTCGTTTTGCCTCCCAGTAGGACGACCGGCTCCGGTCCAACACTCGCTTCAAGGCATCCCGCCGCGCAAGCCTAAAGCAGAGGCTGATCGGAAAAAAAACCCCTATATAAATCAAAACCATCGCCACCTCGCTGATCACCATCCCAATCGGGAGCGCCAGCAACATGAGGCCGACAAACACCGGCTTCAGCGCCCGAGGCACCATCACCCCCGTTCCCGCCAATCCCACTCCCAAACCGACCAGCCAGAACTGGGTCTGTTGGGAGGCCGACCAAATCCAACCCAACAACGGGAAGGCGACCAACGAAATCCATCCAAATTGGCGAAGCTGCCGTTCCGAAGGACTCCAATTGATTTCGACCCATCTCATTCCCATCAATCCAACTCAAACTGAGCGAGGTGTCGCTGTCGCTCCGCCTCGCTCAAAGGGTTCGGTTGCTCGGACTTTAGAAGCACTTGTCGTCCCATAACCAGGACATCCATATCCGTCATGGTGAAACAACGAAGGGCATCAGCCGGCTGACAAACGATCGGCTCGCTTCGCACATTGAAGCTGGTGTTGATCATCACCGGGCAACCTGTCTTTTCATAAAAGGATTGCAACAACATTGCCAGAAGGGGGTGACGATCCCGATCCACCGTCTGCACCCGAGCCGAATAATCGACATGGGTCACTGCAGGGATCTCGGACCGCCGTTCGTGGAGCTTATCGATGCCAAACCTGTCATCATTCCCCTCCGGCATTTCACATCGCCGCTCCTCTCTCACCGAGGCCACCAACAGCATGTAGGGGCTCTCGTCGGATTCCTTCATCTCAAAATAATCGGCCACATGCTCCCGCAGCACCAGGGGAGCGAAGGGGCGAAAGGATTCCCGAAACTTGATCTTGAGATTCATCACCGACTGCATCTCGTCACTCCTAGCATCGCCCAGAATGCTCCGAGCCCCCAAGGCCCGGGGACCAAATTCCATTCGCCCTTG
>MDTE01061029.1_pt1 | contig 19243 bp, 16 predicted proteins | sample 811231 | NCBI WGS metagenome assembly MDTE01 (sample SAMN05326651, study PRJNA326480) | marine metagenome | isolation source: seawater | place: Indian Ocean: Red Sea | collected 2010 | reverse complement strand
GCCGTCGACGCAGCAACCGCCACCGACGTCGAAGTAGCCGTCGACGCAGCAACCGCCACCGACGTCGAAGTAGCCGTCGACGCAGCAACCGCCACCGACGTCGAAGTAGCCGTCGTCCCATCCGGAACGGAGGTGACTTTCGTCGTACCTGGTTCCGAAACCGGAGCTGCCGTTGGGTCCGAGGTTTCAGTGCCCGGAGAAGCGCCTCCGCACGCACCGACCAACAAAACAAACACAACCAGGAGGCTCCATGACTTCGCACCTAATGACTGCATCACCACATCTTTTCATAAGCACAGTTGGAACGCTTACGAGCGAGAAGGCCCCCGGGCCGATGAGAGCGAAGGAACTGAATCTGCATGGTCACAGAACTCCGCTAGCAGTGAGCCATCTTAAACCGTGTGGCAGGTATCACTACTCTGGCGGATGGTCCTTTGGGCGGGCGGCTCGCAACCCAAAGTGAACATCCAACCGGGTTCGGCATGGTGACCTGGCAGTGAAAAGACAGAGAGGACGCCACTGCGAAATGTCCCTCCGGCACCGCAGGTCGGATCACCGTCTGGGTTGAATGTCTCGTGCCATAGGACACCACACTCGATGGTGTCGTAGTGTCGGACAAGCAGCCTAGGTCCACCGTCTCGGCTGACAGCCCGATCAGCATCAGGGTCGAGAAAATCCCAAGCCAACCAGTCGCTATCGAGAAACCCACTCCCCACTCAAGGCCTCACCGATGAACCAACCCAAGATCGCCTGCAGGAACGTCTGGAAGTTGTACGGGCCCGACCCCGAGAAGTTCCTCGCCAGCCATGACGGAGTCCCGTCAATCGACGCTGTCCGGGAGGCTGGCTACATCCCAGCGGTCCGTGACGCCTCTCTGGAGGTTTACGAAGGCGAGATCGTCGTACTAATGGGCCTCAGCGGCTCCGGCAAGTCCACCCTGGTCCGCTGCCTATCCCGTCTCATCGAGCCGACCGCCGGCGAGATCGACTTCGACGGCGAGGATCTTCGTGCCGCATCCGAGCGAGAACTGGTTGAGCTTCGTCGACACAAGATGGGCATGGTGTTTCAGCACTTCGCACTTTTCCCGCAACGCACAGTGCTCGAGAACGTGGCCTTCCCGCTTGAAGTCCAGGGAGTGGACGTGGCCACACGGAACGCTCGGGCCCTCGAGATCATTGATCTCGTCGGACTGCATGGACGAGGCGACTACTACCCGAGGGAACTCTCCGGTGGACAACAGCAACGTGTCGGCATCGGCCGCTCACTGGCTGTTGAACCCGACGTCTGGTTCCTCGACGAACCGTTCTCCGCCCTCGACGCCCTCATCCGACGCGACATGCAAGACGAGTTCCTCCGACTCCAATCAACATTGCAGAAGACAATCATCTTCATTACCCACGACTTCGACGAAGCCATCCGCCTCGCTGACCGAATCGCCATCATGCGAGACGGGGTGATCGACCAGTTGGGCACCGCTGAAGAGCTGATCACCAACCCTGGTTCGGACTATGTAGCGGCGTTTACCAAGAACGTGCCCCGGGCCAAATTGCTCCGAGTCCATACCCTGATGGGTCCAAGGTCGGATGATGTCGAGGGCGAAGTCGACGGAAGCGTGTTCGTGGCATCTGTAGCCAACCGGATCCTCAGTTCCACGGTCCCACTCAGGGTGATCGAAGACGGCGAGGTTGTCGGCTCGATCACCGCTGCGCAGGTAAACGAAGCGCTCTTTGAGTCCGAGTGATCAACAGGCCATGACAGATCCGACCACGTCCGAGCCCTTTGACACCTCTGACGCTGCTTCGGCTGACGGACCTGCAAAGAAGCTCTCTAACCGCCAAAAGGCGGCGATGGCCTTTGGCCCGTTCCTGATCCTCTGGTTCGCCTGGTGGCGTCTGGGATCACATCACATCACCCGAACTGGAAAGTACGAAGGGGAGTCAGCGGCACTTGAATGGCTATACCGGGTACCGCGCACCTGGACCGTCGACTGGTTCAACTTCGCGGGCCGGGATGGCTTCGCCAGGGTCGGACACAAGGCCACGGGGTGGGTGAACACCTGGTTCGACCATCTCCGCTACGAGGAGTTCTTCCAGTTCACCGTGTCATGGAACCTTTCCAAGGGACCGTGGCTGTTATTCCTCCTGGCATGCCTCGGGGCAGCCGGTTGGAGGGCCTGGCGCTCCCGTAGCAACGGATGGCTGCTTGCGACCGTGGCCCTTGTATGGGCGGGCTGGTCGGTCGACCTTTTGGACTTCCTCCACGTTCCCACGACGCCGTGGGTCTACGTCTTCCTGGTGGTCGGCCTCGCCTCGGCAGTTTGGACTCTGCAGAATCGGACGTTCGGCCGGACGGCGACGACCACTGCCATCGCCAGCATCGGCTGGGGGGCCCTGCAGACCAAGGAGGAGACATTTAACGTCAAGGCCTTATTCCGCCAAATCGCCCGATGGCTGGAATTCCCCCTAGACGTCACAGAAGGACTTCTAATCAGCGGCTACGGGCCGTGGCACCTGCCCAACATGCCGTGGCTTTTCATCTTCGTCCTACTCGGCGGCGGCACGGCTTGGATGGCTTGGCAACGTCGGAGCACCGCCCTGACGGTGACAACCCTCCTGTTGGTTTGGGTGGCGGTGGTATGCCTCTACGAGCCGTGGCATATCCCCGCCCTTCCTTGGGTCGTGATCGCCGGCCTCTTCGGTGTCGTCGGTTGGAAGTTGGGTGGTTGGCGACTCGCCCTACTTTCGGTTGGGTTCATTCTCTATGCCGCCTTCGTAGGTGAACCTGCAGAACAGGAAGGAGCAGAGACGCGCTGGGACAAGACGATGATCACTTTGTCCGCTGTTCTGGTGGCCGTTCCAATTGCCGCTCTGCTCGGAGGCCTCATCGGCCTAGTGGCTGCCAAGCGACGTCGGGTCGAACAGTTCTTGATCCCGATCATGAACCTCACCCAAGCCTTTCCGCACTTCACCTTCCTCATCCCGATCGGCGTCTTTATCGGCCTCTCGCACAAGGCTGGTGTCATAGCCACCATCGCCTACGCCATCCCGCCAATGGCCCGCGTGACGATCCTCGGCATCCAGGGGATCTCAGGTGAGGTACTTGAGGCAGGAATCATGGGCGGCTGCACAAAGCGTCAGATGTTGTGGAAGGTGGAACTACCCGCGGCCCGACACGCCCTCCTGGTGGGCATCAACCAGGTGGTCATGGAATGCCTTGCCATGGTGGTTATCGCTTCCTTCGTTGGTACCGCCGGCCTGGGCCAGGACCTCCTGTTCCGCCTTACGGGACTCAACATCGGCGCCGGAACGGAGATCGGTATCGCCATTGTCGTCATGGCCATCACCCTGGATCGCCTTAGCCAGGCCCTAGGACGACTCCAACCGATCCGCCATGCGGAGGGCGTGCCCTTCTGGAAGCGACACCCCTACCTCCTGGCCACAGGAGCGGTGGTCGCTGGCGGCCTTCTCCTAGCCCAGGCCTGGGATGCCGCCTTCCGCGTGCCCAATTCGTGGATGTGGGGCCACGAGGCCTTCTGGGAATTCCTCGTGGACAATGGAAAGAGCGATGTGGCCTGGTGGCACCTGTCCGGTGGCGGGTGGTTGGCCCTGTTCCTAGCCGCCATTGCATTCGCCGGGTGGAGGGCCTGGGCTACCCGGCGTTACCGGTGGCTCATCACTGCGGCCGCCGTGACAGTGGTGGGTTGGTCCGTCGATTTGTTCGACTTCCTGCACCTGTCCACAGAGCCGTGGATCTACATCTTCGTGGCGGCCGGCGTCGGCGCATTGGCCTACGGATCTTCCGTGCGAAGCAAGCTGCTAGCCCGAGCCTCTGAAAGCGGTCAATCCACTGATACCGGCGCGGTCTCCCAGGACCTTCATGCACTGCGCTTTGTCTGGACGGCGGCCATGACGGTGATCGTCACGCTCGGCTGGGTGACCCTGCGAGCCATCGACGAATCCTTCACCGTCAACCTCCGGGACATCACCATCAGCTTCCGGGACTACCTCGAGTCCTGGATCCTGTTGCCCATGCGCGACGCTTACCTCACCGTTCCGTGGATCGGCCTCGTCCTTCTCTTCGGTGTGATCGGATACCTCATCAACGGCCTCCGACCCGCTCTCATGGCCGCAGGAATGGTCGCCTTCATCTCCCTTGCCGGGTTCTGGTGGCAGGCCATGTGGAACTTCTACCAGTTGACCTTTGCCGTGTTGCTGGCGATTGTCTTCGGCGTTCCTTTCGGGATATGGGCGGCAACTACAGCCCGCCGCAACACTGCGGTACAAGTGGTCCTCGACTTCTTCCAGACCTTCCCGTCGTTCGTTTACCTGTTCCCAGCCATCATGTTCTTCGATGTCTCCGAAACGGCGATCATCGTCGCCGTGGTCCTCTCCGCATCCGTGCCGGCCATCCGGTACACGATCTTCGGTATCCAAAACGTGCCGGCGCCACTGGTCGAGGCGTCCACCATGGCCGGCTGTACTAAACGGCAGACCCTTTGGAAGGTCAAATTGCCGATGGCCGTGCCGGAGATCATGCTCGGCATCAACCAGACGATCATGTTCGGCCTCTTCATGGTGATGATCGCCGGCCTCATCAAGACCACGGGACTGGCAAGGGAACTGATCGAGGCCCAGCCCAACATCGACAGCGGCCGCGCCATCGTCGCTGGAATCGCGGTGGCCTGCATCGGCATGGCTTCGGACGTGCTCATCTCCGAGTGGGCCGACAAGCGCAAGAAGCAGTTGGGCCTCATCGAGGCCTGAGGCCGATCCCGTTAAGACTTAAAACGATATTAGGGAACCGCTAGGAGGGAGCGACTATGCGTGTAGCCGTGATCGGAGCCGGACCCAGTGGCCTAGCCATGCTGCGGGCCTTTGCTTCAGCAAAGGAGAAGGGCGCTGACGTGCCCGAGGTCGTCTGCTACGAGAAGCAGGAAGACTGGGGCGGACTCTGGAACTACACATGGCGCACCGGCGTAGATGAATACGGCGAATCGGTTCACGGCTCGATGTACCGCTACCTGTGGTCCAACGGGCCAAAGGAATGCCTCGAATTCGCCGACTACGGCTTCGAAGAGCACTTCGGCAAGCCCATCGCCTCGTACCCACCTCGTGAGGTCCTGTGGGACTACATCAAGGGCCGCGTCGAAAAGAGTGGCGTTCGCGACCAGATTCGTTTCCGCAACGCGGTCCGCAACGTCGACTTCAATGACGAGAACGGCATATTCACCGTCACCGCTCACGATCTGGCGGCCGGAACCACCTCATCTGAGGCGTTCGACCACGTGGTGGTGGCCTCAGGGCACTTTTCGGTACCCAATGTGCCCCACTACCCAGGCTTCGAGAAGTTCCTCGGCCGGATTTTGCACGCCCACGACTTCCGCGACGCCGTTGAATTCGCCGGGAAGGACATCCTTATCGTCGGTGCCAGCTATTCAGCCGAAGACATCGGTTCGCAGTGCCACAAGTACGGCGCCAACCGCGTCTACTGCACCTCACGCGCCGGGACAATGGGTTACGACTGGCCCGACAACTGGGAGGAACTGCCAATCCTCACGCACGTGGAGGGCAGCACAGTCCACTTCTCCAACGGCGAGGCCCGGGACGTGCACGCCATCATCCTGTGCACCGGGTACCAACATCACTTTCCGTTCCTACCCGACAACCTTCGCCTCGAGACAGCCAACCGCCTTTGGGTAAGCGACCTCTACAAGGGCGTGGTGTGGGAGGCGAATACGAAACTCTTCTACCTCGGGATGCAGGACCAGTACTACACCTTCAACATGTTCGACGCGCAGGCTTGGTACGCCCGCGACGTCATCCTGGGACGCATCGAGTTGCCATCAGCTGAAGAAATGGCGTCTCATGGTGCCGCCTGGCGCAAACGCGAGGAGGCCCTGGAAACCGCTTACGAGGAGATCGACTTCCAAGGCGACTACACCCAGGAACTGGTCGACGAAACCGACTATCCCGACTTCAACATCCCCGAAGTCAACCGAATGTTCAAGGAGTGGAAGGGCCACAAGAAGGACGACATCATGGGCTACCGGGATCGAGGCTTCCCCTCCACCCTGACTGGCACCGTGGCCCCCGTCCACCACACGCCTTGGATCGAGGCCCTCGACGACTCGATGGCCACCTACCTCCTCAGCCAGGCCCCCGAAGGCGGCGGCTAAGTCGGACAACTGGACGCTCTGGTCGTCGGGACCGTGGTCCGGAATCTCACACCCCGCCCACTCGGGCGAGAGCCAGGTCAGCTCCAGGGGTAAGGCGAGTTGCTCTCCGGGTGAAGCTTCCCGAGGGCGTAGCGGCTGTAGCGGAAAGGCTCCAAGAGGGCCTGGTCGTCGCCGACCAACTCCTTGGCCACAAGCGCGCCAACCCCGACCATCTTGAAGCCGTGGTTAGAGTCGGCGATCACGTAGACGTTGTCGCTGACAGTATCGAACACCGGGAAGCTATCCGGAGTGAACGCGCCGATCCCGCCCGACGGGGCATGACTCATGAGGCTGGCCTTTCCCTCGAAACGCTCCTGACAGTGCGATAGTGCTGCAGCCCACACGGCTCGGAAATCCTCTCCGACCACGAAGTCAGGACTGGCCGGCCCGTAGGGGTCGATGGCTACGTCGCGCCATGGCTTTTCGACCTTGTAGGGCATGTACCCGCCCTGGACCCCTCCGAAGTTGAAATCCGGCTTGTAGTAGATGCCCCACTTGCCCTCGACGAGAACGTTGCCGTCTTCGTCGTGCAGGTCGGCGTCAGCATCCACATGGACCACCGGAGGCATGTGGCCGTCGTTGTTCATCAGATAGCCGGGGTCGACGCCCAATGTGCCCTCCTGAAGGGCCCAGAACTTCCAGGTCGGCTCGGTGTACGTCTGACCGTTCACCACGATGTCGGTGGTATCGGGTAGGTCCAGCATCTCCCATAGCTTCGGAATCCACGGTCCAGCAGCGGCCACCACGTTCTCAACGGCAATGGTCGCCGACTCGGTGCCCCGACGGGTCACCACATTGGTGACAGAACCTCCGTCGACCACCAACTCGGTAACCAGGGTGTCGGTGACCACATTGACGCCCTCGGCCTCCACCTTCGCCAGCAGCGCCTCGACAGTGGCCATGTTGTGGGCATAGCCACCCTTCTTCTCGTGCAGCACGCTGGTGACGCCGGTGGCCCGCCAATCGCTGAAGATGCCCTTCATGTAGTCCCGGGTCTCAGCCTCACCATCGATGAAGACCGACTCGTAGCCGATGGCCTGCTGTTGTTCATGGATCGTGGCCACGTCGTCTCGCATCTCGTCGTACGAGATCTGCAGATATCCGACCGGGTGATACTCGAACGCCTCGGCATTGGCCTCCCAGACTTCAACCGAATGGGCCATGAGTTCACGCATGGCGGGCTGGAAGTAGTTGTTTCGCACAACACCACAGGCAATGCCCGACGGGCCGGCTCCAGCGTGGGATTTTTCGAGGACCACGATGTCACTGCCGTCACCGGTACCGCGGGCCTTCAGTTCACGGGCCAGGTGCCAAGCGGTCGACAGGCCATGGATACCTGCACCGATGATGCAGTAACGGGTGGACTCGGGTAGTTCGTTAGACCTGCTCATCGGGCATTCCTGTTCCTTGGACGGTTCCCTCGGGTGTGTGTTTCGCTGAGTCGGTCAGACCCACCCATGGGTGTTGATGGGTCCGGACCGAAAAGTCTTCTCTGGCCAGGTTGCCGGTTCGCTGGCTGAAGGTACCTGAACTAGTGGAGTGGCGGCTCCCAGCCGTCCAACACGGGCGGAACCCAGTTGTCGCCAACCGACTTGGAATCGGCAACCCACGGGCCCAGCTCGACCTGGTGGAACTTGCAGTGCTTCTCTTTCAACTGGATGCCGTAGGAGTTGCCCGAGATCAGGTGCTTCATCAACACCTTGCGGGCAATCTCGTCCCCGCGACCCTCCGGGATATCGAAGTAGATCTTGAGGAACGAGTTGGAGTTCCGATCGAACACCGCAGGGGTGCCGTCCTCCACCAAAAGGTGGATGTCCTCCAGCCAGTTGAGGTCCTTACCCGGGGTCAACTCCATCAGGTCAATGTCCTCGATCAGGGATATGTCCTCCTGATAGGCGAACCGCTTCCCGGCAAGGGTCTCGGCATCGATGGCAACGGTGTGCTTCACGCCCATGGTGCTCAGTTCCTTCCGCTCTCGGCCAGCTGCTTGGCCATCATGTCCTTCATCTCCTGAAGCGCCCGCTCCTCGCTGACGCCCGGGATGTATGTCGTGCCAGCCAAAGGCACCTTTGCCATGGCCGCAGCCTCGTGGGTCAGTGCCGCCAGATCCTCCGGTTCCAAGCTGTGGATGTCAGTCTTGCCACAGGCCCGGGCCAGTAGCTGAACCTCCATGGTCAGCGTGTGGAGATAGTTGTAGACACGAAGGGCCGCTTCGTCGACGTCAAGTCGTGCACGCAGCTCGACGTCCTGAGTGGCGACACCCACTGGACAGCGGCCGGTGTGGCAGTGGTAGCACTCACCCGCCGGCACACCAATGGTGCCCTCGTAGTCGGTCACACCCTCGATGTGCTTGTTGCAGTTGAGAGCCATCAGTGCGGCGGTGCCGAGGGCCACCGCCTTGGCACCCAACGCCAAGCACTTGGCCACGTCGCCACCATTGCGGATGCCACCAGCCACCACGAGGTCTACATCGTCGGCCAAGCCAACGTCCTCGAGGGCCCGTCGGGCCTCGGGGATGGCAGCCATCAGCGGAATGCCGGTCTCCTCGGTAGCGAGGTGCGGGCCGGCTCCGGTACCGCCCTCGGCGCCGTCAAGGTAGATCGAGTCGGGACCGCACTTGGCTGCCATTCGGACGTCGTCGTAGACCCGGGACGAGCCCAGCTTCAACTGGATCGGAATCTCGTAGTTCGTTGCCTCGCGGATTTCCTGGATCTTGAGCGACAGGTCGTCGGGACCAATCCAGTCAGGATGGCGGGCTGGGGAACGCTGGTCGATGCCGGCGGGCAGCGAGCGCATCTCGGCTACCTGCTCTGTGACCTTCTGTCCCATCAGATGACCACCTAGACCGACCTTGCAGCCTTGGCCGATGAAGAACTCCACCGCGTCAGCCAGCATGAGGTGATGCGGGTTGAACCCGTAGCGACTCTGGATGACCTGATAGAACCACTTCGTCGACAGGTCCCGCTCCGGCGGAATCATCCCGCCCTCACCAGAGCACGTCGCAGAACCGGCCATTGAGGCACCCTTGGCGAGAGCCTGCTTCGCCTCGATCGACAGCGCACCGAAGCTCATGCCGGTGATGTAGACGGGAATGTCAAGCTCCATCGGCTTAGCGGCGAAACGCCCGCCAATGGTGGTCTTGGTCTCGCACTTCTCGCGATACCCCTCGATCACGAAACGGGTCAGAGTTCCAGGAAGGAAGACCAGTTCGTCCCAGTGCGGGATCTTCTTGAACAGCGAGAACCCCCGCATCCGGTAGCGGCCAAGCTCCGACTTCACATGAATGTCGTTGATGACCTCCGGCGTGAAGATCTTGCTCTTACCGATGACGTCGGTGGCGGCGTTGGTATCAACCGCCGGCGTGTCCACGCCCTTGATGTCGTTAGCTTCTGGCATCGTCGTCCCTCCTAGAGAACGAGCTTGCGCTCGGAGGGCTCCAGCGCGTCGTAGTTGTGGAGCACCTTGCCGCATTCGAATTTCTGAAGTTCAGGCGGAGTGCCTAGGTCGTAGATCTCAAACTTGCGGTTGATGAACTCGTGGTCTTCCTCAGTCATCTCGCCGGGCACGCAGTCCACGCCGAGCGAGGCGATCTTGCCGCCGACGTAGATCACGCCGTCGTACATCGAGTCGCCCAAGCCGTCGTTTACGTCCCCGCAGATGATCTGGCGACCGCGCTGCATCATGAAGCCGGTGTTGATACCGGCGCTGCCCAGGGCGATGATCGTCCCGCCCTTCTGGTCGATTCCGGTCCGGGCGCCGACATTGCCCTTGATCACCAGGTCGCCGCCTCGGAGAGCAGCGCCGGTCAGCGAGCCCGCAGGACCCTCGACCACCACCGACCCGGACATCATGTTCTCAGCCAGCGACCAGCCGACCCGGCCGTTGATCTGAACCTCCGGTCCGTCAATCAGGCCACAGGCGTACCAGCCGGGGCTGCCCTCGAAGGTGATGTTGCAGCGCTTGAGTATCCCCACACCCAAGGAGTGCTTGGATCCGGGGTTGACGATCGTCACGTTGTTGACTCCCTCGTCATAGACGATCCGCTTGAGCTCGAGGTTGATCTTCCTGGTGGTCAGGTCGGTGGCGTCAATGACAGCGCTGTCACCGTCGATCTCCGCCGTCATGGGTGGCTCGGGATCGGGCTCGACTAGGCCTCGGGCGTCATAGACAACGCCGCTCTTCGTGTTCACACTTGCCACGTCAGGACCTCCCTCTCAAACGGATCGCGACTCTCGACCTCACGACCCATCAGGGCTCGAATGGCGATCTCTTCGGACGCCATCACGACCAGGTCGTCGGTCTCCATGAGGACGAGGGGCTTGGCTGCCATCTCGTCCTTGGCGACACCCAATTCGTTTCCAGTAGCAACGAGGTAGGTGAACACACCGTCGAAATCGTCAAGGCTGTGTTTCATAGCCGTCTCCAAAGGCATGCCGTTCTCCAACTGTTGGGCCAGGTAGACGGCGATGATCTCGGAATCGCACTCCGACTGGAACCGGTGGCCCATGCGTTCGAGCCGTCGACGCCAGACGTGGTAGTTGGTCAGCTGTCCGTTGTGGACGACCGACACGTCAGCGAACGGATAGGCCCAGTAGGGGTGGGCACTGGCCAGGTCGACGTCGGACTCGGTGGCCATACGAACATGGCCGATGCCATGGGTGCCCTTCAGTGAGCCCAGCTGGTACTGCTCATAGACGGTCTCGGCGTCCCCGAGATCCTTCACGATCTCCAACGAGTTGCCCAGCGAGAGAACCTCGCAGCCGTCGATGTCCTCCAAGTAGTCGGCTAGCGGCTTCAGGTCGCCGCCATAGCGCACGGTGGCTCGAAAGGCGTACCCGCCGCTCTCGCTCTCAATGGTCGCCAGGTCGGCGCCAATCTTGGCGAGGCGAGCCTCGACTTCAGCCCGGTTGCGCTCAAGGCGTTCGTCCATACCGAAGCCACCCATGGCATTCGGCTCGGCAAGCATGAACCGAACGACGACGAGGTCGTCGGGCTGTCCGTACATCGCGTAGCCGGTGCTGTCGGGGCCCCGGTGTTTCATGGACTGGAGCATCGCGGTGAGCTCAGCGCCGATGTCGGCGGAACCGTCGCGATGGATGATGCCGGCGATACCGCACATGTCTTATCTACCTCTCTGTTTTCGAGCTCTGTGCTCTATGTTCCCGTCCCCAGGCCGGCTACTGCCTGACCCCAGGGGTGGATGGACCCGACCGGTGACCGAGCCGCGAAGTGGGTGGGACCCCTCGACCCGGTCACCCGACCGGTTGTTCGGTTTCCTACGGCAGGATGTCCAGGTACTCCTCGACGTCCCAATCGGTAACCGTGGCCATAAAGCGCTCCCACTCGTCGCGCTTGTAGTGCTCAAACACCATAAACATTTCGTCAGGCAGGGCGCTCTTGACCACCTCATCCTCACGCAGGGCATCGAGCGCCTCACCGAGAGAAAGCGGAATCTTCTTGACGTCCTTGCCGGCTTCCATGGCCTCGTAGATGTTGCGCTCCTCGGGCGGACCCGGATCCAGATCCCGGTCTAATCCGTCTTCCATAGCCTTGATCAGAGCGGCGAATGACAGGTACGGGTTGACCGCCGAGTCGACCGATCGATATTCGAAACGGCCTGGTGCGCTGATGCGAAGGGCAGTAGTTCGGTTCTGGAAGCCCCAGTCGGCGAAGACGGGCGCCCAGAAGCCGGTGTCCCACAGGCGACGGTATGAATTGACGGTCGGCGAGCTCAGACAAGTGAGCGCACGGAGGTGCTCCATGATCCCGCCGATGGCCTTCATGCCGATCGGTCCTGGAATCTGCGGATTGTCGCCCTCGGGCATGAACTTGTTCTCGCCACCCTCTTCAGGTTCACCGGTCCACAAGGAGATGTTGTGATGGCAGCCGTTGGCTGACACACCCATGAAGGGCTTGGGCATGAAGCACGGGAAAGCGCCCATCTCGCGACCAACCTGCTTACAAATCTGCCGGTATGTAGTGAGCCGGTCTGCTGTCAGATCAGCACGATCGAAGTTGAAGTTGAGCTCAAGCTGGCCTGGGGCATCCTCATGGTCACCCTGGATCATGTCCAGGCCCATGGCCTCGCTGTATTCGACCACCTTGTGGATGAGTGGCTGTAGCTCGGCGAACTGGTCGATGTGGTAGCAGTTCGGCTTGGTCATCCCCTCAACGGTGGGCTTGCCGTTCTCGTCGGCCTTGAGCCACATCATCTCGGGCTCAGTCCCAGCACGTAGGTGGAGGCCGGTCTTCTCCTCGAAGGCACTATGGATGCGCTTCAGGTTTCCCCGGCAGTCCGAAGTGAGGAACATCCCACCATCGACCTCTTCCTCACGGCCCCGGAACAAGGTGCAGAAGACCCGAGCCGTCTTCGAATCCCAGGGCAGTGGCATGAAGGTCTCAGGCTCGGCGACTCCGACCAGTTCGCGGGCTTCTGGCCCGTAGCCGATGTACTCGCCGTGACGATCGATGAACAGGTTGGCCGTAGATCCGTAGACCAACTGGAAGCCCTTGTTGGCAATGGTCCCAAAGTGTTTGGCCGGAATGCCCTTGCCCATGATGCGCCCGGTGACGGACACGAACTGGCAGTAGAGATACTGGATTCCCTCGGCCTCGATGCGCTTCTGGACCTCGGCGACCTGTTCGGCCCGCCCCTCTGCCTCGATGAAGGCCTGGATGTCTGTCATGGTTCCTTCAGATACCCCCTGCGCCCCATCTGGAGCGCTTTGGCGCGACGCTTCTGCAGCTGCGCGCCCCCCGGAGAGGGACGTCCGTCCGGGGTCACGCGTTCCGGACCGGCGCACCATACCAATCAACTACACTCCCTGCCAGTGAAATCCGCCCTGTCAGTGGATACTCTCCACAGGCAGGGGAGATACTCGAAGAACCTGCTGTTCAGAACCCGTTTCCAGTGCCAAGATTCGGTGGGCGCAAAGGTCCGGCCCTGCCCCAAGAGCGGTGAACGGACCTTTCGGGTCGGTCGAGGCGAAGGCGAGGCACATGACGATCACCGTGACGGACGGCCCCGGCCTGCTTCTACCCGGCATGGCGAACCTGCAGCCTGGCGTCGAGCGCTACCGGGTCAACGGCGGCGCGGTCACCGCTCTCCTCCTCGGTGCCGGCGACCGCCTCGAGGTCATCGACCCCGAGGGCTGCCAACCCGTGGAAATCGCCGCCTTCGACCGCGAAGGTCGCTCCGACCCCGGCCTGCTCGGCGAAGCGTCCGGCGCGCCAGCGACCGGCATCGCTGCGATCCTGGCGGGGAACCAACACGACGCCCGACGGGTGGCCGACGCCCTCGCTGGTAAAGGCATCGACCTCGGCTCGACTTCAGCCGTCCACCTCTTCGCCCCGGACTCTTCGGCCGGCCAGACGGCTTGGCTGACAGCAACGACCGACGTGGTCTGTGTGATCGGCGTGCCCGGCGGGAAGATGTCGCCCCACGACCAGAATCCACCGACCGACATCATCACCTTCGTCCACCGCACCGCTCCACCGGCTCGGGGTCTTGAGGTCCTTCCGTCTCCGCTGGCCGACCAAAACCAAGACATCCGGATCGACGCCGCTACGGCACAGGCCTACGAGGTGAAAGCCGGCGAATTCATCCAGGTCATCGACGTCGAGGGACGCGAGTGCTCCGACTTCCAGTGCTTCGACACTGCGAGTCTGGACGGCGGGGTGGAAGCGGCCCTGGACGCCACCATCACCCGGAGCCTCATGGGCGCCAGTTACCCGATGCCCGGCTTGTACGCCAAGTACTACAGCCTCGACTTCCAACCCATGGTCGAGATCGTCCACGACACTGTCGGACGGCACGACACCTTCAACACTGCCTGCAATGCCAAGTACTACGAGGACATGGGCTACCCAGGCCACGTCAACTGCAGCGACAACTTCAACCAGGCCCTTCAGCCGTACGGAATCGCCCCCCGCCGGGGCTGGGAGGCCATCAACTTCTTTTACAACACCAACCTCGACGACGCGAACCAGCTCTACTTCGAGGAGCCTTGGTCGCGACCCGGCGACTACGTCCTCCTCCGTGCCCTTACCGACCTGGTCTGCGTCTCGTCGGCCTGCCCATGTGACATTGATGCCGCCAACGGGTGGCAGCCCACCGACATCCACATTCGCGTCTACCCGGCGACCAACACCTTCAAGAAAGCGACGGCCTTCCGCATGAGCACCGATGCCGCACCCGAACTCACCAAGGAGACGGGCTTCCACGCCCGAACCTCCGAGCTCACCCGAAACTTCACCGAATACGCCGGCTACTGGCTGGCCAACGACTACACCAACCACGGCGCCATTGACGAGTACTGGGCTGTCCGGGAAAAGGCCGGGGTCATCGACCTCTCGCCGCTGCGCAAGTACGAGGTGACCGGCCCGGATGCCGAACTGCTCCTCCAGACCTGCCTGACCCGCAATATCCGCAAATTGGCCGTCGGACAGGTCGTCTACACCGCCATGTGCTACGACACCGGCGGCATGATCGATGACGGCACGGTTTTCCGCCTCGGCTCCGACAACTTCCGATGGATCGGCGGCTCCGATGCCAGCGGGCTGTGGCTCCGCAAGCAGGCCGAGGACATGGGCCTCCACGCATGGGTCCGCGACTCCACCGACCAGTTACACAACTTGCAGGTCCAGGGTCCACTGAGCCGGAAGATCCTGTCCCAGGTGGTATGGACCCGACCCGACCAGGCCAATGTCGAGGAGTTGGGCTGGTTCCGGTTGTCGGTCGCACGGCTCGGCGACGAACACGGCATCCCCATCGTGATCTCACGCACTGGTTACACGGGCGAACTCGGTTACGAGGTGTTCTGCCATCCAACGGACGCCACGGCTGTCTGGGATGCCATCTGGGAGGCCGGTGAAGCCCAGGGGCTCACGCCACTTGGACTTGAGGCACTGGACATTCTGCGCATTGAGGCCGGACTCATCTTCGCCGGATACGAGTTCTGTGACCAGACCACCCCCCTGGAGGCAGGCATCGGGTTCACCGTGCCACTGAAGACCAAGGAGGACGACTTCATTGGTCGGGACGCCTTGGTCCGCGGCAAGGAACACCCGCAACGCACCCTGGTGGGCCTGGAATTGGTCGGTGAGGAGCCCGCCGGCAACGGAGATCCGGTGATGGTCGGCCGCCAACAGGTCGGCACAATCACCAGCGGTACCCGGTCACCAATCCTGGGAAAGAACATCGCCCTTTGCCGGATGGCCATCGAGCATTCCGAGATAGGTACGCAGGTAGAAGTCGGAAAGATGGACGGTCACCAAAAACGACTGCCAGCGGTAGTGGTGAGGTTCCCGCACTACGACCCAGACAAGGAACGAGTCCGGTCCTGAAACCTGGGCGGGACGACGACAAATCCAGTCCCGCCGTCGGGCGCGCTCGAATCAATCCTCAAATCGGGCTACGAACAGCTCCCGGTCGATCTCGGTCGACCAATCCCAACCCAGGAGCAGACCCGCCGCCAACTCTCCGAGCGCCGGAGCGCACTTGGCTGCATAACCGTTTCCGCCAATGGAACAGACCGTACGGTCACCAAGACGGTCTATGAACGGGTGGCCGCTGGGCGTGTAGGTGGTCACACACGACGTCGTCCACCGGCCGACATCACGAAGACCGGGCACCAGACGATGCAGAATCCGGGTCAGATTGGCAGCAAAAACCGGATCGCCATCTGTCCGGTACCACGTTGCCAACTCGTCAGGCTTCAAGCGGACGTGGTCGTCCTGAGGAGCACCGATCTTGAGTATCCATCGGTCGTCGGATCCCAAAGGATCACGTACCGGAGGCGTTAGGTAGAAGTCGTCTAGAGGCTCGGCGCACTTGGCGATGATGCTGGGCATCCCATCCAGTCGCTCCACTTCGTCGGCGTCGAGATGGACGATCAGCTGGGTGTGAAGTGCGTACTCGAGATCCAGGCCAGCAGCGGGGGTGTCGGCTAGACCAGAGAAAGCACCGGTGGCCAAAAGAACCCGATCCGCAAGGACGGTTCCCGAATCGGTGGCCACCTCGACGGATCCAGTCCCCTCGACTACGGACCCCACGAGAGCATCGATGTGTTCGGCACCGGTCGCCAACGCAGCAGCCGCCTCGGCACGGACATGGATCCGGGGATCGACCGAGCCGGCGGGTGGCGGCTCCCACAGTGATTCCATCGGCCGCTGGTCGGTCCCTTCGGCGACAGAGAGAAATGGGAACGCCTCAACGGTTGCTGAAACGTCTCGACGCACGCAACCCAAGCCGAATCGTTCGTCGGCAGAAGCCAATAGGTCAAGCCCCGGAGCTGCTTCTAGCCAAAGATGACCAACCGGGTTGACCGCCGCGAGTCCGGTCCGCTCGGCGATGTCCGCAAATTGAGGCACGGACCGGTGGCCGAGCCAAGCCCTAATCGGGTCTGGATCGATCGTCCGACTCACCCGAGCTACGTCTTCGTGGCTCGAGTAGGCGACGCGATTGGAAAAAGCTACGGGATCGGTTCGGCGATCGACGGGTTCGACCGGACCAACGAGAGCCACGCGGGCCCCCGCGTCAGATAGGTGTCGGGCGGCCGACGCGCCGAGCATCCCGACGCCGACGACAACCACGTCATACTGACCGCTCACCTCAGTCAGGCGCGTTCTCGCGGATCTCGGCGATCATGTGCCACACCAGCATTACGACTGCGGCCGACGCTGCCGGAACGGCAAGCCGAAGACCCCAACCAGCGTCTCCGCCCAACTGCGCTATGGCCCGCCACGACACGGCGGCGCCGAATCCTGCGGCCATCCAAGCCAAGCGGTTGCCGAGCCGCATCAGGACGATCGAAACCACGGCAGCCAAAACGACTAATTGTCCTTCGGACTCCTGAAGACCGCGCACGGCCTCGGGCTCGTCAGCCCAGCCCAGGAGCATGGCGAGGACGGTGACGGCGGCCAGCACCTCCGCAAGGCGAAGGCGCCGAGCCGCCGTCATCGATCCTCAGGTCAGGTCTGCCGTCAGCAGCAGCCGCCGCCTCCGCCCACCACATTCACAGCGATGATGACGAAGACGATGCAGGCAATGCTGATCGCGACCAGGGCCTTCTCGTAACTCTTCTTATGCGTCTGGTTCTCGTTGAACCCAATCTGTCGCGACATCTCACTCGCCTCCCATGTCATCGGAGGCAGGAGCCCCCGGGCCACCGATGCGGCTCGCCGCTTCGTTCAGGTGACGGTTCTCGTTACGGATTAGGTAAACCATGCTGATCAGGAACGCAGCCACGCCCAGCACGGTGAGCAGGTTGATCATGCCCTGGCTGCCCGCCCAGGTGAAGAAGGCTCCGCCGTCGGCAAGGGCTTCCTCCCATGAATCGAAGGGGAACGTGTCCATCCTCGATCACTCTCCTCTCTAGAAGTTCTTCTGGTTCTCGAGCTCGGCTGCAGCCTTCAGGGCCCGGGATTTCCGGGTCGCCCAGATGCCGGCCGACATTACGACGGCGTACATCAAGACGATGGCTCCGATGGTCTGCAGCACGGCTCAGCGGACAATCTGGCTGTAGGCCTCGCGCAGGACTGGACCTGCGGGGACTGTCGAGCCATCGGCGAGCACGATCTTCTCGTCGGCCAACTCGTGGTCCGGGAAGAAGTCCATGTCGAACTCGGCCTGGTCCAAGCCAGCCACTTCCACCTCGGGAGGAACCCGCAGGAGATTCGCCTTCTTGAGGATCCAAGAAACGATGTAGCCGGAAAGGAAGGCCAGCGGGAACAGCGCCGCGATACCGACCAGCTGGCCGAGGATCGTGACATCCACATCACCGTTGCCAAGGGCTCCGGTCGGGGTGCCCCCGCCGAAGATGCCCATGAGCAAGACCCCCAGGAAGCCAACCCAGCCGTGGACGGCAACCGCCCCGACCGCGTCGTCAACCCGCATCTTCTCCTCCTGCCAGGTGCCGATCCAAACGGCAGCAGCGCCACCGAACATGGCCAGCAAGTAGGTGAGCGACGGGTGGTACACGTCGGCACCGGAGGACACGGCGATCACGCCAGCCAGGCCGCCGGACAGAGTCCAGAATGGGTCGCCCTTGGAGCAGATGTAACCGCTCATGAAGCCGCCAGCGAACGCCACCGTGATGGTGAACGTGATGGCACCGAGCGTTGTCGGATTGCCATAGATATTTGCCCAGCCCGGAACACTGTCCGAGGTAACGGCCAGACAGGCGGCGTAGAAGGCGTAAAAGGCCGTGAAGATGATCATCAGGCCCATCAGGGTCATGTGGAGGTTGTGAGGCAGGAACTGCCGCACACCACCGTTGCTGTCGAACTTGCCGATCCGAGGACCGAGGTTCAACAGCACACCCAGTGCGAAGATTCCGGCCACGCCGTGGACCACGCCGGAAGCGGCGAAGTCGTGGAAGCCGAAGTGGATGGTGAGCCATCCGTGCCAGCTCCATCCCCAGGCTGCGGCAATGATCCAGATGAACGCACCGAGAACGACCGTCAGCACCAGGTAGGCGCTGATCCGGATTCTCTCGAGCGTGGCACCAGACATGATCGAACCGGTCGTCCAGGAGAACAACAGGAAGGCTGCCCAGAAGACAGCGGTGATGTTGTCCCCGAGGTGCGGACCCATGTACTCCTCCCACGGCAGTGCATAGGTGCACTCACCACCGTGGACGGCATCGCCGATGGTCGGGATGAGACCCTCGGACATACAGAAGTAGGTCCACCAACCGGCGTAGTAGAACGCGGGTGTCACCACCGCGATGGTCATGATGTTCTTCATCGCCGTCGCCATGACGTTCTTGCGGCGGCTGACGCCGGCTTCATAACTCATGAAGCCCACGTGCAACAGCCACATGAACACGACGGTGACGAAGTAGTAGTTCTCGACGAATACGGTGTCGATCGTCATGCCGACACCTCACTCACCGAGGAACGTACGGATGCACGCATGTGCTCTGTCCCCCTTGCTGCCGGGGACGGCTCGTCTGCTCTCACCCACCCTGGGAACCACGAGGCGCCGACCGGCTTCCCTCTCTGGTCGTGAGGGACCATAGGGGGAAG
>MDTE01107330.1_pt1 | contig 19245 bp, 18 predicted proteins | sample 811231 | NCBI WGS metagenome assembly MDTE01 (sample SAMN05326651, study PRJNA326480) | marine metagenome | isolation source: seawater | place: Indian Ocean: Red Sea | collected 2010 | reverse complement strand
CTGATACTACCTAGTATTTAATGGTTCTTTCCTTACAAGGAAGAAGTCACAGGTTCAAATCCTGTAGCGCCCACAAGAGTTTACAGAAATCAACCCTTCTAAAATACAAAAGACCCTCAAAAGTCTTTAAAATTTTTAAAGATAACTATTATTTGTAAAACCTTTTATAGAAAATATAAAGTATTCGATTGAAAATAGTATTTTTCAATAAAACCTTATTCATGTAACTTGAATCGTTAGAGAGAGATACGACAGGTTTTATATAATTAAGTTTTAAACTTTGGAATAAATCTAAGCACAAGTTAAAAGTTACAATTTTGAAACTAAGCTTGCTTTTTGTATGTGTTGCCCTTTTATGGCCTAATCCAATATTTTTGACAAGATTGTATTTTGGTACAATAGTTAATTTATTTTTGTAAAAATTAGAAAATACTAATCCAAAAGCCCAGCTATCAAGGTCTCCGTTAACAACATCGTTAAAATGATCCATAAAATATTTTTTTTCTTCTTTGTTTGCAAACGAATTATCTGCTTTATTTTTTTCAAAAAAATCTAATGAGTGTTTATTTAAAAGTTCTCTGTCTTCCCACCTGTCTTTCCAGGTAGCCCATCCCCAAATCATGCTATATTTTGAAAAATAAAAAGGATTTACAGTATTTGATTTTGTTAAATAGTTATATCCTGAAACTAAATTTATTTTTTTATCTTTTTTATAAATTTTAAGTAATTTTTCACAGAAATAAAAAAATTTATTTGTTGGCAGTGTATCGTCTTCAATAATAATTAACTCATCAAACAACTCAAAAGACTGGCTAATGGCATGAGTCACCCCTTCCTTGCAACCTCTATTAGTATCCGAATAAATTTTAATAAAATCAAACTGAATCTCTTTTTCAAAGTAGATCCTTAAATTAGTAATTACTTTTTCTTCATCATGGTTTCTTGGTCCGTCAGACGCAATAATTAAATTTCTTGGATTCACTTCTATTATTTTTTCAAGTATCTTCTTTGTCGTATCTAATTTGTTAAAAGTAATAAATAATATAGGAGTTTCAAACTTTTTAATATTTTTCATTTTATTTACACATTTTATCGAAATGAAATAAGCATTTTTATATAAAAATATATAAATTTAATTTTATTTGTGTATAAATAAATATTCATTTGTTTTAATTCTAGCTTTGAAAAAGATATTAAAGCCATTTGTTTGATGTCAAACTAAACAAGAATTTAATTGTATTTATTATATTTATTGTATTAAAAGGTAAAAAGTGTAATAAGATTAAAACGCACTAAAAAAATGAATATTTTACTTAAAATAAAATCAACAATATTATCTCAAGTTTTTTTTATTTTAGGTAATAATCGATTACACCAAATTTCTAAATTTAATCAAATTTATAATATTTGGTCAAACATAAGTATGGATCAGGTTGAAGGTGATTATATTGAATTTGGAATATTCAAGGGAAAATCATTGATGCACTCCTACAAATGTTACAAAAAAATTTTTAAAAACAATAAGGTTCTTTTTTTTGGCCTTGATTCTTTTAATGGTTTTCCTGTTGAAAACCATAGTTTTTATACTGTGGACAATTTCAAAAATAATTATCAAAAAGTCAAAAACACTTTCAAAAAGTTTGAGCAAGTAAAAATTTTTAAAGGATTTTTTAATGAGTCATTAGAAACTTCTGAACTATTGAGTAGAAAATTTTCTTTTGCATTTATTGACTGTGATATATATGAGTCAGCTAATGACGCTTTTAAATATCTCCAGACAAGATTGTCTACAGGAGCTTTTATAATGATTGATGATTTCAGCAGTATAGACAAAAATGGAAATTCAATATATAAAAGTTTTATAGAACATTTTGATATTGGTAATGAGGTCATATTGTACTCTACGTATTCAAATGGAAAAGTGTATAGATTTATGAAAGAAACATAACCAGCTAGAGAAATAATATTATTTAAATTTGATTAAAAAACAAAGAGGTTTAAATTTGATAAATAAAATCTTACTAAACGCATTAAGAATCTTGATTTTGATAGGTATGTTTGTTTACATATTCAACAACTATTCGTTGCTATTAAGCCTGGAAAATATTAATTACTCTTTTTTTAGCGTAACTATTTTTCTAAAACTAATTGGTGTTCTCATTATTGGATATTTAAATTATTATATTTTTAAACAATTGTATGAAAAAATATCTTTTTTTCATATCCTTAAAATACATACAGTTAGCTTGCTTGGAAATTTCTTTAGTTTTGCTAAATCGGGAACTGCTTATAAAGCAGTTTCTCTAAAAAACACCTACAATATTAATTACAAAGATTTCTCTATATTTTTTGTCGTGAGTCAAATTCTTACATTAATGGTTGTAAGCTTTGTAGCTTTTTTTTACGTTTTTCTGTATTCTCCACATAAAGAAATAGGGTACTTTTTTATTTTTTTAATTACTGGAATAACAATAATTCTTTATATATCAAGATTATTCTTTTATAAGGCTGGGGAAAATTATGTTTTAGAAATCTTTTTTAATCTTAAAAATTTTATTTTTTTGATATTAATTCAATCAATATCTTTATTAAACAATCTAATATTTAATTGGACTCTTTCAAACTCAATTGGTTATAAACTAAATTTTTTTGATAACATTATTTATACTTTTGTCTCTTCATTTAGTGTTTTTATATCTTTAACACCAAATGCTTTAGGTATTAAAGAATTCTTTTTAACGAATTTAGAATTCATAGCTGAACTTGACCCTGAGTTTCTACTTAATTTATCAATCTCAGAGAGAATAACCGATGTTTTAATGTTATTAATTTCTTTACTAATTTTTAAATTGGGTGGTAATAAAATAAAAATTCAAAATAAAAATAAATACGATTAAATTAAGCTTTCAATACATCTCTTGTAATTAATCTAGCAATAAAGAACATCGTAATAGAAATGAAAGCAATTCTGTAGTAATCAATAATGCTTAATTGAAATAAATAATTTATAAAGTCTTCATTATCTACAGGTAATCCAAAATTGCTAAGAATTAAAATAAGAGAATTTTGGCCAAAAAGTAATAAAAGAGTCTTAAATATTAAAGAACCTAAAAAGCTTGTCGTAAATATCTTTAGATAACTATTTAATTCAAAAAGTGACCCTAGGTAGCCGCTAAGGTATTCTGGCTGAGTATATTTTAAAGATCTTCCAAATGAGTTTGTAGTATCTATTAGTGATAGCTGAGTTCCGACAGTAGTCTCAAAAAATAAAATTGAAAATGTAGAAAACAATGAAAAAATTATTAAATATAAGGTTAAATACTTTTTTTCTTTTGTATTTTGAAATCTATAAAACATAATTATTGATACAGGAATCAAACAAAATAAATATCTAAAGCCATAAGAAGCAGCGGTAGACTTCCATAGTAAAACTGTTCCCAAGATTGGCAGATATGTTAGTAATATTAAAATATTTAAAAATAATTCCCTCTTTGAAAAAGATAAGATATTTAATATAGAAATTAAAAACCCTATAAATATTATTGGAGAAAACCAAAATATTCCAAATTCTTGTGAAAAAAGAATTTTAAAAGAATTTATTAAGTTAACAGAGATAAAATCCAGAATATTACCATTAGCATTTAAATAATTATTAATTTTCCCGCTAGTTCCATATACAAATTGAGGGTTAAACGTATATCTTCCATACAAAATTTTTGTATGGAAGATAAATAGATATGAACTCAATAACGCTGAGATTAAGAAATATTTATTGTTGAATAATTTGTTCTTTATATTTTTATTTTGACCAACTAATAAATATGTTACCAGAGGCAGTAAAAAGCAAAAATAATTGACCCATCTAACTGAGATTCCCAAAGCTATAAATAAAGGTATTAAGAAAGCAGAAAGTTTATCTTTTGGATTTATATAAAACCTGAGTGAAAAGTAAATAATTGCTGTTACAGTAAAGCACTCATAAATATGTGTCATACTGTATCTTTCAAAAGCATAATAAGCTAATCCAGACCCAAAATAAAACAGATATATGTGCGGTTTAAAAAATTTATAATTAAGGTATCTAAGTATTTTTATTGTCATTTGGATAGTCAAAAAATAATAAAATACTGAAGATAGAGAATAAAAAAGTAATCTAAAATTTAGTATTTTTTTGCTTAAGCTAGTACTGTTTTCAAATATAATATCAGCTCCGTGCCCAATTAATAAAAAAGGTGCAGATAGCAATCCGGAGCCGATAAAACCTTGTGGCGCAATATAACCATCTACATTAAATCTACGTGTTTCATTTCCTAATAATTGATTTGAGTAATTCAAATCAAAATCAATTGCTATTGTCTCTGCGTGAATATAGTAATCATGATCATCTCCACAACAAGTAATAGTATCCTTGAGTCGAAAGTCTGTTTTTAAAAACAACAATAAAAAAACAGTAATAAAAAAAGTTAAAATAAATTTTTTATTATTTATTTTCATTAAAGATCGTGGAAATATTTCAATTTATATTTAAATTCGGACTTTTGTGATTGAAATATAAAATTTACACCTAAAAACAAAAATATTAAAAAAATTAAAAACCAAGTAGCTTGGGAAGCTATTAAATTACCATACCTAATAAGAAGAAATCTAATTAGACAATATAAAGAGACGGTTACCGAAAAGAGTCCAAGCAAATCTAGAATTGCTGATGCTTGAAGTGAAGAAAGTTTTATTTTCATTTTTATCTTTTTGAAAAATACAGAAAATGTAAAGTAAATCAATTTAAAAAACATTGTTAATGCTTTTAAATTACTTTTTTGACCACTGTAAGAAATAGTATTTTTTATTTGACCAGTTACAAAATGCTTTTCAAATGAAATATTTGATAAATAGGTAGACAAATAGAATGGGTATCCATATCTGAAAAATAGCCTTGGGAGTTCAAATTCCATAAGGCCTTTTCTTGATATTGCAAATAAACCATTTAAGGGATCATTTAATTTCCAATTTCCTGTTGAAAATTTCAATAAAATTGAAGCAAACGCATTTCCAACATATCTTATAAATGGTATTTTTCCCTCAATACCTTTTTCCCAAAATCTGTCACATTTTATATAGTCAATATTTTGTGAATTTAAAATCGAGACAATATTTATAACGTCGTCATATTTAAATTGATCGTCTCCATCGATTTTTATCAAATAATCTGAATTGGTGCTTAAAAAGTGTCTTACACCTAATTCAAACGATTTACCTGCCCCAAGATTTTTATTATTTCTAATTAATTTTATGTTTTCATATTTATCAATTAAATCATTACATATAGACAATGTATTGTCTCTACTTGCGTCTTCAACAATTAATATTTCGTCAAAATCTTCTACATATTTTAAAACAGTGGGTTTTATAAAATTTTCTTCGTTATATGCGAGAATTAGTAAAGTAATCACAAATCCATAATATCAACAAATATTAAATCTTGAATAATTATGTTTAAAATAGACTATAAATATTTTTATCTATTTAATAAAACTTTGAATTTGAATAAAATTGTTACTTTTAAATATCAACAAATTTTAAAATTATAATTAAATATATTATATTTTTATAAAGCATTACTCTAATAACATGAAAAAAATTGTTATTGCAGCATTGGTCAGAGGCTATAAAGATAAAAATCAATATAAAAATCTTTTAAAAAGAAATAAAAATATATATAAAAATATAATCTTAAAATCTGAAAACCCTTTCGATAATATACTTTTTCATGAGGGCAATATATCATTAGATCACCAGGAATATATTAAAGAAAAATCACCTCAGTCAATTAAGTTTATTGATGTTTCTGAAACATTCGATTTTGACAATTCTTTAATTGGAAAAATACCAGACCTAGAAAGATTTGATATGGGGTATCGCTTAATGTGTAGATTTAACTTCTTTTACATTTGGAAATATGTTAAAAATTATGATTACATAATTCGAATAGATGAAGATGTCATTATTAATAAATTTGATAAAAACTTAATTAGTAATTTAGATAGTGACTTTATTTTTGGAACTGCAAAATTAAGTGGAGAGAGTCATGAATTTACTAATAAATCATTGCCTGAAGAGTTAAAAATAATTTTAAATTCTTCAGATAAGGCTTTTTACAACCACCTTTTTCCTTATACTAACTTTTATATTTCAAATATAAAATTTTGGACAAACGTAGAAATTGAAACAATCCTAAAATCATTAGCAGAAAATGAGCTTCAAATAATAAACAGATGGGGAGATTTGCCAATAATTGGATGTATTCTCAATTTCAAGAAAGAAGAAATTAAATTATTACAAGGTATTGAATATTTTCATCTTTCTCATAGAAATAAATTAAATTTTGCAAAAAAAATAATTGGCTCATCAATAACTTAAATTTGTAAATTGACTTTCTTAACAAATTAAGTGTTAAAAAACGAAAATTATTCGACTTTCATAATAAAATTAGAATCTTGAGCATTGAAATTATTAATTCACAAAAATTTTCAAATATTTCTGATTTTGTATATTCAGAAATAGTCACAATTGAAGATTTCAAAATTAAAAACAAACTAAATAATTTAACAGTTATTCAACAAATAGATAGCGATAAGGCAAGCTTTGTTTGGTATGTTGCAAATAGTTTTGAAATTCATGATAATGATGTAATATTTTGCCAAACTCAATTGGTAGAAAGTTTTTTTGAGTTAATTTCGAATAACAAAAAAATTAAAAACTTAATACTTATTACAAACCAGTCTGATAATGAAATCAATGAGGATCTTTATAATAAAAAACCAAAATCGATTAAAAAATGGTTCTCTACAAATGTAAACTTTGAAAGCAGTGATCTTGTTGCAATACCCCTTGGTATAAATAATTCATATATAAAAAATTTTTTAGTAGAGAAAGACTTTAAAAATTTTTCATTTCAACACTTTAAAGATAAGAAAGAAATAATGTACAATAATTACAACTTAAATACAAAACCTTTTCACAGATTAAAAACAGCGAGAGTATTTTCTAAATTTAAGAATTCTATATTAAAAAAAGCAGATAAATCAAAATATGAATATATTGAAGACTTAAATAACTATAGATACATTATCTGTCCGTGGGGTAATGGATATGATTCTCATAGAATTTGGGAAGCAATTTACTCAGGTTCAATTGCGATTACAAAAAGAACAAAATCTTTTGAGTCTTTTGAAGAGTTACCCTTAATTGTCTTAAACAATTTTTCTGAAGCCAAAAATTTAAGTGTTGATTATGAAGAAAGTTTGTTCAATATATCAAAAGCAGATTTTAAATATTGGAAAAAAATGATTTATGATGAAAAAGTAATTGATAAAAATGAGAAGCATTACTTTAATAGTGAAAAAATAATTTCTGAATTTTTACATAATAAAAAGTCTGAGGATGTTGATACTGCTAAGTTTAAAAAAAGGCGTAGAAATTTGTTTAGATATGTAAAATTTACAATAAAAGCATTTTCAAATAAAAAGCTAAAAAAAATACTTTAAAAAACTATTTGAGATTTATAAATTTAAATAATCCACCTAAGGTTATTGTCGATTTTATCTTCTTTTATTAATTGCTCTATCTGACTTAATCTCCTGCTTGAAAAACTATGCTCATAATGTTCAAAATTCTTTAATAAATCTAACACTCCTAATTTTAAATTATTTTTAAAAGTGAAATTGGGCATTAGTTTTTTAAGTTTCTCAAACTTTACAAGATACGATCTTTGATCTGTGTCAGCGTTTCCAAATGATATTTCTGAAACACCGGTTATTTCACTGATTTGATTAGCAACTTCTTTTATTGAATAATTTAATTTCTCGTTTCCAATGTTAATAATTTCATTATCAAAATAAATACCATTGCTAAAGAGATGGTGTATCAATGTTACTAAATCGTCTATGTGTACAAATGGTCTTTTAGGTGTTCCGTCTGAAAGTACTTTTATCTTATTCTGACTAAATGCTGAATACGTTAAATCATTTATTGCCAAATCTAATCTTAAGTTAGGTGCAAATCCAAAAACAGTTGCGTTTCTAAAAATTGTTATTGGGAAATTACGATTATTTTCTAGTATGTATTTTTCGTTTAAGATTTTGGATTTTGAATAATCTGTTAATGGGGTCAGGGCTGATAGTTCATCGACATATTTGTCCTGAGTTTTACCATACACACTGCATGAGGACATGTAGATAAAATTTCTAATATTTGACTGATTACATAGGTCAATTAATTTTTTTGTACCTAAAACATTTATATCGTGTGTTAATTTACTATTGATATTGCCAAGTGGGTCATTCGAGAGTTCTGCAAGATGTAAAACATACTCTACACCATCTAAATCATTTAAATTTAAATCTCTAATGTCTTTTAATAAAAGAGAATCATTTTGATTGGTTGGTAAATGATTTCCAAAAAAATTTGAATCTACAATTTTAAAATTATACTCAGCATTAAACCGTTCATGAAACTTGCTTCCTATGTAGCCTAATCCGCCAGTAATCAAAATGTTTTTGGTTGTCATTAGCATATTTTAATTAAATACATATATGTTTATGCAAATTGTAAAGAAAAATATGAATTAACTTATAATTATGTCAATGACGTTTTTTAATTATTTAAAGAAAGATCAATTGATATTAGTTCTAATATTGCTATTAATTTTTGCAAATTTATACAGAAGCTTATCGCTTGAAGTTGACCAAAGTTCTGGTTCTAATCTGTGTGTAAGAATGGATTCAGAAATTGAAGAATTTCTTCTTTATGACGAAAATGGGCTACACAAATATTTAATAGATAAAAATTTCAATGGTGAACTCAATCTAGGTTATGTAAATAATCTTAAAAGTAATAAATTTAAAAACATTTATTACATTTCAGCGTACATGTATGACTCTGACTATTATGAAGGAACTATAAGAACGTGGGTGGTAGATAATTTACAAAATCCTAAATTAATTTTTGAAACTAATGAAAATGTTTTTATTGTGGGGGGAGAGAATAGTAATAAAATAATTGATTATAAAAATGATCCAACATATTTAAAATCTATCGAGTGTTCTAGAGTAGAAAAATATTTATTTGAACAACGTAATTGAAGCTTCTGAAATGTTCAAACACTTTAAATTTAAAATTTTATTAATTAGTAGAGACTTAAAATATTTCGCAAATTTAAAAAATTTTGATGATTTTTATCCCAACGAATTAAATAGAAATCAGATATACAAATATTTTTTATTTTATTTTTACAAATATTTACCAAGTGATTTAGTAAAACATAGATTATTTTTTTCAAAAAATAAAAGGGGGTTTGGCGAGGACCCTTTTCATTCAATGTGGTATTTTATTTTTAAGAAATTTAGGCCCACTAATATTTTAGAAATTGGTGTTTATAGGGGTCAAACTTTATCTCTATTTACGATATTATCAAACTCAAACTCGATTGAATCAAATATTTATGGACTATCCCCACTAGATAATACAGGAGATAGTGTTTCTGAATATTTACAGCTAAATTATAAAAAAGACATTGAGTATAATTTTAAATATTTTGGATTAGATTATCCAAATATAATTGAGGCTGTATCAGAATCAGATATCGGTTCAAAACTAATCAGTTCACAGAAATGGGATTTAGTTTATATTGATGGAAGTCATGAATATAAAGATGTAAAATTTGATGTAACTAGGGTGCTAGATAGCTTAAATATAGATGGGTTACTAGTACTTGATGATTCAAGTTTGTATACAGATTTCAACAATATATCATTTGAAAAATATAATTTAAAAACATTTAAAGGTCACGAAGGTCCTTCAAGAATATTTAAAGAATTATTAGAAGATAAATCTCTAAAATTTTTAATTGGGGTTGGTCACAATAATGTTTTCAAAAAAATTAATACAAGTTGTTGACTTTAGCTTCTTTAACCCATGGAATTACAATATCAAGCATTTCAGATAGTGAGGTTTTTGCTTCAAAATTCAATAAATTTTTTGCTTTTTCTGTTGAAGGTATTCTTTTTTGCACATCGTAAGTAAAAGGTTCTACAAACTTGTACTTTGGAGTAATTCCTGGATTAATTTTAGAAAATATTAAATCTGCTAGCTCAAGTACAGTTGTTGAAGTTGATGTTGACAGGTTAAAATCATCATTTTTTGCATTTTTATGCTCTAACAATGTAACAACCCCTTCAGCCAAATCTTCACCATATGTATAGTGCCTAATTTGGTTTCCCTTTCCTAAGATTTCTAATTCATTTTTGTAGTCTAAGCTCTTTAGTATGAGGTCGGGAACAACATGGCTTAGTGCTAATTTTTTAGAATTTTCTGAAATACTTTTTGTTGTTGATGTTTTTACCTCTCCTATTCCAACACAATTAAATGGACGTGCAATTGAATACTCTAAGCCGTATTGCGAAAAAGCAGATTTTGCAAAATATTCAACTGCCAATTTTTGAAATCCATAAGAACTAATAGGAGGAGGAATCAAAGAAATGTCACTTTCCTTAGTTGGATAGATATTTGAAGATTCAAAAACCATTGATGAGCTTAGGTAAACGACTCTTTTTAATTTCTTGAAATTATTGTGTATATCAATGGCAACATCAACAGTAGCTGATATTATTTTTTCATTTTCTGACAATAAATCGTATTCAAATTCATGAAAATAAGATATGCCACCAATCATTGCAGCTCCAGCAATCACATATTCACATTGCATCATTAAATCTTTTAATAGCTCTTTATCTTTTACATCTCCATTATGGAATTCATAGAATTCTGAATCAGAATGATTTCGAACAACTTGTCCATATTTTGATAGATTATCAATACCGATAACATAGTACTGTTTCTTTAAAAGTTCTTTGACAATATATCCGCCAATAAAACCTTCAGACCCTGTAACCAATACTTTTTTCATTATTTTTTTCTCATTACTAATCTCTTTACCCAATAAATATAGCTTGGTAAAAATTTTTTCATATTAAATTTGGAATTTCCATGAGCTCTATCTATCCAAATGGTTGGTAGTTCGCCAATTGAAGCTTTGTTTAATTTTGCTTTTACAACCATCTCAAGTCCGAGTGTAAAACCATTCTTACTTTCAACTTTTACGTTCTTTAAAAAGTGAGCATTGTAAGCTTTAAACATATTTGTTGGATCATTTGTTCCCAATCTAAAAAAGAAATTTAGTAAGTATCCAGAATATTTACTCAAAAAATATTTGAGTGACTTATTACCAATATATTTACCATTTTTTGTGTATCGACTTGCTACCGCTACAGAGAGTCCTCTGTCAATAAGCAAGAAAAGATCTTCAACCTGTTTAGGGTCATCTGAACCATCGCCCATTGCAACACAAATAGAATTACCTACAGAATTGTCAATTCCATATTTGATTGCTAATGCAGGACCAGGCCCATAAGTGTTGACTATGACTTTAACATTAGGTTTCAATTCACTTAAATTCTCTAAAGAAGAATCTTCTAAATCGTCTACAACAATAAGCACTAAAGTTGACTCATCTAAATAATCAAGAAAACGTTTTAATATATTTGAAAATTCTTTTCCCTCATCTTTGCACGGAATTATTAAAGTTTTATTTTGTTCCAATTAACATTACCTTTTTATTATTTAATTCTAAATTTTGAAATTCCGGATGGTTTGTAGCAATTATGACATTTTCAGAAAAGTTTTTAATATCATCCCATTCTGAAGTATTTTCAAGGTAAGGATCATAAACTTCTACATCAAACCCTTCTTCTATTAATCTTTGATACAACAAGCTTGCTTGTGAGTCTCTTAAGTCATCCGATTCAGGTTTAAATGTTAAACCTAATTGAATTATTCTTTTATTTTTAAACTCCAAAAAACATTGTCGAATTATATTATCAATAAAATCTTCATTTACTTTTAAAAATATATTTATTAAATTCTCAGAATTGGGGTAAGATTTTGAAAACGTTTTTGAATCCTTGATTAAGCATGGTCCTCCAACAAACCCGCTGTCTGGAACTGATTCAAGTCTTGGATATTCCATTGATGCAATGCTTAAAATACGCTTAAAATCTAAAGAGTTATCATAAGCTATATTTTGGAAAAAATTTAAAGTCGAAAATTGCATATACCTATACGTATTAAGGAAAAGCTTTAGAAACTCTGCTTCTTCATAAGAAGTCTTTAAAACTTCAATGTCAAGTAATCTGAAAAATTGAGAAATGTAATGGAAGTCTTCGTCATTTTTGCAACCAATTATCTGAGGCATTTCTTTAAACTCTTTGAAAGCTTTTCCTTCAGCAATTCTTTCAGGAGCGTAGATAAATCGTAAATCATTATTTTTTTCATGTGTTTTGGAAATTCTTTTCATTGTGCCAGGAGATATAGTGCTTCTGAGAAGTATAGTTGTTTCTTTGTTTGTATGTTCTATTACCTCTTCTACAAGTTTGTTAAAATTAGCTATATCTTTTTCATTAGAAGATGTGCCAAGTGTGATAAATACAATATTACAATTTGAAATATTTGTCATGTCTTTTGTTGCTTTCATACCTAAATCAATAGCACGTGATAATTGGTTCTCTATTTCATCCTCAAAAAATGGGGGGGTTTTGTTGGAAATCTTTTTAATATTATCTTCATCAATATCGATTATCACAGTCTCGATACCTTTATTAGCTATAAAACAACTGAATGGCAGACCAATATGTCCTGCACCACCTACTACAGCAACCTTAAATGACATAATGTATAAACTTTAATTTAAAATTAGACACGATGCTACCATTATACCGATGAATGTCGTTTTAACTGTAGCTTCATACTTGTACCTTTATTCACTTGGAAAAGCCATCATAGGTATATACAAAAAAGGTAAATATTCAAAAGTTAGCATTTCTGGCATTCCTGTAAATTATTTTTACGTGATTGTTTCTTTGTTTTTAATAGGAAACATCTCACTTTTATTAAATTATATTCTGCCGCTTAAAAATTTAATATTTTTTATAATTCCAGTTTCTATATCTTTAATAATATATGATTTGATAAAACACAAAAAATTCAATTTATCAATTACAAAATTTTTTGAAATTATAATAACTCCGTCAATACTTTCTGTGTCAACTTATAACGTATGGCTTGGGTGGGATACTGGAATGTATCATATTCCTCATCAATATATCTTGAGAGAAAGTCCAATAATCTTCGGGCTAACAAACTTAAATATATGGTTTGGGTGGTCAAGTATAATTGAGTATATATCTTCCAATCTTTGGTTTAATGATAATTTTATTTTCTTAAGAATTTTGGAAATATGTATTTTTGCATTATTTTTTAATATTTTATTATTTTTCCTTATTCAAAATAAAAATAAATTTTATAAATACACTGCCATAGGAATCACTCTATTTAGTTTTTTAGATAATTTTGGCTATAAAGGTGGTGGCAATGGATTTGTTCCAATGCTATCAGTCGGAAAATATGACTCCGCTTTAGGTATTGTTTTTTTTATAACTTGTATCGCAATATTTAATAGCTTAAGGACAAATAACTATGAATTTAGTAATTTTTATGCATTACTAATGCTATCTTTATTTAGCTTGCAAATAAAACAAACTGGGGCATACTTAATTTTTATATTATTACCTTATTTATTTATTTTTATAATTAAAAATCAAATGAAGTTTTTGAATCTTTTAAAACAATTAAAATTACCTTTATTTTTATTTGCTGCGTGGATAGTTAAAAATATAATTACAACGAGTTGTTTATTTTACCCTATAGAATTTACATGCTTACCGTTTTTAAGCTGGCATGAATCTATTCAGCTCGATTTTGTTTCAGAAACAATGATTTATCCACCAATTTCACTTAATTCCAATATACCAATTTCTGAACAAGCTTTAATTTGGTTTAACTTTTCAAAAAATTCACAGTTCATCATTAATTTTCCTGTTTCACTGTTTCTTATATTTATATTCTTTTATACGCTTACTTTTAAAAACAAAAATAAAAATATAAGCAATAATATAAATAAAAATTTAATAAGATGGTTTTCGTTGTTTCTGTTAATAAATTTTATTATTTGGTATAACTCAAATTATGGCAACTTTAGATACGGCACTGGGCTTTGGTTACTATTTTTTGCGTATATTGCATTAATATATTCAGATAGAGAAATTCGCAAAGAAGTAATATTAACTAAAGTAATACTATTTATTTTTGTATTGTCTCTAATACAAGTACCAAGATTTTACTCTTATGAAAGTTTTATAGCATCAAAAATGTCGCTTGTTGAGATAAATATTAATTACGATGACACTGAATATTTTGATAGTGAATATGGATGGGGTGTATATCCGTCCTCAGTACAATGTTGGGACAAAGAAGATTGTAAAGTTAAAGATAAAGATGTTTCACCATATGAATATTTTTATACTGTTATTTTTTATCCTGATGGTGTTTCTGGAGATTAATATAATTTTTTAATCTACCCAAAATTCTCCTAATTTTAAGATAAAGATAATTTAAAGTAAGTGAGATATTTATTGTAAAAATTTTTAGTTTGTGAAATAAAAAAATATTTTTCATAGATTCCATAAATTCATCTGGATATTTTATATACAAATTGTGAAATCCATAAAGTTTATAAATAGCTACTCTCCAATTAGTCTTATCCTGTCTTAAACTCGATGTGAATTGATACCTCTCAGTTCTTTCTACCAGGTTTATTAAATTATTATTTTTAAGTTGGTTTAAATATGTTGTTTCACAGTTTAAGTAATCAGTAGGGTATTTTTCATAATTATTTGAATCAATATAATCACATATTTCGAGGTATTTTTTTATATATTCTCTAGGTATTATTGCATGCCTATCACATAAGCCAGAATAATCTTCCCCTCTGGGAATTAAAATTTTTTCCTTGTTGCCCTCTCTGTGTTTTGTTATGTAAAACTGGTCAAATCTTGTATAAATAATAAAATCATATTTATTTAGAGTAGAAAGATAGTTGTTAAGTACAAAATCTTTAAAGACAAAATGAATAGAACCCGATTCGTATAGTCCTGTACCTTTACCCTTTTTTAAATAATTGATGGCATTTTGAGAGTAATTTTTATTGTAATATTCAAAATAATTTTTAAAATCTTCAAAAATCCAAATATACTTTGCTTTTTTAAAAAGAGATAAATTTTCATCAACAAAATCCTTGCTTGTTACAACAGCTAAATCTGCATTTAAATGATCTAGGACATTTTTATATAAAGAATTCCATGTTTTTTCTCCACCTCTAGGTGAGCCTGCAGCAACAACTAAGTACCTATCCATTATTTTCATACTCTAAATAATCATATCTACAAACATCACTCATTATTAATTCTGTACAACTATCTAATTTAAAACTTTTATTTTCAACATCATTTTGCCTTAGTACTGAATGAGAAAGGTCAAAAACGATTACGCAAGCTAATGATATTTTTAAAGTATTTATCCATACATTTTTATTTCTAGTGTAAATTGCAGTAATCAAAATAAATATCAAAATAAAGAAGTTTTTTTCATTATTGTCCATTAGAGAACCAATTATCATGCAACAGAAAAAGTAATCGAATTTTTTTGATAATACATCAAAAAGTAACAAATAAAATAATGTGACTACAACCACAACCATAAAATGTTGGCTATACCTCATCCACTTTAAAGGGCTTACTATCCAAAACCATAAGTAATGAATAACAATTGCTGATATAAGTGGAATCGTAATATATCCAAACTTTTGATCAATAGTGGATTTATTTTTGTTAAGTAAAAGTATACAAAATATAGGAGTCAAAACTAATCTTCCTTTTTCATATATATTCCAATATTGATACTCAGAAGACAAAATAGAATTTTTAATATTGTCAAAAGATAATGAAAAACTAGTATTCAACCCTGATGCTGAGTTGTCTTTTAATATAAAATTCAAAGTATCAATTAAATAATTACCAAAATTTCCAGATTCATAATTAAGATTTATTAACAAAAACCACGGTAAAAGAGGAAGTAAAAAATATGTAATATCATTCAAAACTTTTTTTATTGAGCTCTCCTTAATTAAAACAATTATATAAAATCCAACGAATGGAAGTGCGGTTAGTAATTTTCCTAAAAATATAGAAATACCAAACAAACCCAAAGAAAGCTTTCTAAAATTCGAATACAAAAATATTGCATTTACAAAAACTATCATTGAGGCTATTTCTCCCAAACTATACAATGCTCCTTGCCACCACGGAATTAATAGAAACATGGTCAAAGAAAATAGAAGTGTGTATCTAAAACTAATAGATCTTCTTTTTGCAACAAAAGTAAGAAGAAATAAATTTAAAATTACAATCCAAAAATAATTAAAAATACGACTTATGTAAATGTCTTTTGAGATCAACCAGCCAATGGCAGATCCTAAAGCAGAGATTGGGCCTGAAGTAAGATACTTGCTGTGACTACCTCCAAGAAATCCTCCAGAATTAAAATCAAGTTTAGTAAAAAAATTATAATTTGAAGTTAGAGAAACATACTCGTCAATAAATGGATTTAATGATATTGATTTATTTAAAACATATTTAAAAACTATAAATATTTCAAAAATTAAAAATGTTAAAAACATTATATTAATAAAAATGTTTAAAAACTTTTGATTGTTTAATCTACTTACATAAAATTTAATTTTAAAAAAATTCTTTTTAAATAGGTATATGAAAAAAATTAATAAAATTACTGAAATCATAATTGAAAGCAGATTGTAAATAGTAAAAGTGTTTACTCCAAAACCAAGATCAACATAGTAGTAACACTCTTGGTAAGAATTTACTGTAACCACATTCCCTAAAAAATTAATAAGGTTTATTGGTTGAAAATTTGGATCGCTTATAAAAACATATTCATTTCCTTTTGGGTTGGCTTTAATAAAACCCTCAGGTATCAGACCGCATACATCTACAATTTCTTTAATAATTAACAATTATATTTAAGTAAGCTAATATGTTTCACTTATTAGAAAAAATTATTAATCTATATAAAGTGTGTAGGGAAATAAAATTTCATGCAGATGACTACGGTTATTCTGATAATATTTCAAAAGATATTTTAAATTGTTACAATGACGGGATTATAAACAGTGTGTCAATAATGATTGATACAAGTGATGAATTAATTTCAAAGCTAAAAGAATCAGATATAAAAAATATTAGTTTGCATCTTAACCTAACTTCATTGGCTTCAACAAATAACTCCTCTGATGAAAAATTTCTTAAAAGTCTAACTTTTACAAAATTATTTTTTTTGAAAAAAAATCAAAGGAATATTTGCATAAAAGAAATAGATTATCAAATAAATAAATTTACTTCTCATTTTCCGGAAATTGATTTAATGATTGATGGTCACCATCACATACAAATTATTCCTTGGATTTTCAAATATTTAAATAAAAACTATGGTCAAAAAATTAAATATTTAAGAATACCGAATGAGAAATTAGTTTTATTAAATGTAAGCTATCTTTTTAGCTTCACTTTTTATAGAAATTTATTGGCTTCAATAATATTAAAGACAATATCAGTTTCTATAGAAAAAAACTCAAAATCAGAATTTGCAGGATTACTTTATAGTGGGATTTACAATTCCAAATCTTTAAATAAACATATAAATTTACTTAACAATTTCACTAATCAAGTTGAAATTACATTTCACCCAGGAACTGGCATTGAATCTGAACGAAATTTGTTCAAAAAAAATCACTTCAAATATGTATCATCAATTAAAAGAAAAAAAGAATACCTACTGTTAACTAATCAAGAAAAATAATATTTTTTAATCTTCCGCATTGATAAAAACATTTCTAATGAGTCTTTAAAAAGTTTTATGTTTGTATTAGCTGAAGTATTAATCTCACTTACGTAAATTGGTGTGGGGTAAATATTAAGCTTTTTCGCAAGTAGGAAAAGTTCAATATCGTACATGTAATTACCTGAAATAAATTGATCAGCGTTTTTAAAATGACGCTTGTCAATGAACTTTAATCCTGCCTGAGTATCATCAGAATTTATTCCAAAATAATTTTTAACTAATATGTTAAAAATAGATCCTGCGACTAACCTTGATTTTTTTGTATTTTTAATTACATTTTTTGTTAAATTTCTATTTCCATAACAAAATGAACTTAAGGGCTTATTTTGTTCGAAGAAATTTAATATTAACTTGTAATCATATGAAAAATCAGAGTCAAACAAAACTACATTTAAATACTTTGCTTTACTTATGCCTAATTTAACTGCATTTCCTTTACCAGCTATTTCTGTTTCATAAATACTAATACTTTGATCTAAAGAAATTTTGTATTTTAATAAATTAACATTTTCTTTACTGCTTCCATTTGAAACTATTAAAATTTCAAATTCATTAAAGTTGTCATGAAGAAATTGTTTAAATTCATAAAAATTTTCTAAAATTAATTTTTCATGATTTTTTGAAGGTAAAACTACAGAAATACTTTCTATTAAGTTAATTTTTTTTTGATTCACAATATAAATGATTTTAATTGATAGATTTTTTTAAAAATCGAAAAGCCAATCCCGTTAATTATATAAATAGCTAAATTGTTTGAAATTTTTTAAAAATTAAATTTTTAATCAATTGAAGATTGATAATAAAATAGCAATAAATACTGATTCTCCCAAAAATAGCAATTGTATTTTCCAGAACTTGAAGATTTGAACTTTGGTATATAAAGGTTAAATCAATAGGCATAACAAAAGTAAAAAATATTAAAAGCACATTAATTTTTTTGGTATACCTGTAAAACAATAAAATACAGCCATAAAACAGGGGTATTCTGTAGTCATAGTTTGCATACAGAAAGTTTATAAAAAACAAAAATATTGAGGAAATATAGATAAGTTTTTCATTATTATTAAATGATTCAAAATTAATAACTTTACTTAAATCAAATAATATAACTATTAAAGCAACGATCAATACCATAAAACAGTAAATTACAATATAGTTTGTATTAATAGTGTTTGAAATAATTATTGCATCTGATAACATTCCAAAAGTCATGTTAAGTGCTGCTGGCCTCCATTCTGTATCCAGTAAATTATTAGTAAAGAAAATTGCATCCAATATATATAAAACAAAAAAAGAAAAAATTGCGTTAATAATAAAATTAAAGTT
>MDTE01149500.1_pt1 | contig 19246 bp, 14 predicted proteins | sample 811231 | NCBI WGS metagenome assembly MDTE01 (sample SAMN05326651, study PRJNA326480) | marine metagenome | isolation source: seawater | place: Indian Ocean: Red Sea | collected 2010 | reverse complement strand
GGATATTTATTTGTTTTTGAGAAAATAAGATCATAAAACTTTTTATCGCCTGCAACATAAGGAAAGCTATAAATAAAACCACAATTCAAACATTTTTTTAGAGAAATATAGGGTGACTTTTGTAAATTAGTTATGTGTTCTTTTAGTATTTCATACTTCTTTCTATCTTGTAATGGACTCAAGAAGTGAGAAGCTTGTTCAGAACAAGATGCTGACCATAATTTCTCAGAATTATTTGATGAACAAATTGGACAAGAAGAAAAAGATTCCATTAATCTTTATAAAATCTGCTTTTGATTACAATATTAAACTTAAAAGGTTAATTTAAATTAATTTGCATTAAAAATAATTATTAATTTGACAAATATTATTTATATATAGAAGAAAAATAAGATCATCATGAGAAAATATTAAAAACAAATTAAAGGATAAATTCTTATAAAAAGATATTAATTCTTGATATCTTTATTAATTATAAATTCTTGCATAACTAATTTAAAAAAGTATAGGACTAATTACAATAAATTTATTTAAAAAGACACGGAATAATCAAATCTAATTTAATTAGATTATTTTATTATTGTATTAATTTATCGATTTATTATTTAAAGGATATCGGCTTTATTTGCTAGATTAAGAAAAGATTAAATAATGTTTTAATGCTTTTTGATTTTATTTCTAAATGCTTTCTTGCTGTATTATTGGGATCATTTGTAAGCTTTTCATTAAATTTATCTGGTCAATATTGGGCGAAATCTTTTTCTAATATAATGACATATTGTTTATTACCTCTAATTGGTCTAGTAATAACAGAAGTGATCTCGGGTAATATTGCATTGTCTCTAGGGATGGTAGGAGCTTTATCCATAATAAGATTTAGACATCCTGTTAAAAGCCCACTAGAGTTAACTATATATTTTTTACTTTTAACATTAGGCATAACTTTAACATCTAGTATTTTCAAATCCGTTTTTCTAGCATTACTATCAATGCTTTTAATATTTTTATATTCTAAATTCGTAAATATTAAAAATAATAGGTTTTTAAACTTAAGTCATATCAATGAAACTCCTAAATTCATAATTGATATAGAGTGTTCTTCAGCTAATAATATATTAGGTAAGCACAACAACTTACTATTTTCTTATGAAAATAAGAAATCTGAAAAGTATTCTTATAAATTAAGTTTTATTCAAAAAGAAGAATTAGATAAATTCAAAAAAATTATCGAAACATTTCCTGAAGTTATAGAAATAAAATATACATGTACATAAAAAAAGTTTTTGTTATATTTTCATTTTTTTCTTTTTTAGGAATAATTTTTTATGGATTATCAAAGGATAATTCATCTAAAATAGAAATAATTGATCTTGAAAATAGCAAAAATGAAAAAATAATTAGTGATTCAATTAAACCATTTTGTTATGAAAAAAATATTGGTAATAATGAAGATTTAATTTCAACTTCCAAAATCAAAATAGTAATTCCAAATAATAGATCTTGGACAAAGAATTTAGTCTCCCTTAAAACAAATCAAAATAAATTTATATTTTCAACCTCAAAGAGACGCTTTAAAGGTTTTATATATTTCTCAAATTCAGAAAAATTTTTATGTAAATATGAAATATCAATTAGGGTATCTGGGGATCAAAAAGATCATATTATTTATTCAAAAAATAATTTATTTGCATCATTGGATGTTCACATGAAAACAGGTAATGTTGATGGGATAGTTAAATTTAAACTATTTCTTCCACATACAAGAAATCATGATTCAGAAATAATTAGTTCCCTTATTCTCACAAAATTAAATTTTTTATCTCCAAGAACTAGATATGTTGACGTCTCAATAAATAACAAAAAAATAAAAATGATAATGCAAGAGAAAGCAGCAAAAGAATTTCTTGAGTTTAATAAACTCAGAGAATCTTCAATAGTAGGAATACACGATGAAGAAATGTGGAAATCTAGAAATTTGTATAATAAAGATTCGTTGGGATTAATTTTTCCAAAGATAATAAATAATAAATGGTCAACTAAAGGTGAAATAAATAGACAAATCAGCCTTCAGTCAATTAATAAATTCGCGAATATAATTTCTGAAAGTTTAACAACCGATAAACATGATATTGATTCATTTAGTGATGAATTATTATCTAACAATATTAAAAGCTCTAGAGAAAGATTAACAACTTTTAGAACAATTCTTATAGCAATGGGATCATCACATGCTCTTTATAATCACAATAGAAGATTTTATTATGATCCATTATTTAATAACTTTGATCCTATTTATTATGATGGGAATAGTATGATTGCGAATGATTATCTTCTTGAGAATGATAAAAACTTCAAATTATATGAATATAAGTTTCTTAGAGAGATTGATAGTGAAGATTTAAATCTTGCAGAAAAATTGATAAATTCTTTAGACAAAAATGATCTAAAAAAAGACTTAGAGAAGCTAGATGTTTTATTAAAAAAAGAAGAAGTTAATAAAATTATTAGCAATTTAGTAACAAATATAAAGTACATGCAAAATTTGATTAATCGAGAAGAATATAAAATTTCTTGGATAAATAATTTATATAAAAAATATAATCTCAAAAATAAAATTGGTTTTATAAGTTATATTTCCAATCAAGATTTTAAAATATGTGATTCACGAGCTGAAAATTGTAAAAATTATAAATTATCTGATGATGAATTTAAAAATCTTTTCAGAGGTACTTTAAAAATTAATGATCTAGACTATTTATTTGTTGGTAAATTTACAAAAAATAATAATAGATATAAAAATAATTCCATTTTTTCAGGAAATTTAAAAAGACATAATGAATTTTTAAATTTATATTATTTAGGTTCCCCAAAAATTACCTTACAAAAAGAAAAAAAAGTAATTTTCATTAATGCATTAGGTAAATTTGATAAAGTAATAATTGCAAATAGAGAATTAATAGACTGGAAAATAATATTGAACTCAAGTGAAGAAGGTGTTGATAATAAACAAGAAAGTAGATTTGACAATAATCTTTTAACGAGCACACTTACAATTATTGACTCATCATTTAATAATGTAAGCTTTTTATTAAATGGGGGTTTATTTGAAGATAGCTTAAATATTATTAGAAGTAATGGGCATATAAATAATATCTATATTAGTAATAGCTATCAAGATGCAATTGATTTTGATTTCTCAAATCTTTTAGTTGATAAAATATACGTATCAAAATCTGGTAATGATTGTTTAGATTTATCATCTGGAGAATACTTTTTAAAAAATGTGAATCTAAAAAAATGTAATGATAAGGGTATTTCCACAGGTGAAAAATCGAAAGTTTTTGTAGAAAACCTTTTTATAAAAGATCCATCTATTGGTATTGTCTCCAAGGACTCTTCTGAATTAATAGTGAAAAAAGGGGCAATTCAAAATCCAAGAATTTGTTCAGCTGCATATAGAAAAAAACAAGAATTTAAAGGAGCTATAATTTCCTACCCCAATGATATTTGCGAAGGAAAACCAGAATTAATTCAGAAAAATTCAATTTTTATAGAACAATGATCCCTAGAATTGAACAAAAACTATTATTAAATAATTATGAACACTTATCAATATTAGAATGGCTAAAAATTATTAATGCTAATTATTTATATCCTCCTAGGAAAGTGATATCAATTTATTTGGATACGGTAGATTTAAGGATGTATTACGAAACTGTGGAAGGTCTAATCCCCAGAAAAAAAGTAAGATTAAGAAGATATGAAAAAAGAAACGTAAATGATCTCTATTCTATTGAGATTAAATTATCTAATGAGCATGTAAGATCTAAAAAGAATTTTTTAAAAAAAATTTCTTTAGAAGAAGTTCAAAAAGATGGTCTTTTTGTAGAAAATTATGGTTTCTGTTTTCCATTAATTGAAATTTCATACATAAGAGAATATTTTGAAGTAAAGGGTTTAAGATTAACTATTGATAAAAACATCCAATATAAATCATTAGAGGATCATAGATTACCATTTGAAAATACTGTAAAAGATCCGAATAATGTAATTGAGATCAAAGCTGATATTAAAGAAAACCTAGATAGGATTTCAAATATTTTTAATTTCCCAAGATCAAAGTTCTCTAAATATGAAAATGCAATAACGCTATTAAAGAAAACAAATTTATAGTAATAAAGAATCTGAAATTTTCATCTTAAAAGCTAATTTAATTTATTAAAAATAAATTTATGGCTTTTTTTATTATATAAAGAAAATTTCATACAAAATTTTAATAATGTTGAATATTGTTTTTTCATTTTTATTTCCAAATTTTATTATTAAGCGAATTTTCCCAAATCAAAGGTAGTAATTTCATCCAAGTCTCATGTCCATCTTCAAAAGTTGGTTTTTGTATATTATGAAAATAATTCCATGCCTTCAAAGATGATTTGAAGTATTTACTATTTTTACTATTTTTTAAAATCGAGTCTATTTCTACTTTTAAAAAACTTCTGAACCAATCATGAGATGGAGCATTCCAGCCAATTTTATCTCTCCTTAAACGAATATCATCTACTAATATATTTTTTAGAGAATCTCTTTGAATCCTTTTAATAAAACTTCCTCCTAATTTACTTGAAGTTGGTATCGAAAATGTATTACAAACTAATCTCCAATCCATAAAAGGCATCCTTATCTCTACTCCACTTGCCATTGAATACTTATCATAATTACGTAGTAATGTAGGTAAAAATGAATAATGAAATAAATCAAAAAGTACTTGAGAAAAAGAATCCATTTCTATATATACTGGGTGATTATGAAGTTCATTATCAAAATAAGAAGGACTAAGTCTAAATCTATTAAATAAATTTCCTGGTAAATTGCATATAATTTTATAACTTCCAAAAAGACTATCTTGAATTATTTCTTTTAATTTATATTTTACCCATTTGCGTTTTAACTTCTTTTCATTTGGAGAGTATATCCCTGAATTTAACGATACCTCAATTGCCATTAATTCTTTAATTCTTTCTTTATTTTTTGTTGCCGAAATAGCTTTTTTAATATGACCATATCCGCTAAATAATTCATCTGAACCATGGCCATCTAATGTCACATTGATCCCATTTCTCTTAATTTCTCTATATGTAAATAACATTGGCAAGGGTACTGTTAAATATGGATCTTCAACCATAGCTATCGACTGTTCTAAATTAAACGGATAAGAAGAAGGGTTATATACTAATTTATTGAGAGGCAATGATAAATTATCTGCCACTTTTTCAGCCCATTTTGTTTCGTCATTAATTGAACCCGGGAAAGAAGAACAAAAAAGATGCTGCCAATCATCATTAAATCTTTTATCTCTATTATTTTCCGAGATATGATTCATGGCCGCCACCACTGAACTTGAGTCAAGTCCACCACTTAGTGCGCTTCCAATCGATACATCAGATCTCATTCTTAATTTTACAGAATCCAAAAATAGATATTTCCAATCTTCAACCTGCTCTTCGTAATTTTTGTTAGTAAAATCAATATGATCAAGAGTATTCCAGTATCTCTTTATAATTATATTTTTATTTTCAAAGATTAAGTAATTTCCTGCCCTTAATCTTTTAATACCTTTAATCACACACTCCTCAGTTGATTCATAATTAAAGATTGATTTTGTGAGAGAATCAAAATTGTTAGACTTTTCAATTTTTTTAATAAAAGGAGTTATAGACTTCATCTCTGAGCCAAATATTAATAAACCCTCTTTTTGATAATAATAAAGCGGTTTAATTCCAAATCTATCTCTACCAAATAATGCTTTATTTGATTCTCTATCCCAGAGACAAAAAGACCACATTCCATTACATTTTAATTGAAATTCTGGTCCTTCTAAAATTAAACCCTTTAAAAGCACTTCTGTATCTGTTCTAGTCTTAAAAAAACACCCTTTTTTTTGAAGTTCTTCTTTAAGTTCGATATAATTAAATATTTCCCCATTAAACACTAAAACATATCTTTGATCCTCAGAAAAAAAGGGTTGTGATCCATCCTCACTAAGATCAATAATTGATAACCTCGTATGACACATTGTGACTGGGAATTCTCCTTCATCAGAAATCCAGTAATCGTTGGAATCTGGACCTCTATGCAAAAGTTTTTCAATTATTTTTCTTGCTGAGCTACTAGATTTTTCTCCAATTATGCCACCTATCCCACACATAATTATTTCTAAAAAATTTCATTATTATTATAAATTAATTTGAATACCAATTTTTATTTTTTAAAAGAATCTTATTTCGTTAAACTAAATTACTTAATAATATTTATCAATATTTTTTTAAAAAAGTTTAAAACCAAATAATAAATATTATTTTTTTTCAATAAAGTTAATAAAAATAGGAATATTTTTTATTTTTTCATTAAAAATTTCTTCTCCTAGTTTTTCCTGATTAATTTTACTTATATAAAGAATATTTTTTTTATACTGCATAGGTAAATAACAATTTTCTTTCTCACTTTTTAAACAATTTTCTAATTCTTTAAGGTCATTAGATTTTTTCTCCCATAATTTAATATTTTCAATATTAAAAGGGAAGTAACTATCATAAAAAATATTAATTAATCCTAATTCTCTTGGATATTTTAAATTACTAGACAATTCAGTATCAATTATGAATGCAGAATTTTCTTTATTTAAAAGTTTTATTTTATTACCTAAAATATAAGATATTGACTCTTGTATTTTAATAAAATTTGATTGATAAACTGATGAGGTCAATATTAAAGTACAAATTGATAAAGATATAAAAAACAAATTTATAAATCTTAAACTTTTAGTTGATTTGATAAATTTAAATTCAAAAATGTTATGTAATAAAGTTTTATATTTTGTAGTTATTAAAGAGAAAAAGAGAAGAATTGATACGAAGTAAAAGAAGTTATATGAAATATTTAGAAAGGTTAATCCTAATTTAATAAATAAAGGTTGCTTATAAATTTCTACAAATATGTATTGGTTCAAATTAATTAAAACTATCAAGAAAATATTCAAAAGAAATAACTTTTTAAAAATACCTTTTAAGAAATTATTATTTTTCTGGGATATAATTAGAAAAATAGAAATAATAAAATTGCATATTAAAAATTTCCACTTTAATAGTTTGATAATATAAAAAGATGGTAAATAATGATGATAATGAGCATTTTCAACATAAATTCTAAAAAGATCTAAATTATCAATATTTTCTTGTGGATGTAAAGTAAAAATCAATAAAACGCCTAATAACCATGAAACAAAATAAACAAAAAATAAGTTTAACCAGCTTGATAAGTTTTTATTTATCAATAGATTTAATAAAAAGGCAATTACTAAAGAAAACAATGGAGATATTGGATGAATTATAGAAGCGGATAAATTAATAAAAAACAATACTATGAGTAATTTTTTGCTCAATTTATAATTAATAGGATGAATTAATTTCATAAGGAAAGTAATATTTACTGCAATAAGTGAGATAAAAAGTGCAATTCCTCTTGAAGAGGCAAGTGCTGTTGGAAATCCCCACAAAGCAATAGGGGTTCCAAAAAATATATCTTTTAAATATTCAGATTGTTTGCTTATAAAAAAGATAAGATTTCCAATAAAAAATGAATGGGAAAAATAAATTTTAATATTTATGCTCTTATTGGGATTAAATTCTCTTAATATTAGAATTGTAATAGTTGATGCGAAGAAAATTAAAGTAATTGGTAGTAATGATTTTAAAATTAAGGAAAATATTGAATAAGCTGAAATAAATTCAAGGTGGTTTTTAGGAAGAATTGTAGAAAATATATTTATTATTGTTCTTAAAGGGGAATTCAGAGTGCTATTGGTATATAAATCATCTATAAAAAGACCATTGATTTTCAATATTGATGAAATTATGTTTAAAGAAGGCCATCTAAGAACAATATCTTCTTTGCCCAAAGCAAAACTCAAATCCCTACAGAAAAAAATATAAAAATAAATGAAATACAATTTGATTAAATATTTCATCAATAAATCGTTATTAATAATCTTTTGATAAGGTAATTTTATACTAAAAACTCAATAATTATTTAGATTTTCGTATTTAAAAAATTTTTTAATTCTTTGTAAATTTTGAAATATTTATTATATAAAAATTTTTTAATTTACACAGACATAAAAACAAAAAAATCCAAAAGATTAGAATGTACTTGTCTACATTAAATTTCATGGTTTTAGAAATAGATTACAAAGATTCTCATAAATCTTATTTGTCTGATAAAAGTTCAAAGTTAAATATCTAGCTAATTTCTGAAATAATTCCCGCAATGAGATTAATAATTAAAGTGAATTGATTAATACAGATCCTTATTTGCTTAGAATCTAGTCAAATAGAAATTAATTCAAGAAATTTTTCAAAACTTAAAGTCTCTCATGTTAGAGTGATTTCCATGTATAAACTTGCATTAGTCAAAGAAGCTTGTTATCAGGATTTGTGGACTTGTGACAAATCAGAAGGGTATAAAAAGTTAATAGAATCTTCCCTTCTTAGAGTTGGGCCTGTTGGTTTATTAGAAATATTTGATGGTGATTTTTATATTTTGGAAACCAACAAATCAAAAACAGCAAAAAAAATAAGATCAAGCCAAATTTATCATCTTACAGAAGAAGATTATGAGAAAATAGAAAATACTGTCCCAAAATTATTTAACAAATCTCCTAAAGAAATAGCTAATAATCCAGAATCTATTTTTTGGAATAATTATGATATTGTCATTAGCATAAATTTTGCAGTTCCTATTAAAATCAGGAAAAAATTTAAAAATATAGTTTGGATTTGTCTAACTGGAGAAGGTAAATTTCCAGTTGGTATTAATTCCTGGGATTATTTAATTTCTCATAATTGTCCAAGTTCTCCATTCTTAGAAAGAGCAATTATAGATATGCCTTATACCTTTATTTCTTCAGATTTTTTAATAAAAAACTTTTATAAAGGTATAGAAAAGAATGGTATCTATTTCGAAGTAAATAGTTTTAATACCCATTGGCCTTCATCTAAAAATAAGGTAAATATACCAAAAAATTTCAAAGATCTGGGCATCCCCTTGAGATTTCATAATGGAGATATGAAATCTCATTTAGATCAATTAATTATTTCAAAATATTTTATAAAATATGAAGGAAGACAACTTAGAGGAAATAGTTTAATTGAAGCGATTTCATCTGAGTGCATTTGTTTCTTAAAATATTCAGATTGTTATGGAAAACTTAATTTACCGCATTTTTGCTATTACTCAGATATTAAGGAATTATTGGAGAAGATTAAAATATTAGAAAATAATAATAATAAAAGATTAGAACTTCTATTAGAACAGAAAAATGTTTTAGAGAGTATCACTAAAAATGTAGATTTTCAATTTCAACAGGCTATAAAAAGAAAAAGAAAAAACAAAGGAAGAAGAATTACAAGATTAAAAGAAAATTTTTTCAAGTTATTTTCATTTTTATATTATTGTTTACTTTTAAGAATAAATGTACATGGAATTAATAAAATAGAATTTATACCTCCAATGTATGAATAATTAAATAATTTGTTGTTTGATAAAAAAATATAATTAATAAAATATATAAACTTATAATCAACTTAAATCAAATCTAAATATTTAAATTATTAAATATCCTGCAAAGTAAAGTTATTTTTTATTTTAATTTATACCTTTAATATATTATTATTGGAAAAAATATTTTTAATGAAATTAGTAAGAACAGTTAAAAGATTTATATATTGGGATTTTGTTTACCCTTTTAAAAATTCATTCAATATTTTCAAAAATTTTATTAATTTTATTTATGGATTATATCAATGGTCTGTTTTAAGTAGGAAAAAAAATATAAAACTTGATCTTGGGACTGGTGAGAGGGGTAAAAATGGTTTTACTACAGTAGCTTTGGAAAAAGGGGATTTATGTTGGGATTTAAAAAGAGGAATCCCTTTAGAAGATAAATCTGTAGATTATATTTATTCCTCCCATCTCCTTGAGCATATTCCTTTTAGAGAATTAATTTTATTTCTTAATGAATGTAAGAGAGTTTTAAAGGATAAAGGTGTTTTCTCAGTTTGTGTCCCAAATTTCAGGTATTACGTTGATGCATATTCAAAGGGGAAAATATATGAAAATCCTAGTTACTATAAAGAGGCCATTACAGATACCTCTTCAAAAATTGATCAGTTAAATTACATGGCATATATGGATCAGCAACATAAATACATGTTCGATGAAGAAAATTTACTAAATATCCTTATAAATGTGGGATTTCGATCCGTTAAATTAAGAAGTTTTGATCCCTTCATTGACTCAAAAAAAAGAGATTTTGAATCTATTTATGCAATTGCGACTATATAGCATTATTTCAATAGATATATTTAATTAACTGAATACAAATTTGAACAAGTTACTTAAAGGATTGATAAAAGGAATAAATTAGAAAAAAAATATTGATATTTACTTCTTAGATGTTTTGGGAATAGAAGATGATTATTCAAATAAAATTTTGATGTTAAATTATTTTAGCTCTATGGTATTTTTATCTAGCTTAAGAAAATATCTTTTTACCAATAACAACCATCTTCAACGTCTTTATAAACTTTTTCTAGTGATGGGTAGATCCAGTATTTATTATACATTTTTTTAAATTGCTTCATTCCGTCCCATCTTTTCCCTTTTATTCCAAAAAGTATTTGTACAGCTCCTCCAAGATGAATAGACTTCTTTCCAGCTTTTTTTAGGCGTGCAGCTAATGGCATTCCATAGGCTCCACATCCAATAATTGCTATTTCGAAATCCATTTTTAAAGCAGAGTTAGTTAAATAATTTAATATTTCGAACCAATTATGATATTTAAAGTCTCCTCCTGGATAAGTAATTGGAGTTTTTAACGTCTTCAATTCAAAATCAGGGAGTATATTCTTATCTTTAAATAGTAGATTTCTTTTTTTATTATATTGATCCTCAATTAATGAAGAAAAAGGATGAATAACTAAAACTTTTTTCCCTTCAAGAGCTGATGTCCATGGATTTGGGGCAAAATAAGGCTCCAACATAATTAAATTGCATACTTTTACTTTTGGAAAATATTGTTTATATTTATTCTCACCTTCAACCCAAGAACCAATTAAATCAATTTGCTTTATAGAGCTAATCATTTCCTTTTTAAACATAAATAGACTTTCTTCCGAAACTGGGAAAAAACCAGAAAGTTTATAAATATTATTTAAACGACAATTTTCCGAAAATGGGTATGCGGATGTTTCCGCCCATTGATAAATCTTCTCTAATTTATTCATTCTAATTATATTTTCATACCTCATTAGGGTATTTAATTCTGTGTATCCAAATCTTGAAATCATTAATGGACTTTGGCTCCTTAATCCTTTTGAAATAAAATCAGAAGTACTTTCAAATGAAAAGGGATTTTTAGTAATTGTTATTAACTTCTTATCATTTGAATAATCGAATAATTCTTTTCTGATTAATGGTCTTAAAATAATTCTCAAAACTTTTCTAAATATTCTTGTAATCATAATTAATTTATATTTTTGAAAAGATAATAATTAATTTTTAAAATCGTATAATATTTTTATTTTATTGCTTATAATCATTTTTATTTTAAATAACAAAAATCAACTTCTTTTTTTCTCGTAAGAAAAATATTCCGAGATACTCTCTTTAATTTCTCGGTTTTACAAGTAAAATTATTATCTTCACTTAGTTTATTTTTGTCAACAATAATTGTATTAATTCCTAACTTTTTTACGCAATAAAAATATTTGTTATTAATTTTATTATTCTCATTATAGTAATAACAATTTTGAAAAGAATTATTTGATATAAAATCATCTTTAAAATATAAATGCGTCATTCCTGTAGATTCACTGAAAACTGGATCAATTGCTTTTTCTGAAATTATTTTAGAATTATAATAATTCCAACCAATTCTATCCATACCTTTATCGTAATTTATTAAAACAAGAGCATTAGTATAAATTAAATAAATTGATGCAGCTGAAAACATTAAAAATTGAGCTATCAAAGAAAATTTGAAAAGGGTTTTAAAAAGAATATTTTTGGTCAAGGTGAATTCAAGATTACTAATACCTACATAAGTTAAGAATATTGGAGATACATAATAATCTGCTCTACCTTGGGCAAAAAGAAGAAGCAAAATAAATTGAGATATTCCTATGATCGTATTATTTGTAATTTTTGATCTTCTATATATTATAAAAAGTACACTCCCAAGAAAGATAAAAAAGTTTGCTGGACCTAGTACGAATGATATTTTTCCTATACTTTTAGGAAAAAAAATCCAAAATTGAAAAAATCTTGACCTATCCCAATTTCTAAGTGTATTTTCCCAATCTAATAATTGTTTATCACTAGAATTAAAAATCGATGTTAATAATGGATAAAAAGGATTTTCGTATAAATAAAACCTATAAGAAAAAATCGTTAGCAATGATAAGATTGATACCAGTAAAGGGAATGTAAATATAAATTTATAGAAATCTCTAAAGTTAATTTTTAATATCTCATGCTTATAAAAATTAATTAAAAAAATGAAAATTGGTATACAAATTAACAAAGCGCTAATCTTAAATGAAATTGATATTAATGACGCGCTTATTAAATATATTAGATCTCTTTTACATTTATATTTTTCCCAAACTAAAAAAATTACAACTAAACTTGCTTCGCTTAAAAAGTTATTTTTCCCAATGCTCATCCACTGAATCAAAACAGGTGATGTAAAAATCACAAATAATAATATTTGGTTTGTTTTCCTTTTTAAAATTAAAGGTAATAAAATTAATAATGGAATAAATTGTGTAAATCTTATTAACCAAGTAGTTTTATCCTGAAAGTAAAAAAGGTTTGAAAAATCGCCTAAACCAAGGAGGCCTTGATTAAGATCACCATCAATAAAATGTGCATTTTTTAACCAAAATTTATATGGATAACCAACATAGGCATTTGCAGCATCAGAACTATTAATTGGACCTAAAGCAACCAAAAAATATATTAGAAGAAAAAATGCAACTAATTTAATAAGATAATTCTCTTTACAAGTTGCCAAGATTTCACTGAATTCTTTTTTATATGCATGTTTCAAGAAAATAAAATTCTTTCTCAGGAAATTATTTAACATCATTAGAAAGAAAATCAATGTAGAGAATACTAATAGAGGTAAATAAGTAATCTTAAAAAAAACAAATGATATCCCGAATAAACCATTTATAGCGAAAGCAGTTAAAAGAGAAATAGCAGTTAAAGAATAAATTGACTCAATATTATTTTTAAAATCTTCAATTTTTAATAGTATTATTGAACAAATTAAGAAATTCAATATTAGAGAAAGCATATTTTCATATAGTCTTTATTAATCAACAATTATACATATCTTTATCATTCATTCTTTTATTTGAGAATTTTTTATAATAAAAAGATCAAGTTATTTCTAAATTTGTTTTTGAATTAAATTTTAAAAACATTTTTTACTTAGGATTACATTTAAAGATAATTCAATGAAAAATCAAAAAGAAAGAATGCTGATAATTGAATTAAATGAATTTAGCCCTGAATTTTTAGAAGAAAACTCAAAAAAACTTAATCTTAAAAATATATCAAAAATACTTAATTTTAAACATACTTCAACCTTCACTAATGAAAAAAAAGAATTTCAAGGTTTAGATCCATGGGTTCAGTGGGTAAGTATTCACAATGGAGTTCCATTATCAGATCATGGTGTAAAAAGACTTGGAATTTCATCAAAGACAACAACTAATCAAATTTGGAATAATTTAGCAAAAAACAAAAAAATTTCTTGGATGGCAATTGGAGTTATGAATTCTAGATTAGGGAATAAAGAGGGATGCATATCTTTTTTCCCAGATCCATGGTCTTCTGAGGAAAAAGCTTATCCTGAGGAATTAAATGATCTATTAGAACTTCCAAGATATGTTTCTAAAAATTATCTATCTTTAGATTATATCCAGCTTATAAAAAAGTCTTTCAAGACGTTAAAGTTTTTTTTAAGAAAAAGAAATCTAAATTTATCTAAAATAATGGCTATTAAGTTATTAAAGAGTTTCTTTTTACCTGGAATAAATATTCATACTTTAACAACACTTTTAGACTATCTATTAGTTTTATATTTTTGCAGAGAAAAATCAAATAAAAAACCTGATTTATCTATAATATTTCTTAATCACATTGCCCATTTACAGCATCATTTTTGGGTTAAATCTTCTAACATTCACCCTCAAATGAAGCATGGATTAAAAATCTGTGATGAGATTATTGAAAAACTTTTAAAGTCAATTAATGAGGATAAAGAAAAGATTTTATTAATTAATGCTCTTAAACAAAAAAGATCTGATGAGAATGGCATTCAAGTTTATAGACAGATTAATCCAAAAAAAGTTTTAAATAAATTAAGTATTAATGATGTAAAAATTGAACAAAATATGACTAATGATGGCACTTTAACTTTTGGAAGCGAATCAAAAGCAGATAAGGCATACTATATCCTTTCTAAATGTTATTTAAACACAGGCGAGAAATTATTTTTTGTGGAAAGAATTTCAAAATTCAAGATTTTTATTCAACTAAATATAAATCATATGATCAAAAAAGAGACTGTAATTATCAGTAATAAAAAAGTAATACCTTTCTATGAATTATTCTCAAATTTGAGCAGGACTGGGTCTCATATACCAGATGGAGATATTTTTAGTAAAAATATTGAAATTTCAGAAAGAATTGAAAATCATGAAGTTTATCAATATATTTATGATTCTTTTTAATTAAACTTAAAATCTATTTTTAGCTAATGATTTAATTTGTCTTTTTAAAGGTCTTTGTGTAGCGTCATAGTACATGAAACTAATAATCAATTGAACAGTTATGATCGCAGTAGTTAAGAACAAAATTTTTATACCTATTGGGCTTTCAATATTTAATGTTTTATAGTAAAAAACACTTTTTAATCCTGCAGATATTGTATATATTCCAGTTATGCATCCAAAAATAAAACTTAAACTTCCAGGATTAAAATCAATTAGAAAATATTGATATATTATTCTTTTGATAAATATTACTATGTGACTAATTAAATATCTTATTGATTCAATCATTGGATTTAAGCCAGATTTCTCATTTTTATAAATTGTTGGTATCTCTATTTCACTAATTAAAAGATCATATAAACCACATCTAAATAAAAGATCAGTTTCAAAGAAATATCTATTATCTGTTTTTTCATATTGGATTCTCCTTAAGATATCAGCATTTATTGCTATAAAGCCATTTGTTGGGTCAAATAATTCCCAATAACCTGTAGATAGTTTCGTTATGAAGCTTAAGATGATATTGCCAAATAATCTTAATTTTGGCATTTTTATCAAAACATCTATATTTCTAAATCTATTACCTTTAGTAAAATCTGAAGTTTTATTAATAATTGGCTCTATAAGCAAGGGGATATATCTTGGATCCATTTGTCCATCAGAATCAATTTTGATGATTATCTCAGCTCCTATTTTTTCTGCTATTTTAATTCCAGTTTTAGTAGCTCCACCAACCCCTTGATTTGTTTTATGAAAAATTATTTTTAACTTATCACTTTTAATTTTATTTTGAATCTTTATACCTGTATTTTCTGGACAACAATCATCTACACAGATAGCAAAATCTACATAATTAATAAGATTTGCTACCAACTTTGGAGCAATTTTAGAACTTCTGTAACATGGAACTATGGCTACTATTTTCATATTTAAATATTCCTTAATAAATTAAAATCTAGGCAATTCTTTAGAATACTAATCTAGCTTTTTTTTATTAAAAAATATATTAAATATTAATTTATTAAATATTTAAAAAACTATTTCCATAAAGTTATTATCTAAAAACAAAATTCTTTTGAGAAAAGTAAGAAATAATAACCAATGGAGGAATTAAAAAAATAGCAGTAATGTTTTTATTTACTCCAAAATTAAAGAATATTTGAATGAAACTAAAATTTAAGAACCAAAGGATTATGGCAAGAAATAAATATTTTTTAAAAACTAAATTATTTAAACTTCTATACTCAAAAACTTTTTTTCCATAAAGATAAAACCCAATAATTAAATTTATAAATTGGCTTAAAACAGTTGCCAATATAGTAGGCATAATAAGTAACGAGAATTGTAAGAAAATATTTGTAATGAGAAAATTTAAAATTCCATACCCTAGAAATAAGTTTTGTTTTCTTTCAATTTTAAATATTCCAATTTTTGGCATAGATATATACTATTTTAAAAATTAAAAATCATGTTTTTGGGCATAACTTCCAAACTAATCAGTTGTTCCCAAAGTCCAAACCTTAAAACCTATATTCTTCAAAAATTTTTGATCTATACAAATTCTTGTATCGAATACCCAAGCAGGTTTTCTCATCAATAAAAAAATATTTTTCCAATCTAAATCTTTAAATTCTTCCCAATCTGTCAAAACAATTACTGCATCAGCTCCCTTAGCTGCATCCAATGATGTGCTAGCAACTAGCAAATTGTCCTCACATGCAAATTCATCAAATTCATTAAGTATCTGTTTTTTACTGACTTTGGGATCAAAAAAGGTTAATTTAGCGCCTTCTCGTAATAAATTTTTTGAAATAGTAATGCTTGGAGATTCTCTTGTATCATTAGTATTAGCTTTAAAAGAGAATCCATAAATAGCCAAAGTCTTATTTGAAAGAGTTCCAAAAAGGTTTTTAATTACAATTGATGATATTCTATTTTGCTGCCATAAATTTATATTTACTACTTGTTCCCAGTAATCTGCAACTTCATCTAATCCATAAAATCTACTAAGGTAAACAAGATTTAAAATATCTTTTTTGAAACAACTACCTCCAAAACCCGGCCCCGGTTTTAAAAATTTATGACCTATTCTTGTATCAGCTCCAATTGCGCCTGATACTTCATTAATATTAGCTCCTGTAGATTCGCAAAGAGCAGATATAGAATTAATTGATGAAATCCTTTGAGCTAAAAAAGCATTTGCTACCAACTTTGAAAGTTCTGAACTCCATAAATTAGTGCTTATTATTTTGTTTGGATCTACCCAATTTTTATAAATATCTGCCACCACTTTTATTGAATGCTCATCCTCACCACCTATCAAAACTCTATCAGGATTTTGAAGATCATCGATAGCTGTTCCCTCAGCAAGAAACTCTGGGTTAGATACAATTGAAAAAGTTTTTTTATCTTTCAATAAAACATTTCGATCATCTTGATCTGATGAATTCAAAATAGTTTTTATGGTTTCAGCTGTTTTAACGGGTAAAGTACTTTTTTCAATCACAATCGTATGATTTTGCGCGTATCTTGCTATTTGCCTAGCAGACGATTCTATCCATTTCAAATCGCTTGCGTAACCAGCTCCTATACCCCTTGTTTTGGTTGGAGTATTAACAGATATGAAAATAATATCTGCTTTTGCAATATTTTCTTTAATTTTCGTTGAAAAAAAAAGGTTAACTCCCCTACATTTTTTTACTATTTTGTCTAGACCAGGTTCAAAAACAGGTATCTTTGACAAGTCTTGATCATTCCAAGAATTTATCCTGTCAGCGTTCATGTCAACTACATTAACTTTCAAATCAGGACAGTTATATGCAATCACTGACATAGTTGGTCCGCCCACATAACCTGCACCGATACAACAAATATTTTTATTTGATTTCTTTATCATTTCTTAGTGAATGAAGTACGATGTATATTAGATTTTAAAAAATTTTTTTTAAGATTTTCATATTTAAGTCTTCGCAATGGAATAATATTAGGAAAATTCAAAAATTAATTTACTACAGTTTTAACCTAAAAGAAATCAAATTACGAAATAATGACAAAAAATTTAGTTACTGGTGGAAGTGGATTCTTGGGATCACATTTATCAAAAAAATTACTTGAGAGAGGTGAAGAAGTTATTTGCATTGATAATTTCTTTACCGGAACCAAACAAAATATTAAATCGATTATAGATAATCCCAATTTTGAGCTTTTAAGACATGATGTCACTGAACCAATAAGAATTGAAGTAGATAAAATATGGCATCTGGCTTGTCCTGCCTCCCCAGTTCATTATCAGTTTAATCCCATAAAAACCACTAAAACTAGCTTCTTAGGAACTTACAATATGTTGGGATTAGCTAAAAGAGTTGGAGCTAAGCTTTTATTAGCAAGCACTAGTGAAGTATATGGTGATCCTAAAGAACACCCACAAACTGAGTTATATAAGGGGTCTGTTAATACTACAGGTATAAGAAGCTGTTACGACGAAGGCAAAAGAATAGCTGAAACACTTTGTTCAGATTACAACAGAGTTCACGATGTTGATGTAAGAATTATGAGAATATTTAATACCTATGGTCCCAATATGAGATTTGATGATGGAAGAGTCGTTAGCAACTTTATTATGCAAGCTTTAAAAAATAAAAAAATAACACTTTATGGTAAAGGTCTACAAACCAGATCTTTTTGTTATGTTGATGATCTTATTGAAGGCATGATTCTTCTCATGGAAAGTAATTATCAAAAACCTATGAATATTGGTAATCCAAATGAATTTACAATACAAGAATTAGGACAGATTATTAGAAATTTAATAAATCCCAATTTAGAATTTGAATATAAAGATTTACCTAAAGATGATCCTAAGCAAAGAAAACCATCTATTTCCTTAGCTAAGAAAATCTTGAACTGGGAACCTAAAATCGAATTAAATGAGGGTCTTTTGAAAACAATAGAGTGGTTTAAAATTAATTCATAAGGTTCAACAATTTAACATTAGAAAAGAGAACAAAATTTAAACTTTTCTCCAAACAGCCAAAAGTTTCCCTTGAAAAATAACTTGTTCAATATCTAATTCAATAGGATCATAAGAGGGATTTGCAGCTTCTAAAAAGATTTTTTGGCCCCTTTTGACAAAATATTTTAAAGTAGTTCCCAAACCGGGTACCATTGCACTAACAATAGTTCCATTCTTTAAGGAGTATGAATCTGTAATTGGCTCCATCAAAACCATATCTCCATCTGTAATACATGCATCTATCATTGAGTCCCCATTAACTGTAAGAGCAAAAACATTTTTCTTTTTTAAAACATCAGAAATATCTAAATTCTCTTGAACGTCAGAATAAGTT
>MDTE01093226.1_pt1 | contig 19247 bp, 17 predicted proteins | sample 811231 | NCBI WGS metagenome assembly MDTE01 (sample SAMN05326651, study PRJNA326480) | marine metagenome | isolation source: seawater | place: Indian Ocean: Red Sea | collected 2010 | reverse complement strand
TCATGATTTTTTCTTTTAAAAGTTTTGAAATTTTCTCTTGTAATAATCCCTGAACAGTTTTTCCTTTTTTTTGAATTTGCCACCCTCTAAAATTAGTGCCCTCATACTCAACTAATATCTGATACCTAAACATTTAATAACCTCGAGCCCTTTTTAATTTGAGAGCCCAACATGAATTCGCTAATTTTTTGTGGTCTTTTTCCTTGTCTTTGAATTTCAAGAATCTTAATAGATTGATTGTTATTACATGCTACTTCTAACTGATTTGAAATAATTTCTCCAACTTGACCTTTACCATTACTAATTTCGGCTTTCAAAATTTTATATCTTTCGCCATTATAACTAAAAGAAGCGCCTGGGGAGGGAAATAATCCATTTATTTTTCCAATAATTTTAGAGGCATCCTCGTCCCAATCAATCTGTGACTCCGACTTATCAATTTTTTTTGCATAAGTTGCTTTTGAATGATCTTGAACAATAAACTTTGCTTTATCTTCAAGTATATCATCCACATTATCCAAAATTTTTTCTGCAGCTAAAGACGATAGTTTTTCCGAAATTTCTTGAGCATTTTGATTTTTATCTATCTTAACCTTGTATGTATTGCTTACTGGTCCACTATCTAGCTCTTCATTCATCTTCATAATGCTAATTCCTGTTTCAGAGTCTAAATTCATAATTGATCTTTGGATTGGAGCTGCCCCTCGCCAGCTTGGAAGTATGGATGCATGAATATTGACAAAACCTTTTTTAGTTAAATTCAAAAAATTTTTTGGAATGATCTGACCAAATGCACAAACCACGCTCAAGTCAGCATTTAACTCTTTTAAAAATTCATACTCATCGTGATTATCCTTGAGTGTCTTGGGTGTTCTATAATCTATGTTTAAAGTTTCAGAGATACCCTGGATTGGACTCTTATTAATTTTTTGGCCTCTATGAGATTTTTGTGGTGGTTGAGTATAGACCACAGCAATATTATATCCATTTTGGTATAAGGATTTTAATATTGGAACTGCAAACAGAGGCGTACCCATAAAAATAATCTTTTTTACCATTACTAAACAATTATTCTGTCTGGATCTTTTTTTGTTTTAGAAATTTTTTTTATAATAAAATCTCTTTTTAATTTTGATAAGTTATCAATAATCAATTTTCCATCTAAATGATTAATTTCATGTTGAATACAGGTTGATAAAAGACCATCACATTTTATAAATTTTTTTTGACCATCAATATCAATATATTCAACCTCACAAGTTTTAGGCCTTTCAATTTCTATGAAAGTATTAGGAATTGACAAGCATCCTTCCTCATACACAGACGTATCATCGCTTCTTTGTCTAATAATTGGATTGATAAAACATAGTGGGGTTTTTTTTTCATCTTTACTTGATACATCAATAACAATAACTCTTTTTAAGATACCAATTTGCACAGCTGCTAAACCTATGCCTTTTGAATGATACATTGTTTCAAGTAAATCATTCATAAGTCTTTTTTCATTAATCCCAACTTTTTCAATAGGATTTGAAATTTTTTTCAAAATTTCATCGGGTACAGTAATGATATCTTTAATACTCATCTGTTAGATTGATAAACTAATTTTTAAACTTTTAAAGGGAGAACTTTTAATAAAATCTTATTTCTGATATAATCTATATTTAATTGATTTAAAGCACTTATGATAAAATATAATGTATCTTCATCTAGTGCCTCTAATTCATCTTGACCTATAATTTCTATTATTCTTAATAATGCGGAACCCATTTCATCATTATTTATCATCACCTGTATATCTGTTGGCATCTCTTGCTCATTGAGTTCATACAGATCATCATATTTTTTTAAGACTTCAATCCCATCAGATTTAATAGACTCAATTAAAATTATATCTTTTTTAGAAATAAGGTATTTTTTATTTTTCTTTATCTTTTTTAGATAATTATTTAAATCCTTTTTTATTTTTGACTCTGCAAAATCTCCATTAAAATAATTTAAAAGTTTTGATTGATGTAAAATATCTTTATTATATTTGATGTTTTTGTCATCTTTATTCTCCTCACTTAAACTATCTAAATAAAATGTTGTATAATTTGAGGGAACATCATTTAAGTTTATTTCACTTAATAATTTCTTCAACTCATTATCAAAAGCATTTGGATAATTGTCCTTTATAAATAAATCACTCAAAATCTTTATTAATTCAAGCTTTTTGTTTATATCAGACTCTAATAATATTCTTTGATAAACTAAAGCACGCGCCTCTACATTAGATAAAGTTTTATATGAATCTGATATATTCAAAAATTGATTTATATTAAATTGAAATCTTTTATATAATAAAAATAAATCATTCTCGGGATAATTCTTGTCATTTGTTGCTTTTTCAAGAAGTGAAATCTTTTCTAAATCATCAATTTCAATTTCTTCAATATCATATAATAAATTTGATGAAGCCAAATATTTCCAAATTAAAGGATTCGTATTCTCTTTCGGCTCAAAAACAAATTCAGGATTAGTTATGTGTGCAAGATGAAAATCTAAAATATTATTTTCGGAAATTTTTAAATCAGGTTTATCTACATATCCAAATAAATACTCTAGTTTATTTTCATAGTATATATCTTTAAATCCAAGTTCTTTTTTAAGATCAAATAATAATTGTGCCTCTTCAACTCTATTCTCATTTAATAAACAATATATGTTAAATTTTGATAAATACTCATTATTTATCTGCTCTTTATTTTTTGAAAATATTTCACATGCTTTAGTTACATTCGATTCAGATAAATATTGGTCAATTAAATACCTACTTAATTCTGGATGTAAGTTTAATGTTTGATTTTTAATTAAATATTCCTCAATTAATTCTCTATTTTTATTCTTAATGAGCCATTCAGATTTAATCTTTAAAAACTCTTCTTCTGTCATATTTTTATTAGGATAATAAGCATTAGTTAAAACTGCTATATTCATTAAATTTGAAGCATCTTTTGACAAATCAATTTTTGCTAAATTTGAAAAAAGATATTTTAGCTGGTCGCCATTGGAGTTAGACCACATATCAATTTTTAAATCATAATCTTCTGGGTCATATAGACCTAGTATTTCTGTTTCTTTCGAGTCTAAAGCAGAGTCAATTTGAACAATATCTGTCTGTTTTTGTGTCTGCATTTGATAAACACCAGTTTGATTTTTTTTATCTAGATCAATTTCTTGAGTGCTCGAAGTTGGTTCTGAAGAATTTTTAGCAGGGTTTTTTTCTTTTTTTTCTAAATTCCAAATATCAACTGGTTTTTCCTCTGAATGAACATTAATTGTACATAATAATGATAAAAGAAAGAAAATAATTGAAAAATATTTTTTATTTAACAATTTTGAAGTTCTCATTTGGAATAATTTTTTCAATTTCTTTTTTCGGTGCTGGGAAGTCTATTTTATTAAGAAAAAAAAATGCAACTACAACTAATATTATAACAAGACTTAGTTTTATAATTAGTCCTAATATACTTTTTCTGAAACTTGTTTTTTTTGTAAATTGCATATAATCTTGAATAAATTCAAATTAAGACATATTTGTGTTTTTTCAATACAGAAGTTTATGAAATCAAAGGAAAGCTTAGTTTTTTTAGGTATGATGGGTTCAGGCAAATCATCTATTGGTTTAATTATATCAAAAAAACTAGATATTGAATTTGTAGATATTGACAAGGAAATTGAAAAAAAAATTGGCTCGACAATAACAAAGATTTTTGAAAATAAAGGAGAAAAATTTTTTAGAGAAGTTGAAGAGGTTACCACTCTTAATATTTTAAAAAAGAATAAAATGGTAATTTCGCTTGGAGGAGGAGCTTTTCTTAATAAAAAAATTAGAAAGGAAATTTTAGAAAACCATATTTCTTTCTGGCTTAAATGGAAGGATGAAACATTGGTAAATAGAATTAAAAATAGTCAAAAAAGACCGATTGCCTTTAAAGCAACTAAAAATGAGTTAAAAGAATTGATAAAAAAACGCTCTATTGTTTATTCAAAAGCTATGTATAAGATTAACTGTGATAATCTTACAAAAAACGAAATTGTAACAAATGTTTTAAATATATATGAAACCAATTACACTTAAGATAAACACTCAACTTGAAACTTATCCAATTATAATTGGACCAAATATAATTAAAGATTTATCTAAATATCTAAAAAAGACATCTATTAATTTTGATAAATGTCTGTTGTTAATTGATAAAAATGTTCCAAAAAAATTAGTTTTGAGAATTAACAAATCTTTAAAAAAAAAGAAAATTTATAAATTTATATTTAATGCTAATGAAAAAAATAAAAATCAAATTCACACCAATAAAATTTTAAAAATTTTACTAAATAAAAATTTTTCAAGAAAAGACTGCTTGATTTCTATAGGTGGGGGAATTACTGGTGATGTTGGTGGATTTGCAGCAAGTTTATTTAAAAGGGGTTTGCAATTTATAAATCTACCAACAACCTTATTATCTCAAGTAGATTCATCTATAGGAGGTAAAACTGGAATTAACACTAAAGAAGGAAAAAATTTAATCGGAAGTTTTTATCAACCTAAATTAGTGATAAGTGATACAAAATTTTTGGAAACACTTCCAAGAAGAGAAATCATTTGTGGTTATGGCGAAATACTTAAGCACTCATTAATATTAAATAAAAATTTTTATAGATATTTAGATAAAAACGCTTTTAAAATTTTAAATTTAGAGAGCCCATACTTAGAAAAAGCTATATACGAAAGTTGTAAAATTAAAAAATCTGTTGTTGAAAAAGATGAAAAAGAAAATGGACTAAGAAAAATCCTAAATTTTGGTCATACTTTTGCACATTCATTTGAAGCAACATTAGGATATTCAAAAAAATTGAATCATGGTGAGGCAGTGATACTCGGAATTACTACAGCAATAAGATTTAGTTTAGATATTAAATTAATCAAATATGATGAGTATAAATTAATCTTAAATCATATAAAAAAGATGAAACTTCCATCTAAAATTAATAATTATTTTTCGTCTAATAGCTTAGATAAAATTTTATCATTTATGAAAAATGATAAAAAAAATATTTCAAATAATTTAAATTTGATATTATTAAAAAAGATAGGTCATACAATTCTTGATAAGCAATTTAATAAATTACAGGTAAAGAATTTTTTAAAAAAGGAGTTAGCTAATTAGAATTTGTAATGAATGAATATATTCTTTCAATTCAAGATCAAGAATTTTATATATTTTTTTAGTGCTTTCTATTCTACTAAGTTTTTGTAATTCTAAAGATTCTATCTTAATTTTTAGATGAAATTTACCCTCTTTATTTCCTAAATGATTTTTATGTAAAAACGATTTGTCTTCAATAGTAATTTTATCAATCACTATTTTTCTTTGTAATTTTTTTTTTACGATTGCAATTAATTCATTTATATTCATAAATAATATTTATTATAACATGAAAAATATTTGTGATTGGAATAATTGTAAAGAAATAGGTGAGTATAAAGCACCTGTTGAAAGAGATAATAGTAAAAAATTTAGAATGTTATGTTTAGAGCATGTAAAAGAGTTTAATAAAAATTGGAATTATTTCTCTGGAATGAATGACGATCAAGTAATTGAATTTTTAAAGTCTGATATGATTTGGCACAAGCCCACTCAAAGTTTTAGTTCATCTGATAATTTCTTTAAAGTTTTGTGGAACAATACATTAAGAGATGAATTAGATAAGGATAAATTTAAAAGTGAATATAATCATATGCGTCAATTTAAATTTGATCATAAAGATATAAAAGCATTCAGTATTTTGGGTGTTTCTGTAGGATTAAACTGGCAAAAGATTCAAGATAAATTCAAAATACTTGTCAAAAAATTTCACCCAGATATAAATGCTGGAAATAAAAAATACGAAGAAAAATTAAAACAAATTACTTTAGCTTATACGCAGCTAAAAAATACTTATAGAGATAAAATTGACACCTAATTTAAATTCACAACCTGATATTAAAGTCACTATTAAACAAACATTCGGAATAGACTCTGATATGGAAGTCGATGCCTTTTCTGAAAAAGGTGAATATGTTCCTGAGATAGATAAAAATTATAAATTTGATAGAGATACAACTTTAGCAATAATTTCAGGATTTGCTTTTAATAAAAGAGTATTGGTTCAAGGATATCATGGCACTGGAAAATCTACACATATAGAACAAATAGCAGCAAGACTAAATTGGCCATGTATAAGAGTTAACTTAGATAGTCATATAAGTCGTATTGATCTAATTGGTAAAGATGCAATCGTGCTCAAAGATGGAAAACAGGTTACTCAATTTAATGAAGGTATTTTACCTTGGTCAATACAAAATCCTGTTGCATTAGTTTTTGATGAATATGATGCTGGTAGACCTGATGTAATGTTTGTAATTCAAAGAGTCTTGGAAGCTGAGGGTAATTTTACACTTCTTGATAAAAACAAAGTAATCAAACAAAATAAGTTTTTTAGATTATTTGCTACATCTAATACTGTAGGACTCGGAGACACTACTGGTCTTTATCATGGCACTCAACAAATAAATCAAGGTCAAATGGATAGATGGAATATAGTGACAACTCTCAATTATTTAAATCTTGACAAAGAAATGGAAATAATTTTAGCAAAAAATAAATCTATGAATAATGCAAAGGGGAAAGAAAAAATTGCAAATATGATTAAAGTTGCATCTTTAACAAGGAAAGGTTTCATTGCAGGCGATATATCTACAGTCATGAGCCCTAGAACCGTATTACATTGGGCAGAAAATACTGAAATATTTAAAGATACTGGTTACGCATTCAGAGTAACTTTTTTAAATAAATGTGATGACGTAGAAAAAAATATAATCGCAGAATATTATCAAAGATGTTTTGGAGAAGAACTACCGGAGTCTTTGGTAAATATTCAAATATAATGAGTAATAAAGAAACTAATTTAATAGAAAAACTCAAACAAGCTCTTTCGTCTACAATAAAAGTAATTTCTGATGACTTAGAGGTAAAAAAATATAAAAATAAAAATTTCGATATAACAAATTCATTTGAAGTAAACAAACTTAATAACAAATATGATTTTATTCAAGCTAGAGCAGAAGCTGATTCGACAGCATTAAAAAAGAAATTTTCAAATGATAAAATATATAAAAAAAATTTACCATTCAATTCAAGTTGCAAATCCTTGTATGCTATAGCAGAAAAAATAAGATATGAATCATTAGGTGGACAAATGCTTAAAGGAATAGAAAAAAATTTTAGAGATAATTATTCTCAATTAATAAATTTAAAAAGAAAAGACCAACTTAAAACAAAAGAAGATGTTTCTGTCTCAGAGGCTTTTGAGTTATATATGCTAAAAAAATTTCATAAAATTCAATTAAATCCTTTAACTTCCCAAATGCTCAATTTTTGGGAAAAAGATTTTGATCAATCAATTAATAAGCATATAGGTTTTTTAAAAGAAAACTTTGAAAACCAAGAGATGTACAACTCAAAATTTTCAGAAATTCTGCAAGAAATGGATATTTTTCAAAATGAAAATGATCAAGAAGTTAAAGATGAAAATCAAGAAGATACTCAAGATAGTTCATCAAAAGATAATAATGACAATGAAACGGAAGATGATAAAAATCAGAACCCAGACAATACAACTGAGGAAAGTATAGATGCGAATTATGAAATAGATGAGTATAAATTAGATCAAGAAAATACGGACTCTGATTTAGAACAAAATAACCTTGAGCAGATAATTCAAAAAAAGAATATTAATGATGTAAATCTTGAATATAAAATTTTTACAAATCAGTTTGATGAGATAACAAAAGCAGAAAATTTAGAAAATGCAGAAGAGGCAAATAAACTTAGAAAAACTTTAGATCAACAATTAATTGGTTTCCAGGATTTAGTGACTAAATTAGCAAATAAATTACAAAGACAATTACTAGCTAAACAAAATAGAGCATGGGAATTTGATTTAGATGAAGGTTTATTAGATAGTTCAAAGCTACCAAGAATAATAATGGATCCTCATAATTCTTTGTCTTTTAAAAAAGAAAAAGATTTAAATTTTAAAGATACAATTGTAACTTTGCTTATTGATAACTCTGGATCAATGAGAGGAAGGCCAATAACAATAGCTGCAATTTGTGCAGATATATTATCTAGAACTTTAGAAAGATGTTCAGTTAAAGTAGAAATTTTAGGTTTTACCACAAAAAATTGGAAAGGTGGTAAAAGTAGAGAGTATTGGAATAATAAAAATAAACCTAAATCTCCTGGAAGATTAAATGATTTGAGACATATTATCTATAAAGGAGCTGATACACACTGGAGGCAAGCAAAAAGTAATCTTGGCTTAATGCTAAAAGAGGGCTTACTTAAAGAAAATATTGATGGAGAAGCAATTAATTGGGCTTTTTCTAGATTGAAAAAAAGAAAAGAAGAAAGAAAAATTCTAATGGTCATTTCTGATGGTGCTCCTGTAGATGACTCGACTCTTTCCGTAAATTCAGGAGATTTTTTAGAAAAACATCTAAAAAAAATAGTCAAATTTATAGAACAAAAAACAGAAATTGAAATTTTAGCCATAGGAATTGGTCACGACGTCTCAAGGTACTATGATCGTGCAATAAAAATAACTGATGTTAATGAACTTGGAGATGTAATGATTTCACAATTGAGCTCACTTTTTGATAATAAAAAAAAATTACATTAAATATTAAATAAATCTTTATTTCTCCACTTTATAATTACCTCTGCTCCACTTCTGGTTTTTGAATTTCTACAATTTATAAATGCAAAATTTTTTTCAAGTAATGTTTTTCCAATAAATAAACCAAGACCTAAACCAGTTTCTTTTTTAATAGAGATGTCATTTGATCTTAAATAAGGTTCTCCAATCTTTGTTATAATATCACTTGGGTATCCAGGGCCATCGTCCTCAATTGTAATTTCTGTAAACTCACTATCACTTTTTAAGTTTATATAAATAGAACTTGAAGAAAATTTATTTGCATTACCTATGAAATTTCTTAAGCCATAAACAATTTCTATAGATTTTGTAATTTTTTTATCATTTGAATCTTGATCATAATTAAAAAAAAATTCTTTTTTACTTATTTCTCTAAATGATGAAATTATCTCTATTATATAATCTCGCATTGTTTGATCTTTATCAAAAAAATCATCTTCCTCTACAGGGTTTAAGCTTAATCGTTTTAAAATTTCATTACATCTTTGTACTTGACTTGACAATAATTGTATATCTTTTTCAATATCTTTATTTCCTTTAAATTGTTTTACTAAATCCTGAGTAATAATTTTTATTGTTGACAATGGTGTTCCCAATGAATGTGCGGCTGCAGCAGCCTGTCCACCTAGATATAATAACTCGTGTTCTTTAGCCATTACTTCTTCCATTTTAGCTAAAGCTTCTTTTCTTAAACGAGATTGGGTGCCAAATGTCATTGCAAAATAATTTAAAAAAATTAAGGCAATAATTAATGCGATAGGTACTGAATAAGTATAATAAGGGCTAACATGAAAGTGATCATTTAAAGGTGATGGTAAATCTTTAGAATAAAAAGTTAGAAAAATAATACAAAACAAAGTTAAGACAACAAGTAAAGAATTAGTTCTTAGACTTAAATTTGTTGAGGAAAATACACTCGGTATCAAAATAAAAATAATGAAAGGATTCATTATTCCTCCAGATAAGTACAATAAGACACCTAATTGTGAAATATCAATAAATAAAAATATAAATGCTGATCTATCTGAAAGTTGTGTTTTTTCATAAATAAATATTAGATATAGGTTGCTTAATATCCCTATTAATATGACTAAATTAGATGTTACAAAATCAAACTTAAAGTTTAAAAAAAAATAAACAACATTAACTGCTATTAACTGCCCTATAATACCTATCCACCTTAAAGTGATATATGTAGATTTTTTGAAAGAATGGTATTTTGAAGTTTGAAAAAACCTCATTACTAAATGTCAAGATTTTGGACATTAATAGCATTGGAAATAATAAAGTCTTTTCTAAGCGCAACGTCATTGCCCATTAATGTATGAATTAAACTTTGGTCTTTTTTTAAATCTTTAGAGTACTGTACTTGAAGTAAATTTCGAGTTTCTGGATTAAGAGTTGTATTCCATAATTCCTCTGGGTTCATTTCGCCTAGTCCTTTAAATCTCTGTATATTTATTTTAGCTTTTTCACTGTTAATCTCTCTTACATATTCTTTAGATCCTTTTTTTAATTTTTTAAGTTTATTATTATTTTTAATTAAGTAATCCTCTAATTCTTTTTCATCTTTTATATATATACCTTTGGAGCCTTTGTTGATCTTGAAAAGAGGAGGCTGAGCTAAATAAACATGTCCATGTTCTATTAATTTATTAAATGGTCTATTATTAAAAAATGTCAATAATAGAGCTCTTATGTGAGAACCGTCTACATCAGCATCCGTCATAATAATAATTTTTCCATATCTCAAATCTTTTAAATCTATTTCTTGTACTTTTGGATCTAAGCCTAAGGCATTTATAAGAGTTACTATCTCATTTGAGGAAATCATTTTTGATAAAGCTTTTGTTTTTTGGTCAGAACCATCTTTGTTTCCATTTTTCTTTATTTTTAAATCTTCAACATATGTATTAAGAATTTTTCCTCTTAAAGGTAAAACTGCTTGATTAGATCTATTCCTTCCTTGCTTTGCAGAGCCACCAGCTGAATCTCCCTCAACAATAAAAAGTTCGGTTCCTTCTTGTTTTCCTATTTGACAATCTGCCAACTTTCCAGGTAAACCACTAAGTTCAAGAGCACCTTTTCTTCTTACATTTTCTCTGGCTTTTCTTGCAACATCTCTTGCTAGTGCAGCTTGGATTATTTTTGCCAAGATTATTTTTGAAGTTGATGGATTTTGGTCAAACCAAATTGATAATTTCTCGTTTAGAATAGTTTCTACCGTCATTCTTACTTCAGATGAAACTAATTTATCTTTAGTCTGTGAAGAAAACTTTGGGTCAGGAATCTTTGCAGATAAGACGCAAGTTAAACCCTCTTTTATATCATCGCCAGATATTGTTAGTTTATTTTTTTTTAATAAATTATGTTCATTTGCATATTTGTTTATTATTCTGGTTAATGCACTTCTAAATCCTAAGACATGTGTCCCACCATCTTTTTGATAAATATTGTTTGTATATGGAAGAACATCTTCTGAATATCCAGCATTCCATTTTAATGAACATTCAATTTCAATTTTATCTTTTTTTCCCTCAATATAAATTGGTTTTTTAAAAAGGTCATTACCACTTTTATTTTGAAGTTTTTCTCTTTTTTCGTCTAAAAATTCAACAAATTCTAAAACACCCCCATCAAATCTAAATTCTTGGATTTTTTCTTTTTTTAATGTTCCATCAATAAAAGTTATTTTTATTCCTTTGTTTAAGAAAGCTAATTCCCTCATTCTTTTAATTAAAATATTTGCACTAAACTTAGTTGATGAAAATATTTCTTTAGAGGGTAAAAAAGTAATTTCAGTTCCTGTTTGTTTTGATTTTCCTATTTCTTTAAGTGGTTTTTTTGCTTCACCGTTATCAAATTCTATAAAATATTTTTTGTTATCCCTGCTTATTTCTAATTCTAATTTTTCGGATAGTGCATTTACTACAGAAACACCAACTCCATGTAATCCTCCTGAGACTTTATAAGAATCATGATCAAATTTTCCTCCAGCATGTAATTGAGTCATTATAACCTCTGCAGCTGATTTTTTTTCACCTTTATGAATATCAACAGGTATCCCTCTACCATCATCTTTAACTGTCACTGTTCCATTAGAATTAATTTTTACAATTATATTTTTACAATATCCGGCTAATGCCTCATCTATAGAGTTATCTACCACCTCATAAACCATGTGATGAAGACCAGTACCATCATCTGTGTCTCCAATATACATTCCTGGTCTTTTTCTAACTGCTTCAAGACCTTTTAGAACTTTAATTGAGTCTGCTTGATAGTTTTTATTTTTCATTTTGGAAGAAACTAAATGTATCATATTTTAGGTCTTTTAAACACCTTAGAATTAATTAAAATTTACTAAAAAAAAATTAATGAAATCAGATATTACAATAATAATCTTACTGTATAAAACTCCTTTAAAATTAATAGAAAATTTAAAAAACTTAAAAAGGTTTAATATAATCATTTTAGATCAGAGTAACGACTATGATTTAAAAAGAAAATTATCAAAAGTTTTACCAAATATAAAAAATTACACTTTGTCAAAACAAAACAAAGGTTTTGCTAAGGGAGTAAATTATTTAGTTAAAAAAGTAAAAAGTAAATATTTTTTTTGTACCCAACCTGATGTTATTATTGATGAAAAATCTATTCTGCAATTAAAAAACACAATTTTAAGAAATAAGAAAAATGCAATTATTGCTATTCCGCTAATTAATAAAAAAAAAATAAATAAATCATTAAAAGAAATCGAAGTACAGAATATGATTGGGGCTTCTTTTTTATGTGATAAAAAAAAATTTTTTGAAATTGGAATGTTTGATGAAGATTTTTTTTTCTATTGGGAAGATGTTGAGCTTTCAATAAGAATAAAAAAATATAAATATAAAATTTTTGAAAGTCAAAATTCAAGAGCGATTCATAACAATAGTAAATCTTCTGGTAGAGGATTGAAAACCGAATTTATTAGAAATGGAAACTTCATTTTCGGTGAACTATTATATGATTATAAAATTAATAAACTTAGATATATCAAAATTATAAGAAAATTATTTCAAAATTTATTATTTTTTAATTTAAATATAATTTTTTTCAAATTCAAAAAAGTTAATATTAATCTTTCAAGATTATTTGGTATTTTAAAATTTATAATTTATAGAATAAAAAATTAATTTCTGGCGGAGAGAATGGGATTCGAACCCATGAAAGAATTTCTCCTTTACACGCTTTCCAAGCGTGCGCCTTCAACCACTCGGCCACCTCTCCAAGTTCAGATTATAAATTCATGAAACTCATTTTTGTGCTCTAAAATATATTTTGGAAAATTATCATTTAATCTTAAAACTTCATACTTATGTCCTCTACCAAATAAATCCTCCAAATTGTCAATTTTTTTTTTAATCACTTCTTTTGATGAAAATTTTTCATTTGAAAATTCAACATGTGCAAATGTTTTTAATTTTAAAGAAATTTGATCTACAGTCATTACATCACTAAAATGCCATCCTGCATCATGGAAAATTTGAATATTTTTTTCTTTGTCAATTCTAAAAAAATTGTATTTTAAATTTTTTTTTAAAACTTTTTGTCTCATGAAATCAATAGATTTTAAATTTTTTTTTTTGCAACTCTAGTTCCTTCCCAGGGACTCTCATATTTATTAAATAAGTTAAATTTATAATTAAAACAATTTTGTAAAAATATTCCATATTTCTTATTCAATCTAAAATCTTTAAAAATTTCAGGCTTTGGTATTTCATCTGGGTCTGAAAAAAAAATATAATCTTCAGGATTTGCAAAATCTGTACAACTAAGTAGAAATTCTCTTTGAATTGCCTGATTTTTCCAAGGATTTGAATTATTTGGAAATGGTTTTTCAAGCAAGAAATATTTAATTTTGTCTTTTTTATATTCTTGTCTCCATACAAAATTTTTTTTCTTAGGCTTACCTTTATGATCATATAATGATTCACAAATAATAAAATAATCCACAAAATCTACGAGTGTATTGTATCTAATGCGAAACATGAAATTATTATCAAAAAATGTCATGCAATCTAAAATTTTACTCTTATACATTAAGCCACTCATCAATAATACGCATATTTAACAAAGTTTCTTTTAAACTCATACCAGGATATTGTGGCTGAAAAATATTTAAAGATAAATTTTTGCTGATATTTTCAATCTGATAAGAGTAAATATTTTTATTAGTATTACTATCAATTACGTAGTTATTGCCTTTAATATTTTTAATTATTTTATCTCCTCCAAACCAACTACTGTTAATTTTGATTGAACCTTTATCTCCTAAAATTTCACTTGTACCTCCTAATTGGTTTTTAAAAGATGTTCCTATTTGAGAAAAAAAACTATCGCTAAATAAAAGTTTAGCATAAGCCTCAATATCTACATTAGTTTCACCTAGTTCTTTTTTTATATCTAAAACTTTAATATCAGTTTCCTTTAAATTATTTGTTAATGACGCTATTAAAATACTTAAAGAAATAGGATAACATCCTAAATCTAATATACATCCACCACCAAGATCTTTATTAAATAGCCTATTATTTGGATTAATTTTTCTTTTTTTATTATAAAAAAAGAATTTTTTTTTTGTTAAAATATTAACTCCGAAATAAGAATTCATGGACACAATATTCCCTATTTCGTGATTTTTGATTGTGTCCAATACCAAATTAATATGAGGTAAATATCTATACATAAATGCTTCCCCAAAGAATAAATTCTTATTTTTTAAACTTTTATCTATATCTTTGATTTCTTGAGAATTTAAAGTTGCAGGTTTTTCTACTAAAACATGCTTTTGGTTTTTTATACATTTTAGGACCCAAAAATGGTGGAGTGAATTAGGAAGGGCTATATAAACGATATCGACTTCACTACAATTAATTAAATCCTCATAATTGTTAAAACAGTATTTTTTATCTATGTTAAATTTTCTTTGAAAATCATTTAATTTTTGGGAATTCTTACTTGATATCGATAAAAGTTTAGCGTTACTAGTTTCATTAAAACCTTCAGAAAATTTATTAGCTATATCTCCTAAGCCTATAATTCCCCAATTAATTTTTAACATAAATTACTCTTTTTGAATTTTCAACACTCCAATAAATGCTTCTTGGGGTATTTCAACTCTACCAAATTGTTTTGATCTTGCTTTTCCTTTCTTTTGTTTTTCTAAAAGTTTTCTTTTTCTATCTGTTGCTCCACCTCCATGTATTTTTGTAAGAACGTCTTTTTTAAATCCTTTGATTGTTTCTCTTGCAATAATTTTACCACCAATCGCAGCTTGAACTGGGATCATAAAATTATGTCTAGGTATCAAATCTTTTAATTTTTCACAAACCTCTCTTCCTGTTTTTTGAGCGAAATCTTTATGTATCATCATGGCAAGTGCATCAACTGGTTCACTATTAACTAAAATACCAAGCTTCACTAAGTCTCCTTTTCTATGCTCTAATATTTCATAATCAAAACTTGCATAACCACTTGTCATAGATTTAATCCTATCATTAAAATCAAATACCACTTCATTTAATGGCAGTTCGTAATTTAATACCGCTCTATTGCCTGAATATGAAAGATTAGTTTGAATTCCTCTTTTATCCTGACATAACTTAATAATTGAACCTAGGTATTCATCAGGAGTTATTATGGTTGCTTTAATCCAAGGCTCCTCTATTGAATTAATAAGTGTTGGATCAGGGAGAGTTGATGGATTTTGTAAATCTATACTGTTACCATTATTTAAGTTAATTTTATAAACTACTCCTGGTGTTGTTGTTAATAAATTTACATCAAACTCCCTTTCTAATCTTTCCGTGATAATTTCAAGATGCAAAAGACCTAAGAATCCACATCTAAAACCTAATCCTAAAGCTGATGATGACTCTGCTTCATATGAAAAGCTTGCATCATTTAATTGTAGTTTGGCTAATCCATCTTTTAATTTTTGATACTCAGAACTATCGACAGGAAACAAACCACAAAAAACTACCGGTTTACTTGGCTTAAAACCTGGTAATGCATCCACAAGTGGTTTTGATGCATCACAAATAGTGTCGCCAACTTTTGTTTCTGAGAGAATCTTAATTCCTGTTGTAATAAAACCTATTTCACCAGTATTTAACTCATCTATATCTTTTGCCTTTGGAGTAAAAACTCCAACTTTTTCAACAACATAATCTTGATTAGTAGAAAGCATTTTAATTTTCATATTTTTTACAAGTTTACCATTAATTACTCTAACTAATATTACAACACCTAAGTAAGTGTCATACCAGCTATCAACTAATAAACATTTTAAATTTTTGCCAGAATCTCCTTTTGGGCTTGGTAGTTGATCGATAATTTGTTCCAGAATATTGTTTATTCCTTCTCCTGTCTTGCCTGAGCATGGAATAGCATTTTCTGTATCAATTCCTATAACATCTTCAATTTGTTTTTTTGTTCTATCTAAATCAGATGCTGGTAAATCAATTTTGTTTAAAACAGGAATAATCTCATGATTAATATCTAAAGCTTGGTAAACATTAGCTAGAGTTTGAGCTTCGACTCCTTGTGTACTATCAACAATCAATATTGATCCCTCACAAGCATACAAAGATCTACTTACCTCATAACTAAAATCTACATGACCAGGGGTATCTATAATATTTAATATATAATTTTTCCCATTTTTGGCTTTATAATTTAATTTTACAGTCTGCGCTTTAATTGTGATACCTCTTTCTCTTTCTATATCCATAGAATCAAGGACTTGTGATTTCATTTCTCTCTCAGTTAAACCGCCACATTTATGTATTATTCTATCAGCTATTGTAGATTTCCCATGATCAATATGTGCAATAATTGCAAAATTTCTGATATTATCAATTGTGCTCATTTTAATTCTACGACCGAATTTTAGCACCAGTTTTATTTTCCACTGCTTCTATAATTGAATTATTAATTTTCTCTAAATCCTTATCGTTCAAAGTCTTTTCTGATGACTGAATTGATACACTGATAGCTATAGACTTTTGGTCATCAGGGATATTTTCACCCTCATAAACATCAAAAACTTTTATGTTACTAATAAGATTTGGATTCACATTAGAAATAGCACTTATTAATTCTTGTGCTTTTACGCCTTTATCAACCACAAATGCAAAATCTCGTTCCGATTTTTGGAAATCTGATACAGCAAATTTTGTTTTTTGGTCTTTCAAAGTTTTACTTGAAAGTTTTAAATTTTCTAAAAAAATTTCAAAACCTATTAAATTTTCAGTTTTAATATCAACCTTTTTTAAAATGCTAGGGTGAATTTCTCCAAAATAAGCTGCAACTTTATCTTTTCTATGATCTAAGAAAATTCTACCAGACTTACCTGGATGATAGTAATTGGGTGTGTTGCTATCAATAAAAAATTGATCAGAATTATAACCTGCTTCACTCAAGGTTTGCACTACATCTCTTTTTGCATCAAATAAATCAATATTTCTCTCTTTATCGATCCAAGAAAGTCTTGATTTTTTACCAGCTGACAAACCACAAATAACAGTCTTTTGCTCACCCGGGTTAGAGCCAGTAAAAATAGGTCCAATCTCAAATATAGATAAATCTTTAAAACCTCTATCCAAATTTTTACTCATATAAATTATTAAGTTTGAAAATATCGAATTTCTTAAAACTCCCAATTCAGAACTTATGGGGTTTACAATTTTAACCTCTTTACTAGTTTCTCTAAAAAGATCGTTATAACTCTGATCTGTAAATGACCATGTTATTGTCTCAAAATAACCTTTTGATGCGATGGCTCTTTGTAAGAAATGGAATAATCTTTGAGTTTGAGTTAAGGTAGGTTTGGATCTATCTTTGATTGGGTCTATTGTTTTTATTTTCTCATAACCAATTATTCTTACCAACTCTTCAATAATATCTATTTGCTGTGAAATATCTGGCCTCCAAGAAGGAATTATCAACTTTAAAAAATTTTTTTTTTTTTTAATAATAAAACCAAGATCAGTCAAAATTTTTTGCACTTCCTTTTCTGAAATTTTAAATCCAACTATATTTTCAAAAGAAGTTACATCAAAATTTATAGATTTGGGTTTATAAGTTTCAATTTTCTGTATATCGATTTTACTAACTTCGCCGCCGCAAATTTCTTGAATTAGTGATGACGCTTTCTTTAAGCCAATTTCAATTGATAATGGATCAATTCCTCTTTCAAATCTAAATTTTGCATCTGTATCTAAATTTAATTTTTTTGCCGTACTTCTTATTGATCTTGGATCGAAATAAGCTGACTCTAGTAATATATTTTTTGTGTCAAATTCTGTGCCTGATCTAGTGCCCCCAATAATTCCACCTAAACCTAAAACTCCTTTATTGTCACTAATAACACACATACCTTTCTCTAACTTATAAATTTTATTGTCGAGAGCTGTAAATTCTTCTCCAGATTTAGAATTTCTGACGATTATCGCTTTTTCAATTTTGTCAGCATCATATGCGTGTAATGGTCGATTTATATCAAGCATTACGTAATTTGTTACATCTACAACAGCTGAAATAGGTTTTTGACCAACTGAAATTAATTTATCTTTTAGCCATTGAGGACTCTCGGTATTTTTTAAATTTTTAATTAAACAACTACCAAAAGTTCTACATCCTTGTCCTTTCTCTTTATTAATTTTGACTTTTAAAGTTTGTTTTGTTTTTAATTTGATTTGCTTTTCCTTAGATATAATTAACTTACCAAATCCAGAAGCTGCGAGATCCCTAGCTATTCCTCTCACACCAAGACAATCTGGTCGATTAGGTGTAATTGATAAATCAATAAGATTGGATTTTGATTTTGAAAAATAACTTTTACCAATATTTTTTTCATATTTTTTAGATAATTTAGTAATACCCTCACTTTCATCAGATAAATTTAATTCAGACTCAGAACAAAGCATTCCATAAGAAGTTACGCCTCTAATTTTTGTTACTTCTAATTTTGTGTTTGTTTTTGGAATAACTGCACCCGGAGGTGCATATATAGTAATAAGTCCTTCACTCGCATTGGCGGCACCACACACAACTTTTTTGAGCTCTTTCTCACCAACGTTTACATCACAAACTTTAAGTCTATCTGCGTTTGGATGTTTTGCTGTCTTTATGATTTTTGCAACTTTAAATAATTGGTTATCAGATGAGAGACTTTCCACACTTTCTACCTCTAATCCTATATTGGTAAGTTGCTCTAAAAGATTTTTTTCTTTCAAATTAGTTTTTAAATGATCTTTTAACCAATCAAATGTGATTTTCATCTACTTAAGCCCCTGTAGTTCGTAGGCACGTCTAATGGATCAAATCCAAAATGATTTAACCATCTATAATCACAATCAAAGAAAGCTCTAAGATCATTAATTCCATATTTTAACATC
>MDTE01204277.1_pt1 | contig 19249 bp, 21 predicted proteins | sample 811231 | NCBI WGS metagenome assembly MDTE01 (sample SAMN05326651, study PRJNA326480) | marine metagenome | isolation source: seawater | place: Indian Ocean: Red Sea | collected 2010 | reverse complement strand
TTCTTCAGCGGCGGTAGGTACTGAGAACGCAACCCAATCGTGGTCATTACGGCTATTGGAATCAACTATGCACCAGTCACCCAGACCAGTGAACCCACCCTGATCACAGGATGCAGGTACAACTTCAGTAGCAGTTGTTACCGCTACAGACTGTGAACTTGTTTCCTCTCCCCACGTTGTACCTGACGAAGCGCAAGCATTATCCACACAACCATATTGCTCTGTGCCATTAGTCGTGTAAGTCGTTGTAGTCGTGGTTGTTTCAGTTGTGTGTGTTTCATACCAATGTCCATCTTCGCCTCTTGCTAACACGGTTGTAACAGTTGACTCACTGGTGTCGCTATACCTTTCAGTAACTACGTCTTCGGTATATCCCCAGAATGTAGGCACGTAAACAGGTGGTGGCGGTGGAGGCGGTATGTAATCAGGATCACCCACTTCAGGTGGTTCATAGTCAGGGTTGTTATCTGCTTCCCAATCGTCCCATGAGTCATAACCGCCCGGTGCGTTTTCACAAGCCGAAGTACCTATACAGTCCTCGTAGGGGTTTTCCCATGCTGGTTCCTCGGGTTCCGGCTCTGTTTCTTCTTCCCACTCTTCTTCTAGTGTCTCTGGGTCTTCCACTTCCTCTTCGGGTATTTCATCTTCGGGTACCCACTCGTCTGTCCATTCTTCTTCCCATTCCCAGTCATCCGGCCAGAACTCTTCCTCCCAGTCGTCCCATTCTTCCTCTGTATCTAAGAATGGGTCTTCTTCCCATACTTCTAACTCCTCTTCCTCAGGTATTTCTTCCAAGAAGGTCTCTAGAAGTTCAAACTCCTCGTCTGTCCATTCGAGCATGTCCTCTGGGATAGGTCCGAGTTCTTCTTCATCCCAATCGTCCATCCATGTAGTAGTTGGTGGCAGTTCCTCTTCTAACCACTCCTCCTCAGGCCATTCTTCCTCAAGCCATTCTTCTTCAAGAATCCATGCTTCTTCATCTTCTGCTGTCCAATCGTCCCATTCTTCCTCTTCCCACTCTTCTTCAAAAAATTCTTCTTCTTCCCACTCTTCTTCCCACTCTTCTTCAAATTCTTCTTCTTCCCAAAGAGCATGCTGTTCTTCGTCATAGGCTTGCCAGTCACTTTCATCCCACAAGGCAGTTTCGCTAGGCGAAGGACCCCAGTCCTCTGGCCATTCATCGAAACCTTCTTCTTCGAGAATGCGAGCCTCTTCATCGATTGCCCACTGGCGATCATATTCATCCCAATCATCCTCTGTCCATTCAGCCGACTCTGTGGGCGATGGACCCCAGTCTGGATTCCATTCTTCAACTCCAAATTCTTCTAATAATTCTTCTTCCCATACTTCTGGATCTTCCATTTGCTCTTCCCAAATGGCATCCATTTCTTCGTCATAGGCTTCCCAATCTTCATCAGTCCAATCAGCAGTTTCAGTAGGTGATGGTCCTAAAAGATCTTCATTCCATTCTTCAAGACCAAACTCTTCAAGAATATATTGTTCTTCTAGTTCAGGGTCATACTCTTGGAAAGCAAAATCATCTTCATAAAATTCTTCCTCATATTCCTCCCAAAAATAATCCTCTTCAAATTCTTCATGTTCAGCAAAGAATAAAGTTCGCTCTTCTTCAACTTCATCTACGAACTCTTCAACTTCTTCAAAGAGTTCCTCTACGTCAATTTCCTCTCCGAAGAGTTCATCCATTAACTCTCGTTCTTCTTCAAACCATTCATCGTCATAGTCAATTTCTTCCCACTGTTCATCTTCCCAGTAGTCGTCATCAACAGTTAAAAGAATTTCCGTGAAATCAATTTCATCTTCTTCAAATACTTCTAATGTTTCCCACTCTTCTTCTATTTCTAAAATCTCTTCAACATACGACTCGCCGAGAACTTCTTCTAAACGATCCTCAGCAACGGCTTGAAAGTATTCAGCATCAGAAGCAACCCACGCTTCTATTTCTGCCTCTTCTTGAATAATCTCCCCAACTTCTTCATCGTAGGAAATCTCGATACTCAGCGGCGCCACTGGAACTTCCTCTACCACCTCTTCCGGTTGACCCGGATTAGGTGTCACAGGAGGAGCACGTTCTTCAACTTCTTCAACTCTGTAATCAGCAAGATCAACTTCAACTTCTGCTAATACTTCACCAGTTTCACCTTCAATAGCAATGTTCAAGAAATCTTGAACGGGGACTACAGGCACATCTGGTTGACCGGGTTGCTGTTGTGTAGGCTCCTCTATCGGTGGCTCCGGTGCAAAGGCAACTTCAATTTGTTGACCTAAAGCAAGTTCAACTTCAACCTCCAATGCGTCCACGGCAATAGCAACAGTTGCTTCCTTAATTTCGGCGATCTCGATTGCCTCTTCAGAGAAAGCCAACAATGATTGAACTTCTTCAATTTCTTCAACTTCTTCAACTTCTTGTTCCCACCGTTCAACTTTTTCCTCTTCAACTATTACTGCTTCAATTTGAACCGATTTTTCCTCATTAAGAAGAAGTAGTGAAAACTTTTGTTCCGTTTCCTCTTCAACTTTTTCTTCTACAAGTTCCCGAATTCGATCTTTAGAAGACTTTGCTTCTTCTTTCTTTTCAGGCATTTCAATTTCTTCAACGTCTGCACTGAACTCTTCAACTCCGGGTGGAAGGAAAACTAATACAGGATCGGCAGTGCTTGGTCCTGAAATTAAATAACGATACGTTGCACCTTCTATTTCATTAACAAACTTGCCATCGTAATAACCAAGACGCTCACCAGATTCTGTTTCAATTTTCAACGACATCTGCTTACTGCCAGAAGCGGCAACAGTCAACATCGTTCCTGATTCTTCACCCTCTTCCTGAGGACAGAAACTACAAGTGAACGGACCAGAACGGGCACGCATGGGTGTAAGTTCCATTGTTCCTGTTCCGCCAGACCATGCTTCGGATTTCTCTGTCGGATTGGTCGCTGCAAGGGCATACATCCATGCCCCCTCTTTGGAAACATCAATCCAACGCTCTTCACCCGGCCAATTCGAGTCGTAAATATAAATGCGATAACCACTAGGCATCTCTTCAACTCTGTAAGGAGTTACAGCATGACCGCCTTGCTCGGAGTAAATGCCAATAGTAAAGCCGGTGTGAGGATTGCCTTTCTCTGCTTCTGCAAAGTCATACATCAACACCTGTGCTAATTCCGCAGGCGATTTTTCTAAAAAGGCAGAGGCTGTTTCCTGAACCTCCGCTGCAAATTGTGTTACATACCAATAAGCAATTTCCGAAAGAAGTGCTGGATCTTCTTTAACCAAATCAAATACCGTGTTGGTGTTTTGATATGCCATCAAAGTTTCGACATCACCTGCAAGTCTCAAACTTAAAACTGCTAGACCCTCACACAAGCCCCCACGCATTGACTTGTTCGCCTGTGACATCAATTGAAGAATTACAGGATAAGGCGTACATTTCCCATCTGATACATCTGAACAAACTTGAGAATCGCCATACAAACGACGAGCCATGTTGACTGTCAAATCGGCTGGCGCTTCACCGCCACCAAAGTTTGGAAAAGAAAAAGTATCTTCTGATGCCGCGTATTCAGGAATAGCGTGATCCGCTAAAGGAACTTCTTCAAGAACTATTGGAGCGATTGTTGTAGTCGCAGGAACAGTGCTTGCAGGGGAATCTGAACCACCCGAAGAACAAGAAGAAGCAAATAACGCACCTATAAAAAGTGCAGCGGCAAGTCGTCGCATGACGTTACCGTTTTTTACGTTTATTCTGGTACCAGAAAAGAAGTCCCACCACGATAATCAATACGGTAGCGACAATGATTACAGTCACCGATCCACCCGGCGCTCCACTCATATCTAATGAAAAATTTTTGGCCCCGCCACCAAGAAGATCATTCTCGGACTTCAACTCTGATACTGCTTGCTCTAATTGTTCAACTTTATGATTTAAAGCAGCCTCTTCCCCTGACGATTGCCATAGAAATCCGAAAGCCCCTGATATAGCAGCAGGCAGACCAAGAACGTAGGCAATGTTGTCTTTCAAGCGATCAAACAAGCCAGAAGCGTGCTTGACGGCTCCTATGACAGAATTGCCTACGTCCTCTGTTACGTCTATTTCTGTATCGTCTGTTTCTTCCAGCACTTTGGAAATATTTTCCGAAGCACCTTTCAAATATTCTCGAAACAAGTCATCCATAGCAACCTCTTATAGGACTTAAGTCCCTAGTATCGCTACTATGATACTTGCTTCTACTATACAGAAACAGTTATAATTGTGGTCTTTTCAGTCGTTTTTTACGACATCATAGATGGTGAACGGTCTCCGAACTTACTTGCAACCCAGCCCTTGATAACTGCGACTGCTGCGGAAACTCCTGCCGCTACAATCATTTTCCAGTTGTCAACGCCTAGATCCATTACGCTGTTGGTACCCATGGCACCAATTGCGGCTTGGATAAAAGTCGCTATTGTACGCTCGGCAAGATCCTTGTATTCGGCCATTGAAAAACCTCATCTCTCGCCAATATGAATAGCCCGAAGGCTAAAAAAGAGTTTAGTTCATGTTTATATGCTGCAAGATGGACCTTATACTTTTTCAAATCTGTATAATAGGTCATTCGACTTTCTTCAAATCCGTAGTAATATGCCGTGATAGCCTCTATTACCGAGAATAATGAAGGGTCAGCAATGGATTTAGAATACGAAATTCCTAGCGCGACAAAATCTGTCATTCTGGAACGTGTTATTAAAGATTTAGAACAAGAATTTTATGAAGTATGTACACGTAGAGGAATTGACATGGCTTCAATTGCCGCAGATTATGCCGCACCAGCAGAGCCTGCCGATTCTCCTGATGGAACAATTTACAATGACGAACGTCGCATAGCAAGTTTAAACACACGAATCATAGATGCTAGAGCGAAGAAAGCAGCACTTTAATCATGGCGCTTACCGATGCACAGGTGGCTGCGGCAAAAGCAGAAGCCAAAGAATATTTAGAGTATTCAACTCAAGTTCTTTGTCTTGCTTTAGGCGTAGACCCCGCTACCGTTACGGCTTCTTACACAAATCCAGAAACAAGCGGCACAGAATTTTATGTTGCACATGAATGTCTAAGGAAGCAACTAGCCGCACTTGGCGCATTGGCATAAGTTATGGCTGACTCGACGCAGCAAGATGTAGCCACAACTGCTGGTAAGTATCTTTTAACAAAAAAAGATTTACCCACTCCCCAAACCGAAGGAGAAAGTCCTCACGGTTTATGGAGAGACAATGAAGAAATCAAATGGAATCCTGAACTCGCTTGTTGGGAATATGCTTCAGATGGCGCTGTTTTTTTCTGCAGCCGATTAGAAACAGATAGTTTAGATCAACATACAGCAAGAAAAGAAACCGAATAAAATGGCTTATTCAGCAGCAGATGACCTTAGTGAAATTGAATCAGAATTAGCAAAGATCCTATTTGTCTTAGGACTTGACTGGGCTAATATCGACACTCTTTCTATCGATAATATTCTTGACAAGATTAAAGACAACTACACATTAACTACCAATACTATTGCAACAGGAGTTACAACCCTTGCTGCTGATGATTATGTTACAACCCAACATCGTCTACTTGCCTTACTCGCACGTCGCTTATGGTATAAACGACACTTAGCACTTGGAGTTTCATAATGGCTCATCCATGGTTTGAAACAAATATGGTTGTTAAAGAACTAAGCAAAGTTGGCTCATCTTCTAGTTCGCACAACCTCAATTGGAATTCTCATTCTGAAGATTTTACAAATGCTCTTGTTGCCCATCACACAACATTAAATAGTGATCGTCGCGCAGTAGCCATTGGTAACGATATAGAACTTCACTGGTGGACAATGCTTAATAGTAAAGTTGCGGGTTGGGATGCAAACGTATTCGCATCCGAGTTGCGTTTCGTGCTCTTCCAAGAACTTGCTCAAGCAACAAATTATCTACTTGCTTTAGCACAACCTTCAGAATGGTTAATCGAAAAAATGAATGACCGTTCTAAAAATGTGACAGTTATAAACAATGAGTGGTTGTATAACTTTGAACAATTCTTTCTCACTATTCCTGAAATAGCCGCTTATTCTGACACTCAGTATTCAACTATTACACCTCAAAGTATTCTTGCTGGAACTGGCGCAGGCACTTACGATTTCATACAAATACGAATGAAAGAAATAATTGATCTCAACACAGACAAACTAGATGCCTATTTAGCCATGCTGTCCGTAGGTGGTCTTATGCAGATCGAAGATACTGGATCATACGGACAACTTTACGGCAACCATAGTCAAATGTTCTGGCATCCTTACACGAAGTTCAACCGACACATCGCAGCCCAAAGCAACTTAACGGTTTTCCATCTTGCTACAGATGATGGAACAACATTGATTAGGCGTGATTCTTAGCAGTCTGATAGGCTACACACATGAGTCTCACAACTCCAGAAGGTTCCAACTGGCCGATACCTTATGTTGCTGAATCAGACTGTGAATACATAGGCAACTTAGATGTAGTTGATTATGGAGCAGGAGTTGTCCTTTTTCGGAATGTACTTGATGTAGACCAGAAATCATTACTTAGTTATATAGACGAACATGCAGAACACTCAACTCCGGGCATCTTTCTAAAAGAAGAAAACGGAGAACAGTGGTGTGAAGACTGGGCAGGTGAAAAATTCCCAGTAGAACGCTACTATTCCAATCCCTACCGATTGGGTGGTTACGGTGAAAATAAACCCGTAATGGAAAATACACCTCCTGACATTAGAGAGTTCTTTTACGAAAATGAACACCAGATGTATCTCTGTTTAATGAAGTACATAGATATTTATACCCATTTACTAAACTCGTTGTGGTGGCACTTCCGAGGCAATGTCCTTAAATACTTTCCGAATGGTTCACTAGGAATGCATAGTGACAATGACACCAGTTACAAGACTATTGATGGGCAAAGGTATGAGACAGGCAGACCGGAAGCAATATACCAAACCCTGTCCATCCTCGTCTATTACAACGACTGTGTAGATACTGAAGAAGAATTAGACGGAACCAACTTTATGGGTGGAGAAATGTGGTTCCCCTACCTCAACAACCTTACCTACAAACCAAAAACAGGTGACATGTTATTCTTCCCTGCCAACTACATAGGCACACACGGAGTAACCGAAGTAACCGCAGGGTGCAGATACGTCTATCAGTCATGTTACGGTCAAGGTGTTCACACGGAAACTGAACCTGTGCTGATACCCGGATATGAAAATCAACGACTGCCTTGGGGAATGGCAGGATACTTGCCATGGATTCACCAAGATTGGGAGCGTTTTTCTAAGTCGCCATACTCTAGGTGGGTAAATTGGCCAGACCATTCACCTAATGGAGAGATAAACCCACTCAACCGTCCCACTGAATCTGAACCCGTTGGGCCTTTAATGCCATACGCTGAATTAGATGGGCAAACTATCTGAGTTAGAAACCCACTGTCGATTATTAGCCGGACCCTCTAACCATGCATCTACAAATCCTGCATGCTCCTGCGCTGGTGTGCCCTGACAAAAAAACTGCAGATAAGAAACACGCGTGCCAGAAGTAACCATATTTACTCCATGTGTTCCGATATAACTAGAAGGATAAAGAACAACCGATCCCGGTAAAATTTTCTTAGTCAAATTTGCATTTGGGTAAAACAACTCACCGCCTTCACATTCATCAATGAGTGTAAGACCGGATGTCACTACCGTATGAACAGGAAATTCTGTAACTGGAGCATCGTGGCGTCCTGCATTTATGCCCATGTTCCACTCATCGTCACCTCGCTCATACGTCTGATCAGAATGTGGTCCAAGATCCTGACCCTCTTCATAGAGGCAACAATGACTTGGTGTTCTCCACCAAATAGATGGTCTAACTTGAGGATAAATTCTCATATACACGCGTAAGCACTCTGCTACTACGGCATCCATTCTGTTTACAAATTCAAGATCTTCTGCATTTGCCCCATGTTTCAATCCCACCAACCGTCCGGGCGCCTGCTTGAACTGTTCAGGAGTAAATTTGTAACCACCACGATTGATATAATTTCCATCTTCATCTATGACATAATCCTGTTGCATGTCTGTTTTTATTCGACGGTCATACCATGTTCTAGCGCGTTGTTCTTGTCTTCGGCGAACCCAACCTTTTACCCAATCTGGATCTAATTCTGGTTGTACTGCATCAGGGAAAACAACTACTCCGCAATCATACTTTTCAGGATCAAGCAAGTGGGGACTAATCGGAGTGCGCATTGGTCCATACCTCATCTGTTCGCGAATATAATTCTGGATTAGGTGGTTCATTTTCTTCAATAAGCCGCCTCTTGTAATCCTTAGCATCTTCTGGTGGTATCTCACCCACTAAAGGAAAATCATTAGAATCTAATATGTCTACAATTGTTTGAGCCTTTTCCCCAGATACAAACAAGAAGCGCACATGCTGTGACTTGTTATGCTTTTCACCTTGTGCGGGCGGATAACCATAAATCGCAGCAGAAACATAAGAAGCCCCATTATTGTTAACGTATTCTTCTAGAGCCTTTTCCCAACGACTTTCAACTGGATCATGGATAATGGTGTTGCAATCAAGATATATACCCTTAAACCCCGCTTCCATTACTTCCCTCGCAACTGGAAAATGAACCTCCTCGTCGGGTCTATCTTTTTGATACACAGCAAAAACACCTCTACCATCACAAATGGACGCGATTACATCAGCCTGTTCAACCATGTTTGCAATAGTTCCAACATCTTTATAGTTTGCCGTTTCAACTCGATCAACTGTTCTTTCAGAGCGCCCTTCCGTGGCGCACAATATCTCACAACCACTAGCATTGAAGGCTTTCGCAATAGTCAACCCCATAGAACCGGGATGCAATACGCCTACTTTCAAATTATTACTCATAATACGTATTATACCCTTCTGTCATATACACGTTACTTGCTTCTCTAGCCAGTTCTGGTTGAGTCGCAGGGTCTGCAACTGCTTCACGAAACTCTTTATTAGGACTTCCATGACAATACCATCCAATATGAGAGTACCGTGTGCCCTTCTCCACTCTACTGACTCCATGGGCAGCAATATAGTTAGAAGGAAAAAATATAATATCTCCCTTTCGGGGCCTGTAGTCAATTTCTAAATATCCGAACTGAACCAATCCGCCCACATAATTAGTTCCATCTAACTCTTCCTCTGTAGAAACACTGTCATTGAAAAAAGTTGAATGTGAAACTGTTGTGCGTGTTGCTATTTGATCAGGAGGATGAGGCAAACCATATTTATAATCAACACTTTGATCTGAATGCATACCCAAATAAGAACCTTCTGGATAAAGCAAGATATGACTTCTAATTTTCCACCAGATACATTTACCCGCCAATGGAAATAACTTCAAATAATCTAAAAGACATTCATCGGTTCTTTTTTCTATATTTAAAAGTATCTTTTTAAATTCTGGAGATCCATCTCTTTGAACGTATGCACAATGTTGCGGCATCGTATACACAGAATGGGCTGGAAAAAAATAACCATTCCTATTTATGAATCCATCTTCCCCAGTAATAGGATCCTTTCCGGGTTCATACATGACTTCACGTTCTTTTGCCGCGGACTCCTCTGCAAAACCTGCGAGAGCCTCCCAGTCGGCTTCTATGGCGCTCTCATAAAGAACCACGCCACCGCCTAAATGCTTACCTTCTGCTGGTCGTGGCTTCCAATTAGTTCCTTCCGTCACGCTTTTCTTCTTTCTTTGGAACGAGTCTGAATAATTCTTCCTCATCTTCAAAAGTGTTATATGCAGGAACCAACCAAGCATCCTTGTTGCCTCCATGAAAAGCCGCCCGATCAAATATTCTCTGCCCCCTTTGGAAACCCAAACTGACCGCATGAGCATATCGAACACCACAAAATAAAATAAGATCGCCTTCTAACCACGAATACCACTGTTGATTTTCTTCTGTATACACAAAATCTTGAATCCATTGATTGACATTAGAAACATCTTCTTCAGAAAGAGCAGGACACGTATCAGGATTTATCTGATAAGGAGGCTCTGGAGTAGTGGTATGCCCTTGAGCAAACACCACAATTTTTCCAGAAATAGGATCTTCTTTAAATAATTTGTGAGGATAATGAAAAATTTCTGTTGGAAGAAATGAAACTTGTGCTTCTAACATGCACGCATCCTTCAATGCTTCTTTCCAATCGTCAGGCATTGAGTTGTAACATTGATGCATGTCTACAAACCCCGTTTGACCTCCGGGTTGTTGATCTGATTCATGTGGCACTTGAAAAGTATGCATATTCAAAGCAATGATTTGAGGTAAATGCTCCTTGTATGTATCTTCAAGATGCCACGCTAAAAATAATCCACCATTTGTGGAACTGTAATTTTGGGCAATGTGATCGAATCTAGTTTTGTGCTCAACATCTTGGGCTATAGGACTATCAACCATCCCCAAAGCATGAGTCACATTCTGAAACTCATCGCGTGTTAACCCTAATTGTCTAAATGCAATAACACCTTCCGCCTTTAAAGCCTCCGTATAAATCGTAGGGTTTTCAAGTATGTCTTCTTTAGTGACATTCTTATACTCAATCATCCCAATACCTTAAATGCTCTTCTCTGTCATACAGCATTTGTACGCTAGTTAATATGCTCGACACCAGTTCTTCCCTGTCATCGTCATCTTCCATGTGGTACATAGAAGCATGTATGACATCTAAAACCCCTTGCACTAATACCGATATGGAAGGAGGTTCATCCTCATTAAATTGATCCGCCATATATAGATGTCCCCAATTTAATGGTCTGTTCTCTACGGAAGGGTAATCTCTCCAATCTGGATAATGCCAAGCATTCCCCACATGCCGTAATTCTTTCGGAGTTTTAACAACGCGTACGACCTCTTCTTCTCGGTCCGCCACATTCTCTCCGTTAAAGAACACCCATGTAAGAGTTCCATTCCGGCTAAATATGAAAGCCCTACTATTTGGGTATTGTTTTTTGTAAGGAGCCAACTTACTTCCCATAACTGAAGCATCATCTATTGCAATGGCTTCAAAATCATCTAACGATTTTAATTTCTCACACAGAGCGTTTAAATCTTCAGGCAACCCTCTTGCAAAACCGCCATTAAAAGCAACTAATAAAACTTTGCCCTTATAAGGCTGAAAAGAAAGATCACCATATATTCCTCTGGTATACACCCAAGGAATATGATCTCCTTCTTTCATGTGAATCATTCGGGCACTTCCAAAATTTCTGAACGCTCTGCCTTTGGGCCAATGCGCTCACCTTTTTCATTCAAGCCTGTTCGTATACTCCCCATCCAAGTCCACGGTTCTTCCTCTAACTGTTTCATCTTGGCGTCACCATATTCTTGACGCTCCTTCATCAACTCAGGCTTATCCCAATAATTTTCTACTTCAAATTCAACTTCTGACAATAATGATTCTTCATAAAACTGAAAAAACATAAATGGCATTCCTTTAGGAAAAGTAATAGGAGTGTTTTCTTTTGTTATTCTCCAATTCATATTCCACTCATCAGGCCACCATGACGTAGGAATGTTCGCAGTCATAGGAACGGCACCATCAACAAAATAGTTAGGTGTACCCGAAACCCATGTGCAAATTCCGGGTGGAGTGTTCATAGACCACGAAGTAGCGAAAGAAATTGTTCCAATAATGCTAGAAAAAACAATTGGTCTTGAATACTCCTGTCCATCAGTAGTATGAGTCATCATTTCTCCAGTCAAGATGCGTGGAGGTGTATTCCCCCCATCCCACTGAACAACAACATCTTGTTGAAGTTGCATTTCCCAACCATGAATATTTGCCGATGTTACGGGATAACACTTATAAGCATGTTTTTTGTAAGTTTCATCCATCCAATCGCGTCGTGGACGAGATTGTTTAATTGTTGGCGGGTTCTGATGAGTGCGGGTAAGTGTTACCTTCATGTTCCAGCAGTAGTCACCTGTGGGTTTTCATCGTCCACAGAAGACGACTTAACCTCTGCATATGCTCCATGATTTTGATGATTGCGGTCATTGTAATCAAACATAGTTACACCAGAATATTTAATTCCCTCCGTGACAGGAAGTGATTGATGGGCGTATATAAAAGTAGATGGGAAAACAAGAAGGTCTCCCGCTTCAGGCAAAAATCTAATATCTAAATATGGAAATTCTAATTCCCCACCTTCATAAGCATTATTCAAATAGCCCACTGTTGAAACGGTAGCGCTATAAGAAAACCCATGATCCGCATGAACGGAAAAATGTTGACCTTCTGTGTACCTTACAAAATTTGTTGCCTCTTCATATTCCATTTCGATGTTGTAACGCCTCGTGTAATCTGCCACACAATGACGAACTTCTGTAATGTATTCTGAATAAACTTTGCCTGCATCTTCAAACTCTTCAGGAATGTTTTCTAAATCCGAATCCCGCAATTTAAAATCGTGACAATCTCTATAGTCCGGCATTTCCTGCAAATCCCCCACAAGAGCCTTATGCCATGAATAGCAGACGTCCTCGCTGTCACCAATAGCATTTTCTAATCTTTCGGCAAGATTAGATTCCTCCGGCCATACCTTTTTATATAAACAAATCCCGAATCCGGGATGTCCACATGCTCCTGCAAATTCCATATTATTCTTCTCCAAACGCTGCTAATGAATATTGATTAAATCCAGTAACAGTATAAAAAGATGGTGTCGTCCATCTTATTCCAGACTTTATTTCTTTAACTCCATGCAAATAATTAACATCACCTATATGAGCGACTCCCATACCTGCTTTTATTTCTAATTCTATATCATGTTGAGGATAATATATTTGTCCACCCTCAAAATCGTCATTCCAATAAATAATAGAATTGAGATCGTAGGTAGGGAACGGGTTCGGTGTCCCATCATTAAGTTGCTTGTCGGCATGAGGCAACTGTTCATTTCCGGGCAACCACCTCACAAGAACTGGTGGGCGAGCATATGTGCTAACTCCAAATTTATCTTCTATTGCCATCCCTATTTTTAAAATATATTTATTGATCATTTCAAATATAAATGGATTTATCCGCTGAAGGATGTCTCCGCTACACATACGATCCCACCAATAAGAAGCATCATAAATACAAACACCTTCATCGTTGTATTCTGTTTCCCTAGGGTTGTCCCATTCTTTTATATGTGGCATAAAGGCAGACATATTCTCTAAATCCACAGGACTTACCAAATCAGGAATAATTATAATATTGTCCGAAGAATCACCAAAATAACCCGGCGGCACCAGTGATTCCTCCATCATTAAAGATTCCTCTTTCATCTAAAAATACTACCAGATATTGTCTAGAGGAGAAGGTCTATGTCTTCTTTCAACTTTTGTACAGCATCATCAATATTGGCTTTTTGTGTAGGAGTAGGCCACCCCTCATGCCACTCATTAAGAGTATCTATATAAGATTCTTTGTAATGTTTCCATTTTTCAGGTGGCATTAATTCAACATCATGCATACCGCGAGGCATGTCATATGGAGAACCATCAGGTTGCACCCTATTGAAAGACACCCCCACATCTGGATCAAATATGTCAAACGGAAGACCATGTTCATCTATTTCACCACTTAAAAACCCATTATGATAACGACGCACTTGGGTGCCCGTTCTATCTACAAGAAATTTTTCCATGTGACCCGGAACTGGCCTCCAACCCGGCTTCGTCACATCGGGAACTTTCAACTTAGGATCGTCCGCCCAATCGTTAACTTCCCAATGGTGAGGCATGCCATTTTCTTCTAATGGAAGTTTGTCTCCTTCTGTTATGAAAAACCAAAACGGATGAGGTTCTTGTTCTTTTACAGACCCTTTAAGTCTCTTTGGATCATACATATTCCAATCTTTGTCATACCGAGCATTGGTCAACTCGGAAAAAGTATAAGTAACACCAAATTCTTCACGACCATACCGTTCAGCAATTTGACCGGGAGTTAGTTCCTCTCCGGTTTCTTCCTTCAAATTGCAAGCATAAGTTTCTAATCCTTCTCCAAACTCTGGAAGATTATGTCTAGGGAAGTCATCTACAACTATTATCGCAACATTAAAATCTTCATCTGGATAAAACTCATGCAATTCCTGCAAGGCAATATGTTGCGTTATGTTTCCACAACCAGCGGAACAATTGGCAAACAAAGTAACTTTTCCTTTGAATTGTTGCAAATAACCGTCTGTTCCGTCAGCCGCTTTCATGTCAAAATCATAAACTGATCTATCAAGTGTTAATGTTTCTACAGTAGTCATGCTCTAAATAATATCATCGTCGGCTTGTCGCTGATGCTTCCTATATGCACCCTTGCGCCGAAAAGTCTGAAAGCCTCCATGTCCAACACCCCTGTTAGTGGCATGTTTGTGCATGTATTCATCTCCCATAATAACTTTTTTAACTTGATCACTTCTCTTAAAAGGAATCAAATGATAAATAGGTGTGCCAGCAGGAATAATAAATTCTTCATCAGACAACACTCTTAAAGCCACATTTCCTCTATGAAAATAATCACTATTAATCACAGAAGGCAATACCTGATATCTGGAATCAGGTTCATAAAGAACAGGTAAACATAATAACGAATAACCGGGAGCAGTTTTATATAGAAACGGGGATCTCAAATCAGGACATCCAGCATGTTCCACTGGGCGATCCTCCATAAAAGGACACCCTTTAGTCGTTTCTGCATCAAATTGTTCAGCAGAAAAAAAGGAATCCGCCATGGCCACTGCCGTACCGCCACCTTCTGTGGGGTGTATCTTCACATCCCCCCACAACGGCACAGTAATACCAAGAGATAAATAATCCTGAATACCCTTACAACGAGCAACCGCTACATTATCCTTGCCCGCTTTCTTAAACCAATCAGGCCAACCAGCAGAATTGCGAAAAGGTGGATGTTCCAACAAGCGATTATCTTTTGGCACTACCAATATCTCATTGGGTTTCACTTTAGGCCAGTCAGCATAAGACCGGAGATTACGCAACCTTCTAGAAAGCATCCTCCAAGTTTACACCCTTCTTAGATGAAGTGTGGCGGAAAGTGTGGCGGAAAGTGCGGTGGGAAGTGTGGTGGGAAATGAGGTGGAAAGAATGGTGGGAAATGAGGTGGGAAATGTGGTGGGAAAAATGGTGGGAAATGAGGAGGGAAATGAGGAGGAAAATGAGGAGGAAAATATGGACTGTAATAAGTGTAGTCAATGGTAAAACCTAACGGATATTCCGTATCAGCCGCTACCACCTGTGATTCTACAGTATTTAATACCTGTGAACCAGTAGCGTTAGTAGTCGATTTAGTTCCTACCGTGAATCCAGCCGACGTTATCTGTGAGTCAGCATTGGTCGTAGTTTCACCAACAATATCAGGAACGGTGTCTTTTCTAGGCCCCGTTCTACCCTCTGACTCAGCCATTATGCCTCAAGGTCTCCTACCAGTATCCACTCGTCTGTAGCGATCTTAATACAAGTTACAGATGAGTACTGGGCACGCAATTTCAAACCCGGTGTGTATCTCAAAGTCACACCAGAACCAGCCGCCATGGTTACTTCACCAGAACCAAGACCAGCAACCTGAACTTGAGTTCCCACAGGGAACGCAACACTGCTATTAGGTGGAACTGTAATTGTCTGAGCGGAACCATTGCTAGTTGTAACTAACTTGCCTCGGTCCGCGAGTACGAAGGTGTAGGTGGTGCCCGACTGGGCATTCAAAGCAATATTGTCAATAACGTTTCCTGTTACATCAACAGTGGAACCGTCCATGACAACAAATTCTGAACCAGCGACATCAAACCGGATTTTGTCCTCGTCTGAGGATTCCTCAACCTGAATCTTCGTGTCGTCATCAGCGTCTGCGATTGAGTCGCTACTAAGAGCGCCCAACTCTGTCTGAACATAAGCCGTAGTAGCAATCTGAGTAGTATTCGTATCCGCCGCAGCAGTTGGAGCCGCTGGAGTACCCGTAAGGGTTGGAGAAGCCAAAGTAGCGTAATCACCCAACTCTGTCTGCACATAGGCGGTTGTGGCGATTTGGGTCGTATTTGTATCCGCTGCCGCAGTTGGGGCAGCCGGAGTACCTGTCAAGGTTGGAGAAGCCAAAGGTGCATAATCACCAACTTCAGTCATTACGAACGCTGTAGTCGCAACCTTTGTTGAACTATCATTAGCCGATTGAGTAGTAGCAGTAGTTCCATCTGTAAGAGCAGTGATTGCACTCAAGTTTCCTGTAGTTACAACTGTTCCAGTTACATCAGGAATAGTAATTGTTCTATCTGCCGTTGGATCGGTGATAGCCAATGTGGTTTCGTGGTCATCCGCTGTTGCACCTTCAAATATGAAAGGACTAGCGCCTGCGATTGTTCCACTAAATGTGGCAATACCTGAAACTGTTAAAGCAGTTAGTGTTCCAACACTTGTTAGTGAAGAAGCCGTAACTCCTGACCCAAGGGTTGAAGCATTTAGAACCGATGTGCCTGCGATATAGATGGCTTTTCCAGAAGCGAGGTCGATATGTTCTGAAGATGTCCAAGCGTCTGTCGAATTGACCCAATTCCATGTTTTGTCAGTTGCACCCTTCAGGGTGATTCCACCGCCGTCAGCAGTAGTGTCGTCAGGAGAAGCAACAGAACCAAGTTCGATATTCTTATCATCAACACTCAAAGTTGTGGAGTTGATCGTTGTTGTAGTTCCGTTAACCGTGAGATCGCCAACGATCGTTACAACACCAGTAGCGCCGATTGTCATTCTTTCAGTGCCAGCGGTGTCGAAGCGGATGATGTCTTCATCCGTACCTTCTTCTACCTGAATCTTTGTGTCGCCATCAGCATCAGTTATTGAATCGCTACTAAGAGCATTTAGACCAGTGTCCACGTAAGCGGTAGTAGCGACCTTTGTTGAGTTGTCGTCTGCCGACTGTGTAGTTGCCGTGGTGCCATCAAAGAGTGCTCCTGCATTCCCTGTGGTTATTACCGTACCCGTAGCATCAGGGAAAGTGATTGTTCTATCCCCAGTTGGGTCTGCAACAGTAAGAGTTGTTTCATGTGCATCTGCTGTGGCACCTTCAAAACGAAGCGTGTTGCCGGTATTTAGAAAAAGACCGTCATTTTTAATTCTTGCAACAATTTCATTTGAACCAGCAGAAACAACTGCAAACTCTATAAGTCCATCTTCAGCGCCAGCCGTTGGATCGTCAATCTTTCCAGTAATTTTTGCGTATGTGTGGCTTGCTCCACCAGAATCGTCACCTGTGAATTTTATTTGTCCAAGGTAATCCGCGGCAGCAGGGCTTGCACTGTCTCTTACTAGATCAATAATTGGTGCGGCTGCTGAACCAGCATCTGTACTGGTCGCTGTCAAATCCCCTGTAAAGGATGCATTTACTGCGCTCAGATCAGCGGTAACTGTTAAATCGTTTCCAATCGTCACATCGTCGGGCAGTCCAACTGTAACTGTTGCTGTTTCGGCACCTGAACCAGAAACTTCAACCTCATTAGAGGTTCCTGCAATCGTAGATATGTAACTACCAGTTGTATCTGTACCTAAAGCAACTGAATCAGCGGCAACTGTTGCCGTAAGAGTTGCACTAGCCAAATCTGTGATTGTTACGTTACCTGTAAGGTCACCGCCCAATGTGATTGTGAAATCTGCGACATTAAGATCAATCGCCCCATCCCCATCGTCATCGTAAGTAGCGGCGATACCTGAGTGTGAACCATTTGTAACTAACTGCCCTGCAACAATGTCTTGAACATTTTCTGTTACTAGAGCCAAGTCAATAGCACCGTCTCCAGCATCATCGTAAGTAGCAGTGATGCCTGTATGAGAACCATTGGTCGCAAACTGTGCGCCCGTAATATCTTCAACGTTTTCGGTTATAAGTGCTAAATCAATAGCGCCATCACCAGCATCGTCATAAGTGGCAGTAATACCTGTATGGCTTCCGTTGGTTGCCAACTGAGCACCTGCAATGTCCTGAACATTTTCAGTAACAAGGGCTAAATCAATAGCACCGTCTCCATCATCGTCATACGTTGCAGTGATACCCGTGTGAGAACCGTTTGTTGCCAACTGAGCGCCAGCAACATCCTGAGTGGCTTCCGTAAAATCTGTAACAGCAGTGGAAGGAATAGCAATAGTCGTATTAGAAGCGGCAGTTAAACGACCATAAGCATCTACCGTGTATCCGGGAACCTGTGTAGCACTTCCATAAGAAGCGGCAGTAACAGCCGTAGTCGCCAAATCCAAATCATCGGCATTGGTAACAATTCGTGCACTACTAGCAGTACCCACGTTTATCGTATTGCCTGTGATACTTACACCTGTACCAGCCGTAAATGCTTGCGTACCAGTGAACTGTGTGAAAGTAATACTATCTGAACCGATAGTGTGCGGATCACCAGTAGAAGTAACCACAAAACCTTGACCACTATTTGTACTTCCAGAAAGAGCATAAACAGAATCACCGGCTTTTACTTGACCAGCAGGAGTGCCATCAAAATCATCCGCACGGGTTAAAACCCAAGCGGCTGAACCAGAAGCACCCTGAGTGGTTACATCATAAATACCATTTTGCACTGCACTGGATTGATCTTGGACAAGAACACGATCACCCGCAGTAGCATTAACGCCATCCACAACAAGACGAACATTGGAATCAGAAGTAAGAGTTGCTCCTACACCAGAACTGCCATTGTCATATGTAGGAGAATTCGGCAAAGCGGCGGCAGAAGCAAGTTTTACTGCCTCATGCCAATTTACAGTTGCATCACTTGAAGACCATTTAACACCTGTGGTAGTAGAAGAATCTGCAACCAACACTTGACCATTGGAACCAACTCCAAGTCGTGCAATTGTATTATCTGCTGTACCAAGGATCAAGTCACCCTTAGCATCAATAAAGTTTGTACCGAGTACACCGATACCATAACTAAGGCTTGACCAAGCAGTACTACCGTCGCCAATCTTATACTGACCAGTGTCTGTTTCTATTCCAAGTTCTCCAGCCGCTAAGGTCGGGTCATTGGAAGTCCAGTTGGATGCTGTATCCCTTCTAAATTGAATTATTGATGCCATATTTCTTTCCTACCTATGCGTATGGATACGTCGAAGACGATCCACCATCTGCTGTAACGTAATATCGAACCCAAGCGGCAGAAG
>MDTE01036438.1_pt1 | contig 19249 bp, 15 predicted proteins | sample 811231 | NCBI WGS metagenome assembly MDTE01 (sample SAMN05326651, study PRJNA326480) | marine metagenome | isolation source: seawater | place: Indian Ocean: Red Sea | collected 2010 | reverse complement strand
GAGGCCCCCTAGAACATCCAACTTAGTGACGACCAATCCAGTATAACCGTTGATTCGGTTGCTCTCACGTAGAGCGACCATATCCAGCCATCCTGTTCTGCGAGGTCGGCCGGTGGTTGTGCCGTACTCGTTACCGATTTGTGCCATGTGTTGGCCCGGACCTTCTTCGAGAGATAGTTCGGTCGGGAAGGGTCCGTTTCCTACTCTAGTTGTGTATGCCTTGGTAATTCCAAAGCATTCTTCGACGTGCCCGGGATGAATGCCAGCACCATGAGTCGCATTGGCCCTGCTCGTAACCGATGAGGTCACGAATGGATAGGTGCCCTGATCTATGTCGAGCATTGCTCCTTGGGCCCCCTCGAGTAGAACATTCTCACCGTTCCTCAATGCGATATCTACCATCACACCAGTTGGCTTGATTGCGTTACCATAGCGGTTCAGAATCCATTGCAAATCAGACTTTAGAGAACCGGCATCAATTGCAACTTCCACCCCTACGGTCGAAAGTTGCTTGGTCATCCTCTCTGCTTGTGTGGCTAGGGCCTTCTCGTCACCGACTAATCCGGCGATATCTGCGAATCTTATGCCGACTCTCTCAGTACGGTCCCGATAGGTTGGGCCGATTCCTCGACCCGTGGTACCTACCACTTTGTCTGCTCCATCATACAATCTGTGGAATGGGAGAATTACAGATGCTCTCTCGCTGATGAATAGTCTGGCTCCCTCGGGCCTTTCTCCTGTTTGATCATGCCATCTGTCGAGTTCCTCCTCAAGTACCCAAGGATCGATAACCATGCCATCACCTAGAACCAAATTGCAGTGATCGTAGGTGACACCAGATGGAATCTGATGCAACTTTAGGGTTGTATCTCCGACCACTATTGTGTGGCCAGCGTTGTTCCCTCCTTGGAAGCGAACAGCCCAGGTAGATTGCTCGGCGAGTTGGTCTATGGCCTTGCCCTTGCCTTCATCCCCCCACTGGGCTCCGAGCACTACGCTGGCAGGCACCGTAGCGTCGGGCAGTACCGGGGGCGAATCAATGCTTTGGCTGATGGATAGAACGATTTCTGATGATTTTCGGTGGGAAGCGATTATGAATGGCCGGCAGGTCGGCCGGTCTGCATGGCTCAGAGGCATCCAGTTGCAGAGGCTCGTCTGCTGAAGAAGTGGATATGTATGCGATGTTCGGCTACTCACCGTGGACGCAAGCCTAGGTCATGCCGCAAGTGCGGCTATACTGGTATGCGAATCAAGGCTGCCGAGCGCAGGAAGACCTGAGCATGGCGATCGGCTCTGCCGCCGTCGAAGGATTCGCTCTCAGCATCGGTCTGATTCTGGCATTGGGACCACAGAATGTCTTCGTGATGCGCCAGGGATTGATGAAATCCCATGTGTTCGCAGTCTGTCTTGCCTGCTCAGTATTCGATGCTACTCTAATTACTGCTGGAGTACTCGGCATGGGTAGTTTTCTTTCCGGCATAGATGGGGCTGAGAAAACCATCGCAATCGGGGCAACATTGTTCCTAGTAGGATACGGATTGCTGAGAATAAAATCAGCAATAAATCCGGAGGGGATGTCAACTGATGGAGAAGGAGAGGCGGACCTGAAGGCTACTATTGCTGCTGCTGCGGCTTTCACCTTCTTGAATCCGCATGTATATGTGGACACTCTACTTCTAATCGGGGGGACCTCGAGCAGATACCTAGGCGATGAGAGAATAGCATTTGGAATAGGAGCTGCTACTGCTTCCTTCGTGTTCTTCTTCTCCCTCGGCTATGGGGCCAGGAGTCTGTCAGATGTTCTGAACAAGCCGAAGAACTGGAGATACATCGATCTATCAATTGCTTGCATTATGTTCGTCATCGCCGCTGCGATAATGCAGCCTCACCTATGAGAGCAGTACCTCAAGTGCATCAAACAGCATTTTGACTTCCTCGGTAGTGTTATCGATATGAGGTGAGACTCGAAGAAATCCTGCTCTGCTAGTTACTAGTATCGAGTATTCGTCTTGTAGTCTATGTGCGATGGTCTCGCTGCTAACTCCATCAGGCATCCGTAGGCTGACTATTGCGCTCCGCTCATCTTCTGCCGTAGGCGAAACTATGCTGAGGCCTAGACGGTTTGCACTCTCTATGACCTTGTCTGCAAGTTCAAGATCGTGTTCCCAAACCTTCTGTACACCGATATCGCAAATCTCCTCAACCGCTTTAGCTAGTCCCAATGCGGCACCAAAGTGTATGGTCGTGTACTCAAAGCGGCTGGCATCCTTGGGAAGTGTCATCCTTTCGGCCCTCAAATCCCAAATGTCATCATGGCTCCTGAACCCCAAGAGTCCTGGATACATTTCAGGACGCACGGAGGGTGATATGTACCCAACTGCTGCCCCATAGGTCCCGCGCAGCCACTTGTATCCGGATGATACAATCACATCCGCTCCTGAACTGGCTGCATTGATGGGCACCATTCCCAAAGACTGTGTTGCATCGACTACGAGCATCGCACCTACAGAGTGCGCGGCCTCAGCAAATCTCCTAAGATCGTATCTCTGGCCGCTTGAGAACTCGACATGCGATAGGGTGACGACTGAGGTCTTCTCATCAATCAGTGAGATAATATTCTCTGGATCTGTATAGAGGTCCGAGTCGTGGTCAGCCAGCCTAACTTCGGCTCCGTTCGCATCGGCCACTCTAGTCCACGGGTACACAGTCGAAGGGAAAGATGCTCTAGTAGAGACGATGTTGCTTCCGTTTGGTGGAGAAACCGCCCATGCAACCGAACAAAGAAGTTCGGTGGCACTGGATCCGACACAGACATCCTCGACAGCGCAAGAGAGCAGTTTTGCTGTGGATCTTCTTAGAGGCATCATTCCATTCTTCTCTGCCTCGCCGTCAAACTCTGCAGCGCCCCCTCTTGCCAGTGCATCCGACCAATCCATTGAGGTTTGATGGGCCGCCGGCGAGGTAGTAGCCACGTTGGCGTAAGACAGATTAATCCAATCGGGCAAAGTATCCCCGGCATTCCCTAGGGAGCACTGCTCTTCAAGGCTCAGGAGCCTCTAACTTCGTTCAGAAGTGTCTCTATTACGGTCTGAACCTGAAGGCACATCGGTCCGAAGTGGATTGGAAGATTGGAATCGTTGAATATCTCATCAAGGATTGAAGCGGTCATTCCGAGTCTCAAATCCATCTCCTTATCCTTGTTCAGAAGCCACAGCTCTACTGCTTCCTTGGATGAGTTTCTGATGTTACGAGGGACTTGTGCATCATCGAACTGTCCGATTACTTGGGCAATCTGCTCTATCCTAGTCTCGATATCAGTCACTGGCATCCCTTCGGCCCGGCGACCTGTGAGGACTCCTTAAGCGCATCCCCGGAATTTCAGTAAGCGTCAACCCAACCAAGCGGCCCAGGGCATCTCGGTGTTGGAATAGCCTGTTGCTTCTCCTTCTGATCCAAGGCCTATCATACCAACCGAGACTCCAGTCTCAATGAGTTCCGAAATCCCCCATTCCATCGATTCTAGTAGATTCAAAGAATTGCTGATGAATCTGTCATGTACCCTGTAACTGAGGAGGGCAGTTGTGATCGCCTCGCCCACCCCTGTGGCAGCTACTGAGGCGCGTTCATCGGCCCAGAAACCTGAGCCAGGCAGAGGCACATCTCCAACTCTCCCGGGTGGCCTGAAACTAGTTCCTCCAGTGCTGGTTGCGCAGGCTAACAGGCCTTGAGAATCGCGGGTAATTACTCCAACGGTATCTCCCTCATTTCCATGAGGAGGCCGGCCCTCGACTGTGGCCTTGATGTGCCCTCTATCGTCGGCCCAGATTCTGGCGCCCTTTCCTGCAAGGCCATTGATATCCTCATCCAGCAGGTCCTTTGCAACTCGGATTGGATTGGGTGTGTCCTCCATCCCTATTACAAATCCGATTCTCCCGTCTGAAGTTTGAATCGATGCATCCAGTGATACTGAACCATCATTTCTGAACACGGCTCCTGTTCCCGCATTGAATACCGGGTCGTCCTCAAGAACTACGCAAGCCTCGATTGCAGCCTCGATTGCGGAGCCTCCAGACTGCAGGATTTTGGCAGCTACACTGAGTGCCGACTCGACGTTATGCTGCCTATCGGGGCCCGGCCCTGCACCACCATGTGCTACTGCTGCAGGTACTGTCATCACCTCAACTCCTAGTCGAATCCTGAGAATTGGCCTCACTTAGCCTCAAACGCGTCTGCAACAGCAAGGCTAGGAAGAAAATAATTCCTGCCACTCGGAAAGCAGAATGATATGTCCACAGACCTTCTCCTTGAACGGTCAGAGACCAAATATATGCTGCGGTCAACGGGCCGAAGATTCTGGCTAGTGCCCCATATCCCTCCTGGGCCCCCATAACCATCCCCAACTCGTAACCTCTAGATTTTGTCTCAAAGGTCAGAACAGAAGATTGGGTCGGAGAGAATAGGCCGTTTCCTATCGCCATTCCTGCGGATGATGCGAATATCAACCAGCTAGCCTCGTACGGAACATAGGGGATGCTAGCAATTCCGACACCACATAGAACGGTCCCAATAAGCATCAGTCTAGGCATACTGAAACGTTGTGTCAATGGTCCAATCAATGCACCCTGAACGATGGCGCCCAAAAGCCCAATGAATGCGAAAACCCAGCCATTGTCGAGTTCGTTCCAGCCTAAACCTCCACTTTCTGGATCCATGGAGGTGAATAGAATGAATGTCCCGTGCATCATACTGAAACCCATCAGAAACAGGAAGTTAATTGAAACCAAAGACGATATTGTTGGAAATTTCATGACTCCTGCGATCTTACTGAACATACCTCTGAGTTCGTTGAGTACCGAGTCTTCGGAAGACCTACGATTCTCTTCGGGCAAACTCTCGGGCAACCGAGTTATTGCTAGTACGAAACTGATTAGAGAGAGGGCGCTGGAGAATAGACAGGGGAGCAGGTAAGGATGGTCGATCCATATCTGCCCGTCAAACGGAGAGCCTATGCTGGCAGCCGGGTCAGATAGTACTCCGCCAATAAATGGTCCAATCATGAATCCGAGGCCGAAGGCCGCGCCAATCATGCCCATTCGCTTGGCGACGTCTTCCGGCTCGGAGATATCACCGATATACGCTCTCGCAACTGCAATGTTACCATTACCAGCACCAGCAAGGAAGCGTGCAATAACAGCCATAGTCAAACTGCCAGATAGGCCAAAGACGGTGAAGAAGATAGTATTGGAAATCAAACCAAACATCAGGATTGGTCTACGACCCATTCTGTCACTAAATGATCCTAGAATCGGAGTGAAGATGAACTGGGCAAGTGAATATACTGAAATTACGATGCCAACCCAGAGGTCCCTGCTCCCCACATCGGTGATGCCGTCAGCAGTGGCTAAATCTTGGACGAAATAAGTGAGGAAGGGTATCACGATTGTGAATCCAATCATGTCCACGAGCACGACTAGGAACAGTATTCCCATCGGTGATTTGTCTTCGTCTGGCATCCTACCTAACGGCTACGGGAGAAAGAGGGTTTTGAGCATTGACAATGCTTCATGCTGATGGCTGGGTATCGGTTCCCTTAGAGATAGTGTCGATTACCTTAGCGAGACGCTCGACTAGGCTGACCTTTTCCTCGGCTCCGACGAGTGCGTGCTGGAGAACCTCGTCGAGCGAGTCCACGGGTAGGACCTCCACCTGCTTCTCCCACTTCTCATCCATCAGGACATCTTGCATGTTAGCACGTGGAATTACAACTCTCTCAATTCCGGACTTGGCGGCAGCCTCGATCTTGGCAGTCACCCCCCCTACCGGAAGAATCTCACCTCTAACCGAAAGCGAACCTGTCATTGCTAGATTCTGCTCTATTGGTACTCCTTCAAAAGCGCTGATTATCGCCGTTGCCATAGTAATCGATGCACTGTCTCCATCGACGTTGTGTGTTCCGGGAAACTGCACATGCAAATCGTAGTCTTTGATGTCCTTGCCAGTCAACTTCTTGACTACTGCGCTGATGTTAATTACACTCTCATTGGCTAGGTCGGACAGGCCACCTGTGGCAATTACTCTGCCCGACATACCTTGTGCCGGAGTGACCATGGCCTCGACAGGTAGGACGACTCCCGAATAATCCGAGAGACCGCTGTCTGCACCTAGTACAGCTAGTCCATTCACCCTACCCACTCTGTTACCGCTGTTTACCAGCATAGCATACTCTGCCTGTCTGTCCAAGTAGCGATCTGCTACCTGCTGCTCGAGAGGCTTGGCGATCATTCTGGCCCTAGTGACGTGCTCTGGGCCGGTCAGCTCCGCACCCTCTTCTGCGGCGAGATCGCCAGCAATTCTGACTAATCCGCCTAGTTCTCTCAGCCTGAGAGATAGTTTTCCTCTACGGCCTGCTCTCCTCTGGGCCTCCTTTAGGATGAGTGCGATTGAGCCCTTATTGAAGTGAGGAATCGCATTACCCGAGCTTTTCTTTAATTCATTTCTGACCTCTTGGGCGATGAATCTGATCAGGCGTCGGCGGTTTCTCTCAGTGTCAGGCATGTCGGTATTAACGTAAACCTCGTATCCGTATCCGCGGATACGGCTTCTTAGGGCGGGATGCATATTCTGTATGCTGTCTAGGTTACCGGCTGCGATTAGAATGAAGTCTGTTGGCACTGGCTCAGACTTGGTGAGAGCGCCGGATGAGCGCTCAGAGCGACCACTGATTGGGAGTTCCTTCTCCTGCATAGCGACTAGCAGAGCCTGTTGCTCCTCCATCCTTAACATGCGAATCTCGTCAATGTACAGTACCCCCTTGTTTGCTCTGTGAACTGCGCCGGGCTCGACTCTCTCGTGGGCTGGAGTAGCAAGATCGGCTCCGGACTGGAACGGGTCATGCCTGACATCACCAAGGAGAGCCCCTGCAAGAGTTCCTGTTGCATCGATAAAGGGGGGCTCATCCTCCCTTTCATGCTTGATTAGAAGTTTCGGGATATTGGCATCCTCTCCTGCTGTCAGGCGAGTTCTGAGGAAAAAGTATCCGAAAACGAGGATGAATGAGCCGAAGATGAATGTAAGAATCTCTCCGCTTGAAATTGTCGCCAAAAGTAGTGCGGCTCCGATAACCAAAGCAATGAACAGTAGTGTTCTGTTTGTCCTCTCTTTCTGTATCCTGATCTGCGCTTTGCGTTCTGAGATTATTCTAGAGCCGCGGCCAGCCGGAACTGTTCTTACTCTGGGCTCGTTCTCGTCTTCCTGATTTCTGAAAACTAAGACATCCTCTAGTTGCTCACGGGGGAGGAATTCAGTCATCGATCTAGAGAGCATCGACTTACCGGTTCCCGGTTCGCCGACCATTATGACGTGACGGCGTTGTTCTGCCGCCTTTCTGACTACAATTGAGGCCGCTTCCTGGCCGATCACTTGGTCGACCAAGTTGTCCGGAATTGGAACTTCCTCAGTCGAAGTAATCTGTACTCCGTCAATCCATTCCTCGACAGGAGTTTCACAGATTGGATCTTTGTCCTCGGACGCTCCGAAAGCAGGTCCATCCTCCCACGAATCGAGGGCATCTCCTTCCTCACTTGTTTCGTCCTGCGACTGCTCGGATTCACTCATCTACGCTCCCCCGGGGTACTGCCTGATACTCGCACCTTCTTGAAGGTGCGTCAAAGAGGCAAAGCAGAAAATATCGCTTATTGGCGCCGACGGAGGTATTCTTCGCCATAGTAGTGCCACTGTTCCATGGTCCATCCAGGAGGTAGTCCCTCAGGAGGCAGAGGAGGTATTTGTGGAGGGGGCGGTGGAATCTGCATAGAAGGGGAAGATGCTTGCACAGGAGGAGGCGGTGTCGACTGAGTAGGAGGCTCTGGTTCAAGGCCATAAGTCTCGTCCACTTCTTGCCAATTCGTATAGTCGATCGCCGCCTGTGGATTTAGGCTCTGGCGGCGTAGAACTATCGCTAGAGCCAGGACCAAAGCTGCAGACAGTAAAACCCCGATCAATAACAATCCGGTAGAGAGCCATTTGCTAATTTCGATTGTGGATTCAGACGGCTGATTTTCTTCAGTCTCGGTATCCGTCGGCTCTGCTGGTTCTGAAGCGAAAATCTTGTACTGAATCTCAGTTAGTCTGTCGAAACCATCCTGATCCTCACCAAAAACTGAGAGAGTCACATAGTCACCAATTCCCAATCCAGTTCCACTTGATGGGTTGACAATGAAAGGACCGAGATTGTGGGAGATTCCCGATGAATGGCAAATTCCAGTAATCGAATTGCATACTGTCCATGTTACTCTCAAGTCACTCAACTGATGTGGCCCGACATTCTCAATGATTACCGTCGGATTGGAACCATATTCAGTAGTATCGAATGTTGCAACTAGATCGTCGTCCCACAGCAGCGGTAGGTTGTCTACTACTGTGACGGTAATCATGTATGCATTGGCATCGCCATGGCGGTCCTCGAGAGTGATTGTTACAGTCTCGGTGCCGGGCTCTGACCATTCCATAGTAAGAATGCCAGTTATAGGGTTGTACTGAGCTGCTCCAGGAACAAACGTGGTAGCAGTCGTCCAAATCTCTTCCACTGGGTCATCTATGTCTGCCATTCTTCCTAGAAGTTCAAGAGTAATCCTTTCTCCCATTTCGACAGTAAACTCGTCGATTCCATCCATATTCAATCTTGGAGCATCATTAACGTTCAATACGTGGAAAACAATCAATGTATCTGAGGTCTTTGAACCATCGCTGGCCCTCACTCCTATTTCGACCAACCCATTCGAGTCGTCGTCAAGTGAACTGACAGTGAGTGAATGTCCTGAAATGCTGGCCTCGACCAGAGATTCTTCAGAGTTCGAGATTACCTCCAGCGTCAGACCGGATGTTGGAATCTGATTTCCGTTGTCATCAGTATCTGAAAGGTAGCCAGTCAGGCTGATACTAGCAGAACCTCCCTCATCGAACGATTGTGTAGGTATTGGCGCCCATCTAGGGGCCCCGTTCTCAATAACATTGAACATCATCATACCAGAATTGGTATCATCACCATCGTCGATGGTAACAAACAAACCCTGTGGAATTGGATTGCCTTGGCTATCTCTTACTACCTCATCAAAGTTAACAACTATCTCCATTGAGGATGAATCCCATTCAATGAACTCAGGAGAGTTACTGTCAATGTTCAGTAGTGAAATCGGAGTTTCAGCATCGTGTACCAGTCCAATCACAGATACTCTCTCTTGAGTCTCAACCTTAACTGTCGGCATACCGGCGTAGAACGGACTATCTCCGTTCAGGACAGTAGGCAATCCGTTTCGGAGAGTGAATGCATCTTCTGAGATTAACCAGCTTCCAAGTTGACCGCTAGCATCGGCCCATCTGATTCTAAGGTCATAGTCGCCGATATCTGCAGACAATGGTGCGTTGATGGTGTGTAAGTAGCGGGCATTTCCGCCACTTCCGACTAAATCAGAAGAAACGATCCACTGATTATCCCAAGAATCGGTCCCCGAAAGAGCATAGTGCATAATCGGAATCATGGTTGTCATATCATCAACTAAATCATTTGACAAAGCAGTACTTTCGAACTGTATGCTATCGCCTCTATCGATAGTCACAGATGCTACTGCTGAAGGTTGGTTTGCAACCGGTGGCATATCATGAGGGGCGTTTTCATCGGCGTAATTGTTGGAAGAAACTCGGTCCCCCGATAGCCCCGATAATTTTGCTCGGAAAGTTGTGGTTCCAGAAGCATAAGTGTCGATGTGAGAAGTATCGAATTGAACTGTGAGTGACTGACTAGAGCCGGATTGAATGGACTGTATAGATGCCCCTCCAACATAATTTTCACTCATTCCTACTAACTCGTAAACTGAGATTTCACCTCCATCGGTGTAGTGTTCTACTCCTTCATTAGTTACCTCTACTGTTAGGTCGAGAACGTCTCCTGGAACAAAACCAGAGTTTCCGTTCTGATTATTGACGGAAAGGCTGTTGATCGCTAGGTCGACCAACGGGGTCATTCCGAGATCAGATGCTGACAGTATGCTATTGTACGTATTATGCGGGCCGTCCATCAGAGCAATAACTGGCCAGAAGTTCTCAAACTGAGTGTTTCCTCCTGCAGCTCTAACCTTGTTCAACGATACTGTCCAAGATGTCTGTACTGGATTGTTTGGCGTCAGGGTCAATTGCTCAAAGCCATTTTGATTACTGTTGAGAAGCCAGTCTCTGAAGTTGTGATGTGGCCTTACTCCATTGTCGTAGGCATCTGCTCCAATCTTCTCAGTTACAGCCGCATAGAGATATGCAACGACCGATGAAGAAGAGCCGACATATGTGGATTCTACATTGACTGTGACTTGGTTTGTCGCGCTATCCAGTACTACGGACAACGATAGGACGTAGTCGCCGGAATTAGAGCCCATGCATCCTCCGGCAGAATAGTCCGCGTCGTAGTAATTCGAACCCGCTGCACCGACCTTGTAACAGGTGCCTGACTGTGAGTCTGCAAAAGAGAAGGTAGGATATCCACTCGAAGATGCCATTACGTGGCTCCTGCGATTGATTGGCGAATCTGCGGGCCAGCCTCCTGAGGATGATTCAAAGAAAGATACGAAAGTGAAGTCCTCCGGATTTGATGACTTCAGATTATCAAGTGAGGGGGATGCACTGTTCATGCAAGGGCCGCACCAATGGGCACCGACATATTCTCCGAAAACGGGGTGACCAGGGCTGGTTGCATAAAGGGGCATTTCCCTGTCCTCTAACTGCTCTCTTTCAGGCATTTTTTCTTCTAATGTTAGAAAGCCAGTGAATGATAGCATCAGGACTAGCGTTGCTAGGGTTGTAGAGCGAAGTAAATCGCTGAATCTGACGTAATCCATCGGTTTTGGCCTAAGCGGGGACCGTATAACCATGTTGGGTCATTGATTGGACGAAATACGGCTCTTTAGAGAGCCGAAGGTATTGATTACCACCGATTCAAGCAGGTTGCATGGAGGGGGAGGCTGACGAAGAATGGGTCGCACTTCGAGAGGATGATGGTAGGGCATATCTGCTCCATCGAGCACCGGGAGAGGTCAAGGTCAAGGGACTTGGCAGATTCGATGCAAAGCAACTGCTGACCGGCTACAGTTTCGGAGACAGAATTACTGTTGGGCAGAAGTCCCTCACCGTGGTGGACCCTGCACTTCCTGAAGCACGTAGAAATATGGCTCGAAGAGCTCAGGTGATCGGTGCTAAGGATGCTGGTTTCCTAATCTCTTGGATGGGGATTGGAGTTGGCGCTCAAGTCCTTGAAGGAGGGCATGGGTCCGCCGGATTGGCGATGCATCTGGCCAATGTCCTGGGTTCGTCTGGAACTCTAATCTCTGTCGAGTCTAGGCCCGAGCACGCAGAAGTCGGTAGAGCGAATATGGAGCGTTTGGCTGAGGTAATTCCTGAGTTTCCAGAATGGCACTTAGTGGATGGCGACCTGAGTGAAGTTGGAAATTCAGTTCGTGAGATTTGCGGCTCACTAGATGCAGCAATCATCGATGTGGCCGAGCCATGGAGAATTGTGCCTGCCATCGAGCCTTTGCTTAGAGCAGGTGGCAGAGTCGCTTGTTATTGCCCCACCACTATCCAGTTAGAGAGATCTTGGGAGTCGGCCCAGAGGCAGGGATTGGTCGTAGAGTGGGTCGGCGAGATGATTGAGCGAAAGTGGGTCAAGGCGAGTAAAGGCGGAGTAAGGCCAGGTAACCAGCCAATGGGACACACGGCTTTCCTGCTAATTGCAGCAAAAATCGCCCCTCATGAAGAAGAGTGAGGCGGTATTTCTGAGTCTGATTGGTGACTTCAAGAGTAGGGTCACAGATGTGGGATGGAACTTCAGAACAATAATCAATGAATTTCTAAAATTCAACATCGTTGGAACTTTCAATTTCTTCTTCGCTTTGACCCTCTATGAAGTCCTTTATTGGGTCGATCTTTGGCCCGCCCACACAGCAGTAGCCGCTTGGGCGGTATCAACAGCTATAGGGAATGTTGAAGCCCACTTTATGCATTACAAATTCACTTTCAAATCTACATTTTCCTACTTCAAAAGTCTGAATCGGGCCTTTTGGACATATACGGGCCAACTAGTGGTCACAACATCATCCCATTACTTGATGGTCGAAGTTTTTCTCGTGCACCACAGAATTGCTTACTTGGTCAATACCTGCGTGTTCGGTTTTCTCAACTTTGTACTAATCCGCTGGCTAGCATTTCCTCCTGAACTCGACCGATCGTATCTAGAAAGATTGGTGGATGATTGAGTCTCTTGACTGATACCATTCAAAACCCCGTCCCGACACGAGAGGGGCATGAGAGACAGTAGCGGATGGATTCCTACTGCCTATCGAAGCCACACTATTGGTGATGTCACTTCAGGTGGTGCCGATATGATTGGTGATCAGGTCACCATCTCAGGATACGCAGAGACCGTACGCGGCAGGGGTGCCATCTGTTTCCTAATGTTGAGAGATGGAACTGGAAAGATTCAGGCCTTCCTAAAGAGAGACAACATGGACGAGGCAGTTTTCGATGCGATCCAGTCTGCTACCCGTGAGTCGACCATTCAAGTCACTGGTACGGTAGCTCAGAAGCGCCCTCCAAAGGTGGCTGAAGGAGAGCCGGTCCCCCCTCCTGAGTACGAAGTAAGCGTCTCTTCAGCAGCCATTCTGGCCAATGCCGCCACACCCCTACCAGTGGGAGTAACAGACGAGGTCAACGTTGGACTCGATGTACGACTAGATAATCGTCATCTAGACCTTAGGAGGGAGCATGTAAATGCGATGTTTCAGCTTCGCAGTAAGGTGCTGCAATACGGGCGAGACCATCTCATTTCAGAGGGTTTCCAAGAGATTAACACACCGAAGATAATCGCCGCTGCCGCCGAAGGCGGAACCAACCTATTCCCGATGAAGTACTTCGAAACCGATGCCTATCTCTCACAGAGCCCACAACTGTACAAACAACTGGCGGTTCTTGGCGGGCTCGAGCGCGTCTTTGAGATTGGCCCGGCTTTCAGAGCCGAGAAGCACGACACATACAGGCATCTCAACGAGTTCATCTCCTTCGACATTGAGGGCGCATGGATGAACGACGAGGATGTTATGGGTGTTCAGGAAAGAATGATTCACCACATCTGGAGTCAAGTAGCAGCCAGAGATCAAAACCTCATCGATGTGGTCAACGAATATCGATCCAGTCAGGGACAAGGTCCAGTGACAGTTGAAATTCCAAGTATCCCCTTCCCGCGTATCACATATTGTGATGCCGTTGAGATCGTAAAGTCCGGAGGTGGTGAGATTGAATGGGGTGACGACATCGAGAGTCATCACTGCGACATCATTGCTGCCCAGTACCCTGGGTTCCACTTCATCCCACGTTGGCCGATGTCGATGAAACCGTTCTATATCCATCACAAGGAGGAAGAGAAAGGTTCGTCGGGGGGGCAGTTGAGTCGTGGTTTCGACCTGAACTATGGGCGCGACGAGATGACAAGTGGCGGACAGCGAGAGCATCGAGTAGATGTCCTAGAGCAAAATCTTCGCAATATGGGACTTGAGCCAGCCGACTTCACATTCTACACTGATGGTTTCCGCTATGGTGCCCCTCCGCATGCGGGCTGGGGTTTGGGCGTGGCTAGGCTGCTGATGGTACTCACCGGTGCAGGGAATGTACGTGAGGTCGTACTATTCCCGCGAGATCGCTCCAGAGTCACTCCCTGACCGAAAATAACGGGTATCTAAGACCCCTGCGCAGAGCGGAGACATGACTAAGCCGAGGTTCGCATACTTGCTCCTGAAGGAGCATCCTTACGGACGTGAGATGCTGCGCCAGATTCTGTCGGAGGGATTCATCCCTGCGATTGTGATTAGTGAGGACTCAGACATCGGAGACGAAGAAAGAGAGAAGTTTCTCAAACGTATCGAAGGCAACCCATTAGCCCCCACAATAGAGTCGCAATTGGCCGGATTGGCAGAGTCAGGAGTAGATGTTCCGCATGTTGAGGTACCAATCCACAACTCAGAGCAAGTGATGCCACACATAGCGGACATGTCTCTTGATCTAGTTGTGTTCGGAGGGACAAGAATCATCCGTGGAGAGATTCTTGACCACCCTCGAGACGGAGTGATTAACTCGCATCCCGGGCTGCTTCCCGATTGTCGTGGCTCTGCTTCGCCTGCCTGGAGTGTCTATCATGACATTCCAATCGGCTCATCGACGCACTTCTGTGACAATGGAATAGACACCGGAGAGCTGCTTCTGAGAAGAGAGGTTTCTGTCAAGAGGGGCATGACATACGAAGATCTGTGCTACGAGACACTAGTTTTAGCGGGCGTCCTGATGAAGGAGGCTCTAATGGCGTACGAAGCCAAGGAGTGGGATGATATGCGCATACCACAAGGTGAAAGCGAACACCCTACCTTCCGCAACGCGCCGGAGGAGGTTCTTGAGGTAGTGGACCAGAAGCTGAGGGACCAAACTTATGCGCACTATGTGGATTAGGTGATTAGATGGAAGAGTTACTGAATGAAAGATTTCCGTTCGCTGAAAACTCGCTTGCGGGTCAAACTGCTCTGGTATGTGGTGCTTCAAAGGGCATCGGACGTGCTTGCGCGTTGATGCTTGCTCGTGCGGGCGCTCGCGTCATAGCGTGCGCTCGCTCGCAGAGTGATCTAGACTCATTGGTTGCTGAGATGTTTGGTGAAGGCCATGAGACCATAGTTCTGGACCTTGAGGACATTGAAGCTGTGCGAAATGCAGTCTCATCGATGGGGATCGTTCAGATAATCGTGAATAATTCTGGAGGACCCCCTGGCGGGGCTCTCTTAGAGAATACACTCGAAGACTTCGATGGACCGTTTCGGAGACACTTACACGCTGCGCATACCATCATTCAGATGCTTGCTCCTGGTATGGGAGAGGCTGGTAGCGGTAGGATTGTCAATATCATCTCGACGTCAGTGCGCGAGCCAATTGACAACATCGGATTATCGAATACTCTCAGAGGAGCAATGGCATCCTGGTCCAAGTCGCTGTCACGCGAACTTGACCCTTGCATAACCATCAACAATATACTTCCCGGATTCACCGATACTGACCGTTTAGGATCTCTGGCCTCATCGATTTCCGAAAGGACTGGTGCCTCAGTAGAAGATATCACTGAGGGCTGGCTTGGTGGAGTCCCGATTCAACGGCTGGTCGACCCATTGGAGACTGCCGTTGCCGTCACTTTCCTTTGTCTGCCCTCAAGCGGGGCGATTCGCGGAGTTAGTCTAGCTGTCGACGGCGGCAGGATGAGGTCAATCTGATTGGTGATGCGCTTGCGCTTCGACATCTTCTTCTCGATATCGCAGACTCCAGATACCAGTGGTTACACTCCAAGCGAGAGTGAGATGTTCGCCAACTTCTTCGAGCAAGTCGAGTTGGCTGACGAGTTGGGGTTCGGAGTAGGATGGGTGGCTCAAACTCACCTCTCTACTGAGGTGCAGAAGCGGAACTCGAAGCCTGTAGTGCCCCATTATCCTGGAGAGGTCGGACTCTGCACCGACTTCTTCCAGGTTGCCCGGGAGATGTTTGCTCGGACCAAACGAATGGATGTGGGCAGCGCAGTGATGTCGATTCTGGCTTCTGGTGGCCCGATTGCTCAGGCCGAGAGAGTCGGTTCGTTCCTTGCTCTACATGGGCTAAATTCAGATGAGTCGCGAAGATTGCATATTGGATTCTCAGCCGGGCGTTTTGAATTCATGGCACGCCCTTACGGAATAGTGCCGCGCGATGCTGTTGAAGAGGTAGCTTGGCCAGCACTCAGAGGCCAAATATTTGCAGAAGCATCCGAGATATTCCTCCGTCTTCTCAAAGGCGAAGTAGTGTCTAGTGATATGATTCGGCCTACCATTCTGACTCGAGACAATTTCCGCTCCGACGAGGACTGGGAGAGGGTTCAGCAGGTTACAGTCTCAGAGAGAGGGTTGGATTCAAATCCTGGCTCAATAGAGATTGACAGGAGGTACGAGTTTGAAGAAATCAAGACAATTCCACAGAATTGGCGCAGAGAACTGCTCAACCTCGTCTTAGGAAGTCACGACCCCGTCCTGCAAGTCGAAGTCAACAAACAAATGCCAGTGCAGGTCTTCAACCTCAGCATCACTCCTCCGCACGTAATCAATCAAACTCACGAGAGAATGGCTGAGAATTACCATCCAGACGGCGGGACTTGGGATCGTAGCATGATGCCCAGAACCATCATGGTGTTCGTCAACGACGAAGCGGGTCTCACTCCTGAACAGCAGGATACTGCAGCGATGCAGGAGGCTAAGACTGCTCTGGAGACCTACTGGAGTGCCCTAGAAGGGACAATCGATCCATCCAAGATCGAGAAAGCTACAGATAATGCAGTAATTGGAAATATCGAAACTGTGAGTCAGCAGATTATCGAGAGATTTCATCCAGAAGACCGTCTGATGTGCTGGTTCGACTTCTTCAACCATGATAGTGAGAGAGTGATGAGGGACATGGCGGCATTCATGACCAAGGTCGCACCGCGAGTGAACGGGGGCGAGTGAATGAGTGAGGATGTCGAAGAGCAACCATCTAGCGTCTCTCCTGGAAGGCCTGGCTCGGCAGTCTATCCCACCAACCCCCTAGGAGAACAATATGAGGGGATTGCAACGGGGCGAGATGTCGAGTGGGAGCCTCTAGTGGATTTTCGGCGGATGGATGTCAGTGAGAATACCATTCATGGTGCGATTGCTTGGGCCCATGGGACCGAGATAATCCACTCCTTCGGAGGAAATGTTCTCGTCTACGGGCGCTCTATGATGAAACCGCTGATGATGAAGACGTTCAAGGATGCACTGTCTGAAGAGGGTTTGAGCGGTGAGCAGTTGGCTATATCTTGCTCGTCTCACAATGGCGATACAGAGCATGTTGCAGCGGCACAGTCACTTCTTTCTGAATCGGAATGGGGATTGATGCAATGTCCTCTTGACGTGCCGCTAATTCAGTTCGGGCGGCAGGTTAGGCGCCCGCGCAGATGGTTCCACACCTGCTCTGGTGAACACGCGGCGATGCTCAAGGCTCTGCGTAGAATGGGAATAAACCGGGCTGGCTACACCTTGCCGAGTTCACCTTGGTTCCCGATGTACTTAGATATCCTCAGAGATATGTTGGGAGATTCCAACTGGGAGCCGCAGAGAGTAGCTAAGGACGGATGCGGACTGCCCACCGTATCCAACACGGTGGACGAGTTGGCAGTTCTCTTCGCGGGCCTAGCCAGAGAGAAGGACGATGACTGGATCTGGGGCGCAATGAATGACCATCCAGACCTGATTGGCGGGTTTAACCGCTTAGACTCTACCTGTCTGAAGGCAGGCGAAGGTAGGTTGCTTGCCAAGGAAGGAGCCGATGGACTTCTCGGGCTCTCAATAATCCATCCTGATTGGCCCGAAGGACTTGGAATAGTGATCAAGATAGCTCATGGATGGAATAGTCAAGCCACTTGGTATGTTGCCAGAGCGGTCCTAGGGGTGCTGGGAATTCAACTCAGAAATCCATACCCTCTACATCGGCAGAAGGCCTTCATAGTACCCAGAATCGTTCCTCCTCAGTATCTCGAAGTTCTAGAGGGCGTAGTAACTTGGGATGAGTGGGATCCAGACCGTGACAGATTCACAATGGACTGGAAGGAATACACCGAGGCGATGACTAGATCTGATCCATTCTCCAATGAGGGCATGGAGGGTTCATGATGGACCTATGCAATTACGTCGGAGGCGAGTTCGTCTGTCATTCGGGAGAAGAGTGGATGCATGTGCTTGAGCCAGCAACCGGACAACGATTTGCCCGAGTTCCTCTTTCCACTGCAGAAGATGTCGATACGGCGGTCGCTGCGGCGCGTGAGGCGCAGCCTGTTTGGAGTTCCCTAAGCATCTCAGAAAGGGCAGACTGGCTAGACCGAATCGCCGATGCGCTCGAGTCTCGCTACGAGGATATCGCATCCTTGGAAAGTCGTGATACAGGCAAACCGATTTCTCTCTCCAGAGCAGTTGATGCGCACCGCTCTGTATTCAACTTCCGATTCTTTGCAGACCTCCTCCGAGAGCAGGAACAGGAGATCTTCGAAATGGAGGATTCTACCAACTTCGTAGTTCACAAACCAGTGGGAGTAGGTGCTCTCATTACTCCTTGGAATCTCCCACTCTACCTGCTCTCTTGGAAGGTCGCACCCGCGATTGGGATGGGCAACTGTGTAGTCTGCAAACCCAGTGAGCTAACTCCTATGACTGCCGACCTGCTGATGCAGGTGATTCACGATATCGGACTACCAGCAGGAGTGGTCAACCTAGTCCACGGTGACGGAGCTGGGGCGGGTGCGCCACTCGTCGCCCACGAAGATGTCGACCTAGTCTCCTTTACTGGCGGTACCGACACAGGGCAGAAAGTTGCCGCATCAGCCGCCCCTTCATTCAAGAAACTAAGTTTGGAATTAGGTGGGAAGAACGCCAGTATCGTATTCGCAGACTGTGACATGGAGAAGACTGTTGCAGGTGTAGTGAGGGCAGGTTTCCTAAATCAAGGACAAGTTTGCCTGTGCGGCTCTCGTGTATTAATTGAGGAATCAATCTACGGAGATTTTCGTGACCGTTTTGTGGATGCTGTCGAAGCGATGCGCGTGGGTGACCCATCGGACGAGACTACAGAACTTGGAGCATTGATCTCAAGCGAGCACTTGGAGAAGGTGAGGGGGTATGTGAAGTTGGCAAAGCAAGAAGGAGGGTCTCTTTTGACAGGAGGAATACCATGCCTACCATCCGGCTTTGAGCAAGGTAACTGGATGGCCCCTGTAGTGATAGAGGGTTTGAGTCCGGACTCGCGATGCTCAACCGAGGAGATATTCGGACCCGTAGTTACACTTCACCGATTCAGTAGTGAAGAAGAGGCCGTGGCCATCGCTAATAATACCCGATACGGACTGGCCGGTAGTGTCTGGACCAGCGACCTAGAGCGTGGCAAGAGAGTGTCTGAATCTCTCGAAACCGGAATGGTCTGGGTCAACACTTGGTTGCACAGAGACCTGCGAGTACCGTTCGGCGGAGTCAAGGATAGTGGAGTGGGGCGTGAAGGTGGCAAATGGAGTCTGGGCTTTTTCTCCGAGGCCATGAACGTGTGTGTCAAACACGATTGATTCAGCAACAGTCAAAGTCCGCTCTAGGTCGAG
>MDTE01020127.1_pt1 | contig 19250 bp, 17 predicted proteins | sample 811231 | NCBI WGS metagenome assembly MDTE01 (sample SAMN05326651, study PRJNA326480) | marine metagenome | isolation source: seawater | place: Indian Ocean: Red Sea | collected 2010 | reverse complement strand
CCGATCACGGCGGCGCGATAGGTGGCTGGTATGGCGGGAGTTTACGAAATAGAGGGGAGGGAAGAAAGGGGGGGGACGAGAAAAACCGCTCATTGAATGGTGCGGCTTGTGTGGGGGGGCGGGCGGCGTTAGACTGTAAAAAGTCTATGATCGCTTCCCACCCCCGCGCTGCAGTCCTTCAACGGTTTCGTGAAAAAATCTCCCAGGGATCCCCGATCATCGGCGGCGGGGCGGGCACGGGGATTTCCGCGAAGTGCGAAGAGGCGGGAGGAATCGACCTGATTGTCATCTATAATTCGGGGCGTTACCGAATGGCCGGTCGTGGTTCGTTGGCCGGCCTGATGCCTTATGGAAATGCCAACGCGATTGTGAAGGAAATGGCCTACGAGGTGATCACCGCGGTGAAAGAGACGCCCGTGCTTGCCGGCGTCTGTGCGACCGATCCGTTTATGTTGCGAGATTCGTTCCTGAGGGAGTTGAAAGAGCTTGGGTTTGCCGGGATTCAGAATTTTCCAACCGTGGGGCTCATTGACGGTCTCTTCCGAGCGAATCTGGAAGAGACCGGAATGAGTTATCAGCAGGAGGTCGAATGCATTGCCGCCGCTCGGGAAATGGATCTCCTAACGACCCCTTATGTGTTTGATCCGCGAGAAGCGGCGCAAATGACCCTGGCCGGTGCGGATATTATCGTCGCCCATATGGGATTAACCACGAGTGGGACGATCGGGGCACTAAGCTCAAAGACCCTCGAAGAGTGTGTCGCGCTGGTGCAAGCCATCATTGATGGCGCAAAAGGGGAGCGATCGGACGTTCTCGTGCTTTGCCACGGCGGTCCGATCGCGTCTCCTGAGGATGCGCAGTTCATTCTCGAGCGGTGCCAGAACATCGATGGATTTTACGGAGCCAGTTCGATGGAACGATTACCCACCGAAAGGGCCATCACCTCGGAGATTCGTCAGTTCAGCCATCTCAAGCTATAAGGTTTTTGTCATGGCTCAAATCGCGATTCTCGGAACCTTAGATACCAAGGGAGAGGAACATGAGTTTCTGGCGGGATTGATCTCGAGCAGAGGCCATACGCCGCGACTCATCGATGTCGGGGGACGGGCCGCCCCGACGGTGGTTCCTCAGGTGACTCGTGAGGCGGTGGCGCAGGCGGCAGGCATTGACTTGGATGCGGTCCTTGAGAAGAACGATCGTGGGGCTCTTGTCGCGGCGATGTCCACCGCCGCGGCGGCCTACATTCAGCAGGCCCACCAGCGCGGTGAACTGGATGGAATCATCTCCCTCGGGGGCAGCGGAGGGACCGCGATTGCCTGTTCGGCGATGCGGGTCTTGCCGATCGGGTTTCCCAAAGTGATGGTGTCGACGATGGCCAGTGGGGATGTTCAGCCCTACGTGCGAGAGAAGGATATCGTCATGGTGCCCAGCATCGTCGATGTCGCTGGATTGAACCGCTTTTCGCGACTTATTTTTACCCGAGCGACGGGGGCCCTGTGTGGGATGCTCGAAAGTGAAGCCGTCTCGGAGGAGGAACGCCCGATCATTGTGGCGAGTATGTTTGGGAACACGACCGAGTGCGTTCAGCGCGCCAAGGCCGCATTGGAGGCGGAAGGTTTTGAGGTTCTCGTTTTTCATGCCACCGGCACCGGGGGCCGTACGATGGAATCGTTGATTGCGAGCGGGCTTGTCGCGGGGGTGTTTGACGTCACCACGACCGAGTGGGCAGATGAATACGTGGGGGGCATTCTGGGTGCCGGTCCCGACCGGTTGACCGCTGCAGCCCGTCATGGGGTGCCTGCGGTGGTTGCACCCGGGTGCGTTGATATGGTCAATTTTGGAGAACCCGATTCGGTCCCGGCCCAATTTGCCGGTCGGCAATTCTACCAGCATAACCCTCAAGTGACCTTGATGCGAACGTCGGTGGAGGAATCCCGCGGAATTGGCAAGGTGATCGCATCCAAATTGAATGCATCAACGGGACCGGTCAGCCTCCTGCTCCCCACCAAAGCCCTCAGTGTCATCGGGGCCCCTGGCGAGTCGTTCCATTTGCCGGAGGCGGACGAGGCGCTGTTCGCCGCGCTCCGTCAGAATCTTCGAGAAGGCATTGAAGTGAAGGAATTTTCGGGAACGATCAACGATGCTGGGTTTGTGGATCTTGCGGTCAAGGTGCTCCTGGAGCATCTGAGGAGCGGTGAACGAAAAGGCTCCTCTTTCCATCAGAAAGAGGAGCCTTGAAAGTGAGGCTTGCTCAGAGCGAGGTGTTGTGGGTGGCAAGGTATTCCGCAACACCCTCCGCAGTGGGCTTCATGGCATCGTTGCCTTTCGTCCAACCTGCTGGACAAACCTCCCCGTTTTCCTCAAAGAACTGGAGTGCCTCGACGATTCGGAGATGTTCGTCGATATTGCGTCCGAGAGGGAGATTATTCACCGTTTGATGTTGAACGATGCCCTGCTTGTCGATGAGGAAGGTGGCCCGCATGGCGACCCCAGCATCCGGGTGCTCGATGCCATAGTCCTGAGCGATGGAATGTTTTACATCCGCCACAATCGGAAACGTCACGGGACCAATGCCGCCCTTTTCGATGGCGGTGTTTCGCCAGGCATGATGAGTGAATTGTGAATCGATCGAGATTCCAACGATCTCGACGCCAAGATCCCTGAAGGTGCTGGCACGATGGTCCATTGCGATGATCTCGGTCGGGCAAACAAAGGTGAAATCGAGTGGCCAGAAGAAAAGGATGACATGCTTGTCACGGAGATCCGACAGTTTGAATCCATCGTTGATGCTGCCGTCGGGCATGGCGGCGGCGGCGGTAAAATCAGGGGCTTCTCGGGCGACTAATACGCTCATCGTTTCGTTTCCTTTCGTTCTAGAGGTTGCTTGCGTTGACTGAGTTAGCGGCGCGGAGTCTAGTCACGTGGGTCAGGCCAGGCAATTGGAAACCGAGGCTTTTGCCGGTGAATTCGAGAGACGAAGATGACGGGTAAGGCTCGTATGCGACAACGTTGATTCGAGTGGCGGTTCGTCGGCCCTAGAGACACCCTCTAGCCTTCCCGGTGGGGCACCTGCGGGCTAGAGTGAGGAGGTGAATGACGACTACATTGCCAGAAAGGAACGCTGGGCAGCCAAGATGGCGGGCAAAAAGCAGCCTCGGCATGCATCCGGTCAGCGGCTTCCTCCCGGACAACATGAGGTGAGAAACTTCCCCGTGCTTGATCTGGGGATTCGGCCTGAGGTGCCCTTGGACGAGTGGCGGCTCCAAATCCATGGACGCGTCGAGCAACCCGTCACGCTGACTTGGGGTGAATTCCAATCGCTTCCATCGTTTTCAGATGTGAGCGATTTCCACTGTGTGACGACCTGGAGCCAATTCGACATGGCATGGATGGGGGTGGCGTTCTTCACCATTGCCGAACTGGTGCGACCTCAAGCCAGTGCGAGTCACGTGTTCTTCAAAGGGTATGACGGTTATTCGACCAGTAATCCGTTGGAGACCTGTTTGGATGATGATGTTTTGATTGCTCACACCTGGCAGGGCGAACCGTTGTCCCGGGAACACGGAGGACCGGCGCGGGTGATTCTCCCCAAGCGGTATGCTTGGAAGGGAACCAAATTCATCCGCGAGATCGCCTTTCTTGATCGGGAAATCCTGGGGTTTTGGGAGTTGCGGGGATACTCCAAGACGGGGAATCCCTGGACCAATGACCGGTTTGAGCCCTCCCCATTGCCATGAATGCCACGTTGAGTCGGAGCGTCCAAATTTGAGCGGAGTTAGGTCTTTTAGCATTCGAAGGGATGTCATAGGTTTCTGGGATGAAGGCATTGATTCAATGGCAAGGAGCTTGGCTTGCGGCTGTGGTCGGACTTCTCCTCTTCATCGCGGCCAAGGTCGACGCCGAAGAGAAGAAAGGTCACGCTCCTGATTTGGATGCCAAGGATTGGAAGGCACTGTTTGATGGAAAGTCGTTGAAGGGGTGGGCGGTGACTGATTTTGCCGGCCACGCTGAGCCGAAGGTTGAAGCGGGGCTTTTGCACATTCCCGCCGGATTGGCCTTGAGCGGTATCAACCGGACCAATCCGCCTCCCAAGATGAATTTCGAGATCACCTTGGAAGCCAAGAAGACTGACGGGAACGATTTTTTTTGCTGCCTGACCTTTCCTTACGGCGAGAGCCACTGCAGCTTCGTGGTCGGTGGATGGGGCGGGGGGTTGGTCGGACTTTCAAGTGTGGACGGAATGGATGCATCCGAGAATGAGACTGCGGACTATATGGTCTTTGAGAAGGATTGTTGGTATCGCATCTCGGTTCGGGTCACTCCCGAGAAGATCGAGACATGGATTGGCGAGGACAAGATGGTGGATTTGGAGACGGATCAGCGGCGGATCGAGATGCGGTTTGGGGAGATTGAAGAATCGGTGCCTCTCGGCATTGCCACCTGGATGACATCGGCGGTGCTCCGCGATCTGCGGATCCGTGAATTGAAGCCCGCCAAATAGCCCTTCTGAGTCTAGCCGGACGCGGAGATATCCCTGAGATCGGCTCGCATGGTTTCGTAGGTGGTCTCGAAGGCCAGGACGCGGTCGTCGGGATCCGTTTCCCACTGACGGCAAGCTTCCTGATACAGGTCTGGCCACCAGTTGCGATGGTCGGTGAGGCCTTGCTCTTTCCACTGGTTCCAGTCAATTAGGACTTTTGACCAACAGGAATCTCCGTAATCAACGGCGCGCTTGGGATCTCCGATTTCCGAGACATACCAATCGCGGCCGATCTTGGCATGGAGAACTTCATCGGCCCAGTCGTAGTCCTGGAACAGCCCGGAAAGGGCGTTCTTTGAGGCGAGCCCCACTTCCCATTCGAAGCGTTTTCCAGTTTTCGGCATCAGGCCCTGCTCGATGAAATAGAGGACTGCGTGACGTTCGATGGGAGGGAGTTGGGTGTTGAGGGCCAATGACCAGGTAAAGTTCACCATCACCTTGTGCCAATCGATGCCTTGGGAAACAAAACCGACTTCCCCCATCATGGCATGTCGAGCTTCGTCCCAAAGTTGGCGAGTCATGTCCCGGTAATAGTCCCATGGCTTGTCAGGGGTTTCGAAAATAATGCTCGCCATCATCTCTGGAACATCGATTTCCCGAAGCCGCTTGTAGAACATCATCAAGGTCTTGGGCTCAACGGGAAGTGTTTTATCATAGAGGAAGGCTTCGGCGTTGACCCCCATGTTGTAGGGATCCGGAAACCGCTGATCGCGCTGGGGCTTGGGATCGTAGGTGAAGGGCTTGACGGAGTAGTGACGCCAAGGCTCCTTCGTTTCGGCGGGGGGGGTCTTGCCTGAGAGCGTTCCCGCGGCTTCAAAGAGACCCTGCAAACCCGCGAGCCACGCCTTGGCGCTTTCGCGTTGCGAGGGGGAAACGAGAGCGTCGATGGATTGGTTGCCGAACCGACGCATCTCAGTCACTTCGATCGAGGCGAACTTACAGAACCGAATCGACGGCTGGTCGGCCAGGGGGTTAGTGTCCACCTGGTGTTCGGCAAGAACCCTCTCAAGTTCGGGAAAAACGACCTCGTAAAGACCGAGGAGTCTTTCTTCGGTGGTGGGGGCGCTGATGATTTCATCAAAAAGTACTTCGAGATGGGGGGCTGGCACTTTGTCCAAGCCCAACGGGGGTTCACGCATTTCGCCGATACGGGTTCGTAAGGCAGCTGTGTGTTCGGCGCAAAGATAAGCGTGATGGGAGAAGGCCATCTTGAGTTCATAGATAGGCTCCGCAGTGATGTGAGCGGTGAAAATGCCGTGAAGACGCTTGAAGGCGTAGTGATACCGCTTCAGTCGATTGACACATGCCTCGACCGAAAGGCCGGGTCGTGCCGCCTCATCGAAGCTGCAGAGACCGGCGAGGGGGGGGAGGTTCTTGTAGCTTTTGTAGGTCCCAGGCATGGACGGAGACTAACGGTTGCGGGGGCTGATGGGAAGAGGGGCAATCGGTGTTTTTTTTCGAGCCCATGGAATTGGGATCAGGGTGAGCCGGGCGGGCAGGCTATTCGACGTAAGTCTGAGCGGCTTCATCCCAGAAGAAGGTTTTCCGGGCTACCACCTGACGCCCTTTAACTGAAATCACGAGATAAGCGGTTCCAGGATAGATCGGGGTTCCCTCGGAGACGGCGCGTCGAACATCCTCTTCGGAGAAATAGGCATCGTGATCAGGGTGCGAATGATAAATGACCGCGATGCGTTCACCACGATCGGTCAGTTCCCTGTCGATGGCGAGAAGCTCACGCGGTTCGATGAAGTAGGCCGTATCGGATTGGCGAGGAAAGGTCTCGGGGTCGAGGGCATGGTACTTGTCCTGGGCGTTGACGCAGGGTCGCACCCGAGAAAGGGTGGTTCCTTCCTTTGGGCCGAAGATCATTCCGCAACACTCCGAGGGATACGCCTCCCGGGCGTGTGCCTCAATCTGTTCGAGCATATCCGCGGGGATTTCGATCCTTGAAATCATTCGAAGAGCGATGTGCTAAGATACTTGTCTCCGCCGTCGGCGAAGATGACCACCACGAGTCCTTCATCGAGTTGACGGGCCACTTGAATGGCTCCGTCCAAGGCCGCCCCTGCGGATGGGCTGACCAGCAGTCCTTCCTTGGCGGCCAGCTCCCGAGCCCAATAGTAGGCAGGCTCGGTTTCGATGGTTAAGCGCTCATCGTGTTGACCTTGATCGTAGATGCTTACCGGGATCGCGGTGTCCATGTTCTTCCAGCCTTCGATCCCGTGAAAGGGTTCGGGTTGGAGGGCGATAGTTTTGACTCCAGTGGCTCTCTCTTTGAGGAAGCGACTCGTTCCCATCATCGTGCCGCTCGTGCCGAGGCCGGCGACAAAGTGGGTGATCTGCTCTGCAGTATCTCTCCAAATCTCGGGTCCGGTGGTCTGGTAGTGGGCCTTCCAATTGGAGTCGTTGCTGTATTGGTCGGCAAAAAAATAGGTATCGGGCTCCTCTTCGATCATTTTATTGACCAATCGACGAGCGCCATCGGATCCTTCAAGCGGATCGGAGTAGATGATGGTTGCTCCGTAGGCCGTCAGGATCTTCTTTCTTTCCGTGCTCACATTACTCGGCATGACCAGGTGGACGGGAAACCCGAGGGCGGCACCGATCATGGCAAAGGCGATGCCCGTGTTGCCGGAGGTCGAATCGATGAGGGCTTGGCCGGGATGCAGTGCCCCCGAAGCCATGGCATCCCTCACGATCTGCAAAGCGGGGCGATCCTTGACCGAACCTCCCGGATTAAACCATTCCGCTTTGACTAGAATGCGAACCTTTTTGCCGATGTCTTTGGGCAAGACTCGACGGAGCTCCAGCAACGGCGTATTCCCAATCCGATCGACGATGGGAGAGACCCTAACGGGTTGATTGCGAATCGTTTTTGCTTCGGTATCCACGACAAAGGACGCGGATCCTATCACCTCGCTTTGCCGCTGTCCACGGGGATATCTTGCGAGACTACGGCCGCTTGGGGAAGAGCCGGAAAGGGCAATGGGATGGTCTGTGCGGCCCGAGGTCGGGTTCCATCACCGGGTGGGTGGGGGCGGTTGTTCCCCGCCTGCGATCCTAATGTTCAACGTTGTGTTGGGGATCCGTCCTCTTGACATTGAAACCCTCATGCCGGAAGCTGCCGCGCTTATGTCCGAGCCCAAAGGTAGTGAATTGATGGAAAAACTCGTTTCCATGTGTAAGCGTCGTGGCTTTATTTTTCAGTCATCCGAGGTTTACGGTGGGATCAATGGCTTCTGGGACTATGGTCCACTCGGCGCCGAATTAAAGCGCAATGTCAAGGATTGCTGGTGGCATAGCATGACTCGCGAACGGGAGGATATTGTTGGACTCGACGCCACCATCATCATGCATCCGAAAGTCTGGGAGGCCAGTGGTCATACCTCGACCTTTAGCGATCCGATGGTCGATTGTAAGAAATGCAAAGGGCGATTCCGGGCCGATCAACTCGAATCGACGCCTTGTTTGGACAAGCCGAGCAAAAAGGTTTCCGAGTGTGAGGCGGAAAAGACGGAACCCCGTGCCTTTAATCTGATGTTCAAGACCTACGTGGGGCCGGTGGAATCGGAAGAAAACGTGGCCTACCTCCGGCCGGAAACGGCGCAGGCGATTTTTTCACAGTTCAAGAACGTGCTTGATGTCTCACGACAGAAGGTGCCTTTCGGGATTTGCCAAATCGGAAAGGCGTTTCGGAACGAAATCAATCCACGGAACTATACGTTTCGATCAAGGGAGTTTGAGCAGATGGAGGTCGAGTTCTTTATCAAACCCGACGAGGTCGCTCATGCCGACGGCGGCGTTCCGGCGGAAGACCTGGATTCCGGTCGCCCGGCTCCGAACTGGGGTTGGAAGCAGTGGCATCAGTATTGGATCGACCAACGGTTGCGTTGGTACGAGACGATTGGTCTTCCCGCCGAATCTCTCGAGCTCTATTGGCAGGAAGGAGATGAGCTGGCTCACTACGCCCGGGCGACGGTCGATATCATGTATCACTTTCCCTTCGGCGTCCAAGAACTGGAAGGGATTGCGGCTCGCGGTAATTATGATTTGTCCCAACACCAGGAACACAGTGGAAAATCGATGGAGTATTTCGATGCGGATGCAAAGACGAAATACGTGCCCCACGTGATTGAACCCAGTGCGGGGGTGGATCGCCTCGTGTTGGCTCTGTTGTGCAATGCCTACAGCGAGGAAATGATCCCGAATGCGAAGGGGGATTTGGAAAAGCGGGTGGTGATGAAATTTCACCCACGGGTGGCTCCGATCAAAGTGGGTGTGTTTCCGCTTCAAAAGAACAAGCCTGAGTTGGTGGCAAAGGCGAATGAAATCTACAATCAATTGAAGGGTCGGTTTGCGGCGGTCTACGATGAGACGGGATCCATCGGCAAGCGGTATGCTCGGCAGGACGAGGCGGGGACGCCTTATTGTGTGACGGTTGATTTTGATTCGGTCGGGGCAGGAGAGGATCCGGCATTGAGTGACACGGTTACACTTCGAGATCGGGACACGACGGAACAGAAACGGGTTTCGATCGACGAACTTGCTGGGTTGATTGACGAGCGTCTGCGCTCGGAATGATGGGGTAGGGGTGCCCCCCAGCGATCTGTCGAAGGAGCCCGGAGATGGGGGTGGCGGTGGTCATCTCCGTTTTATGAAGTTCTGGAAACGGAAAAAACGCTAGTTTGGGTGGGCGATCCAGACCTCGAGCTTGCTGTGGGTTTCGCTTCACGTTAGCGTCTAGGTCATGGGGCATGACCATCAGCATCCGAAGCAGGAATTGGATCGCCTGACGGAGCAGTTACGTCGTCGCGACCTGAAGATCACGGGGCCGAGAAAACGGATTCTCGAACTGCTTCGAAATCACCCCCATCCGATGACCAACAAGGAGGTCTACGCCGCTGTCGGGGAAGCCTGTGATCTGGCGACCATCTATCGCTCCATGCACATGCTGGAGGATATGGGAATGGTGAAACGGTTTGATTTCGGAGATGGGGTGGCTCGCTTCGAATTGGTTAGCGAGGGAGGAAATGACCATCACCACCACTTGATTTGTCGGCAGTGTTCCGAGATTGTCGAAATCGACGAGTGTTTTCCGAGTGAATTCCAGGATCAGATCGCGGCTGCGAGTGGGTATCGGGAGGTCACGCACAAGTTGGAGTTTTTTGGAGTCTGCCCCGGGTGCCAGTCATGCTGATCAAGGGCTTCCCTGGTCAATTCTGTAAGGCGTCCAGGCAAATGAATGGCACGCCTCAGGGTTCCTCCGGCTCGGTCAAATCTTGGCCGCGAAGGATTTCCCTGATTTTTCGGCGTTCGTAGCGGTGCTTTTGGGGCTTGCCCGGGCGGTCGTCCATTTGCTGGAAACCGTGTTTGGAATTGCGGATGACGTCGTTCATGGTGAATGGGTTTTTCGTCATGATTGGTTCCTGTTGCTTGGGGGGGGAGGGCACCCGAAACGCTTCGGGTTTGAGGCGGAATCTGTGACTGGTTTTGGGAGGTGCAGCGTGCGGGCAAAGGGTCCTTCGAACTGGGATCGGCGAAGGTTCCCCTGCCACAGAGGGCACCAACTTCTACGACGGAGGCGAGAGGTCGTCTGGTCGGAAACGAGACTCATCAGACCCTTAGACCCTCGTCCAACCCGGACGTTCGATTTTCGAAGGGCGCGGATCGGGAGGCCCTCAAGGTCAAGGAAAGGGCGGTGCCTCAATCCAATTCATTGGCGGGGCCGTTGGAAGGCTCCGGAAGTCCATTCATTCTGGGTTTGATGATCGATGCACGCGAATCCGATCTCGTTGAATGACGCTTCGACTTCAGGGAACTGATGGTTCAAGATCCCTGCCAGACACAGTAATCCGTCCACTTCAACCGCCTCTGCAATTGGTTTTCGATGAGCCTTGAGGAGGTCGTGGGTGAGGTTGGCACAAACCACCGAGAAGTGTTGAGGGTCGATTGGGGGGCAGGTTGCCAGGTCCGCCTGAAAGAATCGAATCTCTCGAGAGACGTTGTTTCGGTCGGCGTTCGCCCGGGCGGATTGAACCGCATCCGGATCAAAATCGAATCCGCAAACCGGTTGGAATCCGAGCTTGGCGGCGGCAATCGCCAGGATTCCAGAACCCGTGCCGATATCGAGAAGGGACGAATCGGTCGTCCCGGAGGCAAACTCAGCAAGGTGCTTCAGGCAGAAGTGGGTGGTCGGGTGGTGGCCCGTTCCGAAGCTCATTCCGGGATCGAGTGTCACCACATGTTGTCCCGGTCTGGCTTTCCGACGGCCCCAGGGAGGAGCGATGCGAAGGTGTTGGTTGATTTCGATGGGGCGGAAATGACGTTTCCAGCTCTCGCTCCAATCCTGATTCCGGATTCGGCGAACGCTGATCTTGGGACCGGCGATGGAGATGCCGTGGGCGGAGAGCGATTCGAGATGCAAGCGAATGGATTGCTTGATCTCGGTAACGCTCCGGGAGTCCACAGGGATAAACACCGAAACCACGGAGTCGGGGCTTCCCTCCCGGGTCACTATCGAAGGAGGGGAATCGAAGAGCGCTTCAAGGAACCCGGAAAGAGGTTCCTCTAATTCTCGGGCTGCCGTCAGCGAGATCTGACGAATGGCCGGTCGAGTCGTTATCGCGGATGATCCCATGGACAGAAATTGGTCGACTGGATCTCGGGTCGGTCACCCTTGAGATGAACAAGGGTGACCGAGGCATAGTTGAACTCGAAGGAGGCCATCGTCCGAACGGGAACATCCAACAGCAACGCCAGGAGCATTCGAATGACGCCACCATGGCAGAACACGCCAATGCGATCCCCGTTCTCCGGAGTGAGGATCGCGTCCAAGGCCGCTTGGGAGCGATTACGAAACGCTTCGATAGGTTCCGCGTCGGCGATGGCGTTCGATTCCAAGAGATGGAGCCAGTCGAAGGCACTTTGACCCCGCTGTTCTTGGACCTCTTCCCATTTCAAACCGGTCCAGTCGCCGAAATCGACTTCGCGAAGTTCGTCCAAGGGCTGGGGAGGGCGACCGGTCCAGGCCGCATGGGGGGCGACCGTTTGTTGAACGCGTTGCATCGGACTGGTGAAACAAGAATCAAAGGGATGCCGGCGGAGATAGTCGGCCAGAGTGGTCGCCTGTTGGACGCCTCTTGGCGAGAGATCCATATCAATGGTGCCACCGAAGGTCCGGTGATAGTCGATGGCGACCTCGGCGTGGCGCATGAGGTAGAGCGCCCTAACGGATGGACTCATGACGCTGGGCTCGCTAGGCCTTCTCCAAGGCCGACTGCTGAAGTTCCCGCAGTTCCCGCATCCCTTTTCTCGCCAGGTCGAGCATCTGGGTTAACTCGGAGCCGATGAAGGTGGTTTGCTCTCCCGTGCCCTGAAGTTCAACGAATTCTTCCTCGGAGGTCATGACCACGTTGAGATCGACCTCTGCGGAAGCGTCCTCCTCATAACAGAGATCGAGGAGTGGTGTCTTCTCGACCATCCCGACGCTGACGGCCGCAATGGATTTGACCAGGGGCAACTCGGTGAGCACTTGTTCTTCCAGGAGGCGTTCCAGTGCCAAGGAGAGCGCCACAAAGCTTCCGGTGATCGACGCGGTTCTGGTGCCACCATCGGCTTGCAACACGTCACAATCAATCCAAATGGTCCGGGGCCCAAGTTTCTCCAAATCGACGGCGGCGCGCATGGAGCGACCGATCAGGCGCTGAATCTCCTGAGATCTGCCATCGATTCTTCCGCGAGTGCTGTCCCGCTGCTTGCGATGGAGGGTGGAATAGGGGAGCATCGAGTATTCGGCGGTGATCCAGCCTCCTGGCGACGATTGTTCCCTCATCCACCGGGGCACACGTTCCTCAATGGTGGCTGCGCAAATGACTCGGGTGAGCCCCCACTCGATCAATGTCGACCCAGTGGCATAGGGCGCGATATGATTCTTGAAGGTGATCTTACGCAAGCAAGAATCGGTCCGGCCGTCGGTCCGGGCATAGGAGGGTGGGAGAGCATGATTGGGTTCGTCTGCACTACTCATTGTTTCGAGGGACCATCATAAGGGTCGATGATTCCATTCTGCAAACAGATCCCCACGTGAAAACGGTCGGGATTCTCTCAGTAGTCGTTTCCGGTGTCAGATTGATGGCATGACTCGATCCAAACTCGAAGTTTTTGGCCGAGCCGGGTCACTAATTGAGGATGCTTCGAGGCGACATCTTCGCGTTCGCCGGGGTCAGCAGCCAAGTCGTACAATTCGTTCCGGCCTGGGTGGATTGACTCTAGACTTGTAACGTGGCTCACCAGCTTAAAGCGGCCTTGGTGAAGGGCGGCGACCTTTCTTGATTGAAAGCAGATGGGCTTGGTCCGTTGTCGGGTTTTGCGTTGAATGAGGGGCATGAGGCTGATGCCATCGTAGGGACGGTTGGGCAGAGGGAGGCCGAGTGCGTCGAGGATCGTGGGGAAGTAATCGCTGGTCACGCAAGGAACCTTGGTCTTGAAGGGGGTCTTGATCTGGTCTGGCCAGACCAGCAGGGCCGGAACGCGGACCCCTCCCTCGTAGAGGCTTCGTTTTCGTCCTCGGAACGGGCCGGTCGTGCCTGCGCCTTTATCAACAGAGCTCTCCGGGCCATTGTCTGCGCAGTAGCACAGCATCGTGTGGTTTGACACGCCCTTCGACTCGAGGTGGTCTCGCAGTCGGCCCAATTGATCATCGAGAGCGGAGAGACAGCCATGATAGTGCTGACCGTAAAGACCGAAGGGGTGGTCGGAATAGAGATTGCGGTGGGAGGCGTCCGCGACCACCGGAGTATGAGGGGCATGGAACCAGATGACAGCGAAAAAGGGTTTTTTTTGGTGAACCGCTTTGGAGATGAACTGAAGGGCTTGATCCATGATGAGCTTCGAGTCGTCCCCACGAAGGTCGGCTTCGGGAACGCGCTTATCCGGGCCGGTCCAGTAGGATGTTCCGTAGGAGCCACCCACGGGAACGTTCCGCTTTGCTTCCCGGCTCACGGAAGCGGGATTACGCATCGGATCGAAGGTCGGTACCTTTGATTCGGTTGAAAAACAATCGTCGAATCCGTTTTGCCAGGGAGGGGAATAGTGACCTTTCCCCTTTTCCGTTCCACCTCGATTGGCATCTCGAATCCTTCGGGTCAATGTGCCCAGGTGCCATTTCCCAAAATGACCGGTGGCATAGCCTTGCTGTTTGAGTATTTCCGCGAGGGTAATCTCTTGGTCTTTGAGGTGTCCGACGTTGGCAGAATAAATCCCGTATCGATAGGGGTGACGCCCGGTTAGACAACTACCGCGTGTGGGGCTGCAGACCGGGGCGGCTGCATACCATCGATCGAATTGGATCCCCTCAGCGGCCATTTGATCAAGGTTTGGCGTGCTGATAAACGGGTGTCCTTGGTATCCAACGTCTCCCCAGCCGTGATCATCTGCCATGCAGAGAATAATGTTGGGTCGCGACGGGGCGGCCTGGAGAGTGCCGAAGCTGATGGTGAGGACGGCAAGCCAGACCAGAGGCCATCGATGCTTCGATTTCTTTTCGCGACGGAAAATCAGAAGCTTCATGAGAGGTTAGACGCGCACCAGTTTAGTAACCCGACCCGATTCGACCCATTCGACGACAAAGATATTGCCCTCGGAATCGAAGCAGGCGTCGTGGGGGTGAACAAAACGTCCCGGCCGCCATTGGGAGCGTTTGGAGCGCATCGCAAAGTTGTTGCTCAGGACTTCGGCCCGCCAGGTGGGATCCTCGCCGAGATGGGAAATGACCTGGTTGTTTCGGTCCAGCAGGGTCACCCTTGCATGGAGATCGGGCACCAGCATGAGTTCCCCTTGAGTATCAATATCCGCTGGAAAGAGAAAGCCACCCTGGGTTTTCAAATGTTGGCCGTCCATGTCAAACCACTGGAGTCGACGGTTGGCCCGGTCGGCGACCACCAGCTTTGGGATGCCGTCGCGATCATCCAGCCACTGGCCATGGGGAGTCTGGAATTTGCCATCCGCCGTCCCTTTTCCTCCGATGGCGCGGACAAATTGGTCATCCTTGGTGTATTCGAAAAGAGTGTTGCTGCCGTAGCCATCACCCAGGTAATAGCCGCCATCCGGTCGAAAGCTCGTGTTGGTTGGGCGGAAGCGGACCCTGGCATCTTGAAAGACGGACGATTCCCTCTCGAGGGATCCACGGTCACGATGCCAAAGGAGTTCACCGTCGAGAGAGATTTTCGAAAAGAAAAGGGAAGCATGGTTCGGCGCCAAATAGATGAACTCAGCGCCGTTTTCCTTGCGGATGTCAATGCCGTGACCTCTTCCTGTCGATGAGGAAGATTCCTTGTCCAGAGTTCGTTGGTGGGGAGCCATTGACTTGACAAACCGACCGCTCGGATCGAAGACAAAAATCGATCCCGGGTTGCCGTGGTGAGTGATGTAGATCAGGCCCTGCGAATCGGTCGTCACCCCGTGCGAGGCACCGCCGTAGTGGTGGCCGGCGGGAAGGCGGTCAAGGCCCCAATCATGGTAGCACTCATAAACATACTGCCCTGTCCCCACCCGCGGTCGCTGGTTGCCCGACTTGCGGTTGCCCGCCAAAACCTGAGGCGAGCTTCCGGCTGCGATGAGGGCTGCCAGTTGTGAAATGAATTGGCGTCGTGGGGTTTGTCGAGTCGGATGGGGAGTGGATGGATTCATGGCCGTGTGCCTCCGAGCAGGTGATCGGCTTCATCCTGGCCCGGGTCGCAGTGGAAAGCAAGAGGGATGAGCAGCGCGACGCCGTTTGCCGATTCTTTGTGTCCGCGATCGTCCTCTCCTTGTCGTCTTGATGGGGTCGCCGTCAGGGATCCTATTTCGGCTTCATTTGAGGGAACAGAATGACATCCCGGATGTTTTCCTGGCCCAGGAGCATCATGCACAGTCGATCGATTCCAAGGCCCATCCCGCCCGCGGGAGGCATGCCGTGTTCGAGAGCCACGAGAAAGTCTTCATCAAGCTTCTGTTGTTCTCCACCGGCTTGATGTTCAAGGCTCTGGCGTTGCTGGATGGGGTCGTTTTGTTCCGAATACGCAGGGGCGATTTCCTGACCGTTGATACAGCATTCAAACACCTCGACCGTGCTGGGATCGTCGGGGGAGAGTTTCGCCAAGGGAACGAGTTCCTTGGGGAGGTGGGTCACGAATGTCGGTTGGATGAGCGTCGGTTCGATGAATTTCTCAAAGAGGGCGTTGGTGACCTCGAAGTCTTCGTCGGTCTCGTGAATCTCGGCATCCATTTCGATCGCCTTGGTTCGTCGTTGTTCAGGCGTAAGGTCGAACCAGTCGTTTCCCGCTTTTTCACGGATCAAATCCTTGTAGGGCACCCGGCGCCAGTCGGGGCTCAGGTCGATCGTCCGGATGACGTTGCCCTCCTCGTCCTTGTGATCGACCTTCAGGGTGCCGATCACCCGTCGGGCGATGTGGCAGATCAGGGACTGGACCAGTTCCATCATTGACTCGTAATCGCCGAAGGCCTGGTAAGCCTCAAGCATGGTGAACTCGGGATTATGACGACGGGACAGCCCCTCATTTCGAAAATTGCGTCCGATCTCAAAGACCCGGTCGATCCCTCCCACCAGGAGACGCTTGAGGTAGAGCTCGAGTGCGATTCGCATGTAGAATTGGCATCCCAAAGCGTTGTGCTGGGTGACGAATGGCTGGGCCGCGGCTCCTCCTGGGATGGGTTGCATCATCGGTGTTTCCACCTCGACGAATCCGCGGTCATTGAGGAAGTTCCGCATTTCCCTAATGATTTGGCTCCGTTTGAGAAAAACCGATTTCACCTCGTCGTTGGCGATGAGATCCAGATAACGCTGGCGATAGCGGATTTCGACATCCTCCAGTCCATGAAACTTCTCGGGGGGCGGGCGGAGAGCCTTGCTCAGGACGGTGAATGACGAGAGTTTGATGGATCGTTCTCCCATCCTTGTGGTGAAGAGAGTTCCTTTTGCCCCGATGATGTCACCAAGATCAAGTTGCTTGAGCACGGCGAACTGATCGTCACCCAGCATCTGCTTCTGTCCGTAGAGCTGGATGCGTCCGCTTTGATCTTTGATGTGAAGGAATTGGCTTTTTCCCATCACCCGATGAGACATGATCCGGCCGGCGACGGCGACTTCACGTTCGTCCTCGTAGTGTTCGAGGGCTTCTTGGCAGGTCTCCTCCGGAGTGAATTGATTGGCAAAGGGATCGATTCCCTGAGCGCGAAGTGCCTCCAACTTGCTCCTTCTTTGGGCGATTAGCGAATTGGTTTCGTCCATGGTTTCTTTAAAACCGGCAGATCAAACAGGGAAATATGTCGATTGTCGATGATTTAGCAGGATTGGTTTGAGGGGGGATCGAATTCATTCAAAAAGACCCTCTCCGGAGAGAGAGGAGATCCCCATGAGGGTTCTCCAATGCGGACCACCGTTTGAAAGAGCTTTTGGCCCATGGCTGGTGGTGAGGGCTAGTGATTCCAGAAAACAGACGTACCTGTCTTGTTACCAATGGCGATTTCAGGACGATGATCCCCGTTAAGATCAGCAACGGCAATCTGGCGGCCAACGCCGCTCGTTCGTCCGATCAGGTGCGGAATGAAGCGAGACGAGGTCGAACGGGAGAGCTCCATCCAGTAAAGAACGGGATCTCCCTGCGGATCCGGGTCCCCCGCCGGTCCGTGGGCGAACCGACATTTTCCGGTGATCAGATCGAGTAAACCGTCCCGGTTCACGTCGGCGAGGGCCATGGCATGGAGTTGAGAGAAGGGTTCGAGGAATGGGGTCGCTTTTCCGTCATCCCGGAGAAGGGTGTGCTGATGGAACACGCTCATGCCTTGATCCTCTCTTTGTTCGAACCAGGCGAGACCATAGCCGTGAGCTGCAAGGCTCATCATGAGGTCTTGATCGCCATCGCCGTCGATATCATAGGCGAAAATCTGGGCGCCCCCGGGGAAGGGAAGTCGCCGGCTGGGACGAAAATCGTAGGCGTGAAAGGTCCAGGGCTGGCCCTCTTTCCATTCCTTGGGTTGCTGATACCATCCGTCCTTGGTCAGGCAATCCAAACGATCATCCCCATTGAGGTCGCCGAGGCCCAGGCCATGGGTGTAGGCGTTGAGATTCTTGGATTCCGAAAATGGAATGAACTTCCAGGCGGATTGCGGATGGTGCGAATCGATTCTGGCATATCCATAGGCGCCCTCCCTGATGCAAACCAACTCGGGGATGCCATCCCGATTCAGATCCTCAAGCGCGGGCGATTCATTGCCGAGCCCGGTGAGGGCGAGATGTTTAGCCCAGTGACCGGGGGCCCCTTTTGGATTGGCGAACCAGTGACCCGTCGTACCGGGAAAGGCGACAACGAAGATGTCATTCCACTGGTCATGGTTGAAATCGCCGACAAAAACCAAGAAGTTGTCATTGGTGTATCCGTTCCGATTGGGATCCTTCGGATTGGGGGGATAATACTCGTGACGTTCTTTGAAATCGGGGCCTTCGTACCAATAGGGTCCGGAAACAAGGTCGAGATGCCCGTCCCCATTCAATTCTCCAAAGGCCGCCCCTTCTCCATGGTATTCCGTTGAGAGCTGGAGGTGCGTGAAGCGGTTGTCTTCCGCAGAGACAATGGAGGAGAGCCCTCCTAGGAGGAGGGCGAGGCGCAGTGAATGCATGCGAGCTTGAAGGGTTGGTTGGTCCTCTTCCTAAGACAGGTCGAGGGCACCCCCCTCACTGAAGCGAGGGGAGCCAAAGGTTTGAAGTTCCGGATTGCCAAAGGCATGAGCCAGGGTGAGCCAAAGCCGATTGTGCGGGATGCCTCCAAAGTCCAGGGCTCGATTCGTTTTGAATCCCGCCCCACCCCCGATGAGAACGAAGGGGATGTTATTGAGCGTGTGTGAATTGCCCTTGCCCAGTTCATTAACCCAGACGATTTGGGTGGAGTCGAGCATGGACCCGCCCACCCCTCCTGGTTCGGGAGTTTCATCCAAACGCCGGATAAGATAGGCCAGCTCTTGAGCAAACCAAACATTGATCCGCTTCAGCTTCTCTTGGGCCTCGAGATTCTTGTCGGGTTCGTGGGAGAGGGAGTGATGTCCCTCATTGATATCGAGCCAACGCATCCGTGCTTGGCCGACCGATCGCATGTATTGAAGGCTGGCGACTCGGGTCATGTCATTGGCGAGGGCGTTCACCATCAAGTCAATTTGCATCCGGCTGATGGCAGGCGTGTTGTCATTCACGAGCTCGATATCAGGATCGATTTCGGGTTCCGGATGATCCAACTCACTCTGAGCTCGGGCGGCTGCAATATCGGTTTCCAGACGCCGAACCAGTGCCAGATGTTCGTCGAGCAAGGATTGGTCCTCCGGGCTGATTCTCCCCTGGATCCGTTTGAGATCCTGGTAAACGTAATCGGTGATACTGGAGAGGTGTTCCCGATCCTGGCTGCCTCCGTAGAGGCGATTGAACATTTGACCAGGATCGTCGATCGGGGCCAGGGGCTTGTTGTCCCCGGCATAGACCATTCGCGTCCAGGGGTCCGCCCGATTGGGGACGGCGACACCGAACTCAAGGGAGCCAAACCGAGTCCGGGTCGCCTCCGATGATTGAAGCTGGTTGGCAATCTGCTGATCAATGGAAATGCCGCTGGCCCAGCCTGCGGGGGTGTCCGATCCACCCTGGATGTTGCCAGGGTTCAGTTCCTTG
>MDTE01076797.1_pt1 | contig 19254 bp, 18 predicted proteins | sample 811231 | NCBI WGS metagenome assembly MDTE01 (sample SAMN05326651, study PRJNA326480) | marine metagenome | isolation source: seawater | place: Indian Ocean: Red Sea | collected 2010 | reverse complement strand
TCGCCCCGTGCGCAGGCGGCGCTCGGCAAGGGTCACAAGATCAATCATCCGGCCATAGGCCTCTTCCGCGCTTTCGCCAAAGGTGAAGATCCCGTGCTTGAGCAGAATCAATCCCTGCACGTCCGAGTGCCTCGCATGCACACGCGCACAGGCCTTGGCCAGCGCGAAGCCGGGCATAATGTATGGCACGAGCGTGGCGCGCTCGCCGTACAAGTCACGGCAGATGGCAGCGCCGTCCGGCTGATCGGTCAGGGCGAGAACTGCCGTCGAATGCGTGTGATCGACGAACTTGTGGGGGAGGAACGCGTGCAGCAGCGTCTCCACCGACGGATTCGGCGCATTCGAATCGAGCAGGTTCCGCCGCTGGACATTGACCATCTCCGCATCGTCGAGACCGTCGAGCGCAATCAGTTCACGCAGGGGTTCGAGGCGCACCGCCGGCAGACCCCGCGGCTCGATATCGCCCATATCCCAGCCGCTGCCCTTCACGCACAGGACATCGACGCTTTCGCCCGTGACGTCCGATGCCACCGTCTTTACGGACGTGTTGCCGCCGCCGTGTAGGACAAGGCGCGGGTCGCCCCCCAGCAGCCGCGTCGTATAGACGCGCCGGGCGACATCCGCGTTCACGCCCTGCGCGCGGTAGCGCTGCACATAGGCCCGCGCATCGCGGTCCGACCAGAGATTCTTCATGCCTGCCTCTCCACGCCTCGTACGCCGCTAGAGATACCTGCCGAACCACTCGAGCGCTTCGGCCTTCTGGATCGCGTGCTTGTCCGTGTCACAGAACTGGTAGGATTCGTAATGCTGCGCGCCGGGTAGCATCACCAGCTTCTTTGGCTCGCCGAGTGCCGCATAGCAGGAGAGCTGCTCCTCCGGTGGCACGAGATTGTCGTTCTCGGCATAGATGATCAGCACCGGGCGCGGCGCGATCAGGTGCGCTACCCATTCGGGCTTGTAACGCATGTTGGCGGCCGCGCTTTCGAGATCGTATTCCGGATTGTAGCGCGCGCTCTTGGAGTGAAACTGATCCAGGACCATCTGGGTGTGCGGGTCGGTCAGCATGATCTCCGGCAGCGGAATCTTCGTCGATTTGCCCGTCAGGACGCGCTTGCGCTCGGCCGCCTCGACCAGCGCCCTGAACTCCTGCCATTCATGAGGTCGGCGCACCGACTTCATCCAGCGTTCGCCGTCCGAGACCATAACCGCGGAGACGACGACCTTAACCCGCTCGTCGAAGGCCGCGCACCAGATCGCATGGGCGCCGCCATAACTCGATCCGTAGAAGCCTATTCGCTCGGAATCCACGCCCTCGATCGTCTGCAGATACGTCACCCCATCATAGATGCTCTGGGCCTGTTCGAGCGGGCGGTGGCGGCCGCGCTCTCCCTCGCTCACGCCGAAGCCCGGGTAATCATGCGATAGCACGAAATAGCCGGATTCCCAAAGCCATTGGGGCACGTCCATGCCGTAGACGTCCTTCATCCCGGAATATCCATGCAGCACACAGATGGCCGGGCGCGGCGGGTCGCCAGGCTTCCAATCCTCCGGTCGATATAGATAGGCCGCAATCTTCTTGCCGTCCGAGTAGAACTCGACCTCGTCCCAGACCTTTGCGTAGTCCGTCATCGCCACCTCCCCTTATCAATTCGGCAGTGACCCGATTACAGGGCGCCGAACAAATCGGCAAGCGCCTGGCCGTTGTCATGCATCACGGAGGTCACATTCTCCGTGACCCCGAGCGCCGCCAGCAGCCCGTCGATATAGGTCTGGTATTCCGCGAGCGTGTAGCGGTCGAACCCGGAATCTGCGAACCGCGTAGAATTGCCCTAGCCGATATTGTCGATGGCGATCTGGCGCCCCCGCTCCTCCATGTGCGGCATGAATTTGCGCCACATTTAGGACGAGGTTGCATTCCCATGCAAGAAGACGATGGGATCGCCCGTCCCGTATTCCGCGTACGCCATGGCATGGCCGTTGACCTCGCGGAACTGCTTCGCTTAGGGCATGCGAGGGCTGAGATCGGTCATGGTCATTTGCTACTTTCCGGATTCAGATACCAGCATACCATTTGGCAAGGCCGGCGCCGATCTCGTGCGGCGAATCTTCCTGCGGATGGTGGCGCCCCCGAACCGTGATCCGGGTCTGGTTGGTCCAGCTGCTGATGATATCGAGGTCACGGTCGACGATGATCTGCCCCGGATCGGCCTCGATGAACAGCTTCGGGCAATCGATCGTGCCGACCCAGGCCGACAGACGCTCAGACAGCTCGGCGACGAATTCGGGTTTCCCGCGGATCGGAATCTGCCGCACCCAGGCCAAGGTGGGCCGCCGCGCCTCGCCCGGCGCCTCATAGGGCCGGCGGATCTCGGCCATCGTCTCGGCGTCGATCTCGCGGATCACGCCGCCTGTGAATATCTTCTCGATGAAGAAATTATCCTCCAGCACCAGCGCCTCGCCGTCCGGTCCCTGGGCCCGCTTCACCCGTTCGCCATGGCCGTCGGCGTAGGATTCATAGCTCGCATGGTTGGCGACCACGATCTCGCAATGGGCAAGCGCCTTGATCGCGTCGGGATGCCGCTCGGCCCAGGACAGGCCCAGCGTGCCGCCCCAGTCATGCATCACCAGGGTCACATTCTCTGCGATTCCCAGCTCGGCGAACGCGCCGTCGATATAGATCTGGTGCTCCGGGATCAGGTAACTGCCGGGTCCGCTGTCCGGCAGCTTCTCGGAATCCCCCTGACCGATATTGTCGATGGCGATCAGGCGGCCAAGCCCCTCGAGATGGGGCATGATGTTGCGCCACATGTAGGACGAGGTGGCGTTGCCGTGCAGGAAGACGATCGGATCGCCCACGCCCTCGTCCACATAGGCCATGCGGCGGCCTTCGACCTCGATGATTTTCTTCTCATACGGCATGCGCGCGCTGATCTCGGACATGTTCCCTCTTCATGCGTGTCCCAGTCGGCGGATAATATGGGCGCAGACATGGCAAGGTCCATGCGCGGCTGCCAAGCGTGCAATTGGAAGCTCGGCGCCGGTGCCGGCGTGCTAGCCTGCCACGCGCGAAACCAGCCCCCGGACTCCCATGACCGAACACATCCACCACACCCACCTGTTTACCGAGAACATCGACGCCACCATCGCCTGGTGGCGGGATATGCTGGGCGCCGAGGTGGCGTTCGACGGCGACTTCGGCGGCGCGCGAAATGTGTTCATCCGCCTCGGCTCGGGGCGCATCCATCTCTATGAGCAGCCGCCGCGTGACGACGGTAGGGGCGCGGTCCACCATATTGGCATCCGCACCGACGATCTCGAGGGTCTCGCGGCGCGGCTGCGCGAGAACGGTATCGCATTTCGCAGCGACATCCGGGACTTCGGCGCATGGAAGTACATTATGTGCCCCGCCCCCGACGGCGTCCTGCTGGAGCTGTTCCAGGCAGACCCGGACAAGCTCGACGGCGATGCCGCCCGGTACTTCGCCGACTGGCTCGACGACTGACAGCATCGATGCCGCCCCGGCCTCCATCACAAGACGGACGTATTCCGCCGATCATCTTCCTCGGTTTTCTCGCGGCGATGGGCCCGCTGGCCCTAAGCATCCATGTCCAGTCGATCCCGGCGATCTCGGCGGCTTTTGATGCGTCCTATGCCCGGGCCCAGTTCACGGTCTCAGCGTTCCTGTTGAGTTTCGCGGCTTCGCAACTGATCGTCGGGCCCCTGTCGGACCGCTTCGGCCGGAAACCCGTTCTGTATGGCGGTCTGCTGCTGTTCGGCCTTGCCAGCGCCGGCGGCGCCATGGCCGAAAGCCTCGAATTGCTGATCGTCGCGCGCGTGCTGCAGGGCGCTGGCGGATGCGCCACGCTGGTCGTGCCCCGCGCGGTGGTCCAGGACACCCATCACGGGGTCGAGGCGGCGCGGGTCATGGCGTTCGTGGCGATTCTGCAATCGACCGCGCCGTCGATCGCCCCCGTACTGGGTGGCGGTATCGACGCGCTTTTCGACTGGCGCGGGATATTCTGGTTCCTTACGATACTCTCAGTTCTGGCCACGCTCGGCGTGAACTACTGGCTGCGCGAAACCCGCCCGCTCACCGGCGGTCAGCCCGACCGTTGGGGCACGATCTTCATCCGCTATGCCAGCCTGTTCCGCTCGCGCCTGTATATCGGCTACACGATCGCCTTCACCTTCGGCACCTCGGGGTTCTTCGGGTTCCTCGCGGTCGGCCCCGCCCTGCTGATCGAGACCCGGGGGCTCGACCCGATCTGGTTCAGTATTTGCCTGACCCTCATCACCAGCCAATTCGTGATCGGCAACTACACAGCCAGCCGACTGGTGCGACGCTTCGGAATTGACCGGGTCCTAGTCGCGGGTGTAGTCGGCGAAGCTGCGGCCGCCCTGCTCCTGCTCGGCCTTTCGGGCGAGATCGCGATCGCAGCCGTCGTCGCGCCAGTCATGCTGTATTCCTATTTCAACGGCTATATCTTCGCCAACGGAATCGCAGGCGCGACGGGGATCGACCCGCGTGTCGCCGGCTCGGCAGCTTCATTCCTCGGGTTTGCGCAACTTGGCATCGGGGCAGTGACCGCATTCGCCATGAGCCGCCTACCCCTCGACACCATCCTGCCATACGCCATCACACTCTTCCTAGTGAGTGCGCTCGCGGGCGTTGGCATGTTGCTGGTGCGCACAGCGCAACGCCCCGGGGCCTAGCGCGAAACGGACCGATTGATCAGCCGCCAAACTTGGCCTTCGCCTCGATACGGCGGGCGTGCAGGATAGGTTCGGTGTAGCCGTTCGGCTGGGCCAGTCCCTTGAAGACCAGATCGCAGGCCGCCTGGAAGGCGATCGACCCGTCGAAATCAGCCGCCATCGGGCGATACAGCGGGTCCCCGGCATTCTGCTCGTCGACCACGCCGGCCATGCGCTTCATGGTCTCCATCACCTCGCCTTCCGACACGATGCCATGATGCATCCAGTTGGCGATGTGCTGGCTCGAGATGCGCAGGGTGGCGCGGTCTTCCATCAGCCCCACATCGTTGATGTCGGGCACCTTGGAACAGCCCACGCCTTGGTCGATCCAGCGCACAACGTAACCGAGGATGCCCTGCGCGTTGTTGTCGAGCTCGGCCTCGATGTCGGCCTCGGGCCAGTTCGGACGCTCCGTCACCGGGATGGTCAGGATATCGTCGAGGCTCGCACGGCCGCGCGACTTGAGCTCCGTCTGGCGGTCGGCTACATCGACCTGGTGATAGTGCAGCGCGTGCAGGGTGCCCGCCGTCGGCGATGGCACCCAGGCCGTGTTGGCGCCGGCCGTCGGATGGCCGACCTTCTGCTCCATCATTAGCGCCATCAGATCGGGCATTGCCCACATGCCCTTGCCGATCTGGGCATGGCCCGGCAGGCCGCATTCCAGCCCGATATCGACGTTCCAGTCCTCGTAGGACTGGATCCACGGCGCACCCTTCATGTCGCCCTTGCGGATCATCGCGCCGGCTTCCATGGAGGTGTGCATCTCGTCGCCGGTGCGATCCAGGAAGCCGGTGTTGATGAAGAAGACGCGGTTCTTCGCCGCCCGGATACATTCCTTGAGGTTCACGGTCGTGCGCCGCTCCTCGTCCATGATCCCCATCTTGATGGTGTAGCGCTCGAGGCCGAGCGCATCCTCTACCCGGCCGAACAGTTCGTCGGAGAAGGCGACCTCCTCGGGACCATGCATCTTCGGCTTCACGATGTAGATCGAACCGGCGAGGCTGTTGGCGTAGACGCCGTTGCCCTGCAGGTCGTGCATCGCGATCAGCGCCGAGAAGATCCCGTCGAGAATGCCCTCATAGGCCGGATTGCCATCCTTGTCTGTAACCATGCCGATGGTCATCAGGTGGCCCACATTGCGCACCAGCATCAGCGAACGCCCGTGCAGGGTGAGCTCGCTGCCGTCCGGGGCGGTGTAGGACCTGTCGCCTTCCATGGCGCGCTCGACAGTCTTGCCGCCCTTCTCGAAGGACGCCGTCAACGTGCCCTTGTTGAGGCCGAGCCAGTTGGAATAGGCGACGACCTTGTCCTCGGCATCCACCGTGGCGACGGAATCCTCGTAATCCATGATCGTGGTCATGGCCGCTTCGAGCATCAGATCAGCGACCCCGGCTCCGTCGTCCTTGCCGATCGGATGATCGCGGTCGATCACGATCTCCATGTGCAGACCGTTGTGAACCAGCAGGACCGCGCTCGGCGCCCCAGCATCGCCGCGATAGCCGGCGAACTGCGCAGGATCGGCGAGACCGGTCGATCCGGACGCAGATGCGACGGCCAGCGCGCCACCCTCGACGCTGTAGCCCGTCGCATCCGCATGAGAGCCGGACGCCAGCGGCGCAGCCGAGTCGAGCACATTGCGCGCATACGCGATGACCTTCGCACCGCGTACGGGGTTGTAGCCCTTGCCGATTTCCGCACCGCCGTCCTCGGAAATCACGTCGGTACCGTAGAGGGCGTCATAGAGGCTGCCCCAGCGCGCATTCGCCGCGTTCAGCGCGTAGCGTGCGTTGGTAATCGGCACCACCAGCTGGGCCCCGGCGATCGTTGCAATCTCGGGGTCCACATTGGCGGTCTCCACACTGAATGCGTCCCCCTCAGGCATCAGGTAGCCGATCTCGTCGAGGAAGGCGCGATAGGCCGCCGGGTCGAACACGGAATCCCGGTTCGCCTTGTGCCAGGCGTCCAGCTTCGCCTGCAGGTCGTCACGCTTGGCCAGAAGCGCGGCGTTGCGCGGCCCCAGTTCGTTCACCAGCGCGTCGACGCAGGCCCAGAAGTGATCCTGATCAACGCCGGTTCCCGGCAGCGCCTCGTCGTTGATGAAGTTATAGAGTTCCGCGGCTACGTTGATGTTACCCGCCTCGATCATCTCGCTCATGACTCTCGCCCCCGTGAGGTGTGTTCTTCGAATTGTCCGATTGTCCGCCCCGAGGGGCGCTCGAATTTAGCGCCCTAGATAGCACGAAACAGGGGGGCGGATTCGAGTCCCGATCGGCTTCTTCAGCTATATTGTCTTTCAACGGATGCGAGAGAATGCGCTCCGACGACAGCCACCAGGGGACGAAGAATGATTACCAAGGGCATCAAGCAACTCTGCGCCGAGGCAGAAGAGGAGATCGAGACCATGACCGTCGAGGAGGTCATAGCCGTGCGCGATGACGAAGACGTGGTCCTGGTCGACATCCGCGACATCCGTGAGCTGTGGCGCGACGGCACCATCCCGGGGGCACAGCACATGCCGCGCGGCATGCTAGAATTCTGGGTCGACCCGGAGAGCCCCTACCACCGCGACATCTTCACCACGGGTAAGAAGTTCATCTTCTACTGCGCTGGCGGTCTGCGTTCCGCTCTGGCCGCCAAGGCCGTCCACGACATGGGGCTCGCCCCGGTCGCGCACATGCGCGGCGGATACGGTGCCTGGGTCAAGGCCGAGGGGCCGACCGAGGAAAAAGAGGTAAAGGTGCCGGAGAAAGCCTAGCCGCGGCAGCGTCACGAAAGGACGCCCCAAGCCGGGCGCGTCAAACCGACGCCTTCTCGAGCAGCTCGGGATACACGTCACGCAGCCGCGATCCAGGGTAGAACGCCGTCTGGAAGGACGAGCGCGCCTTGATCCGCGCGAACCAGTCGGCAACGGCCGGGGCGTCGCACCACATGTCCGACAGGCCCAGTTCGTCCATCCGCTCGAACAGCGGCGCAACACAGATATCGGCGACCGTGAACTGAGAACCGATCAGCCATGGCCCTTCCTCGGTCAGAGCCTCTTCCATGCGCCCAACCGTGGCGCGTAACTGAAGCATGGCATTGCCATATTCGTCATCGCTGAAACCGGTGTGGTTCATGCGCATGAAAAAGTCCCGGCGCAGCGGGTTCGAGTCCCGGAACGCCGCATATTCCTCGGCGCTCATCGCCTTGAACCGGTCGAGGAATACGTTCTGGAATGACGGCACGCGGACTGCCATCGAAGGCACCTCGTCGATGAAGCGCAGCCAAGCCCTCATATTGGCGCGTTTCTTAGGATCACTAGGCGAGAGCCGCGGCTCGTCCGGCCAGACCTCTTCGAGATACTCGCACATCACGGTCGACTCGATGATCGCGGTGCCGTCATGCATGAAGGCGGGCACCACCCCGTTGGGGTTGATGGCCAGGTATTCGGGCGAAAGATTCTCCCGGACCGCGAAGTCGACCGGGCGGCTGACCCAATCGACCCCCTTCTCCGCAAGGCAGATCCGCACCTTCTGGCTACAGGTCGAATGATCGAGGTGATAGAGCTCGAGTGCCATGACGACCGCAGCTACTCAGCCGCTTCCGCTGTTTCGCCATCGTCGGCGAAGGCCGGGATGATCTCCCTCGAGAAGGTGCGCAGCCCCTCGATGCCCGAGCCGCCGTCGGCGAACAGCAGATACCGGATACCCGAATCATGCATCTTATGAATCTTCTCGGCGATCTCGTCGACTGTCCCGTACATTGCAGCCTCGGCCGTGGTCTCGATCGTGTCGTCATAGGACATGATCGAGGCCTTGTTGCCACCGTCCGGGCGCTGCGCCAGATTGTCGACCCGGCGGCGCGCGTTGATCCGTTTCTCGATCGCCGCATCGCGATCGGCCGCGTCCTTCGCTACATAAAGCCCGCGCGCGACGCCGACTTCGTTCGCATCGAACACGCGCCCGCGCGCCTCGACGGCCTTGCGGAACACGTCGATGCGCTCGGTGATCGTCGCCGGCGGCGCGAACTGGTCAAGCAGCAGATTGTAGCCGCGCTCGGCGACCTTCTCGATCGAGGCCGGGCTGCCAGCCCCCATCCAGAAGGGCGGGTGCGGTTTCTGGGCCGTCGGCGGCTCGACGACGACATCCTCGAAGGACCAGAACTCGCCATCATAGGACCAGGGCTGATCCTCGGTCCATGATTTCTCGAGCAGTTTGAGGGATTCCTCAAAGCGGCCCTCGGCCTCCTCCATTGGGATCTTAAAGCCCTTGAACTCATTGAAGCGATAGCCCTTGCCCACGCCCATATCTAGGCGCCCGCCCGACAGCAGGTCGACCGTCGCGGCCTGCTCGGCGAGCAGGACGGGGTTATGCCAGGGGAGCACCATTACCGCTGTGCCAAGCCTGATTGTCGAGGTCTGTGCGGCCAGGTAGCTCAGCAGGTTGAGGGTCGCGGACACCTGACCAAAGCCGGTGAAGTGATGCTCGACCGCGAAGGAACTGTAGAAACCTAGCGCCTCGGCCTCGGTATTGTATTCCAGCCAGTCGCGATAGCCCTTGGCGCTATCGACGTCCGGGCCTTGGCCGCGTTTCGCCTGAGCACTTCCGAAAAGACCGAACTTCATTAGAATTCTCCGTTGCTGCGCGTGCTGGATATCATGACCCTTTTGAGGGCAAATGCGTGATCATCGCCCGTCTCAGAATGTGAGCGGTTGCAAGGGATGGAGGACATTGCCCCGCGGTTCGCGCAAAGATGGGCGGCATAGGAGGTTGCATATGCTCAACGTGGCGCTAATAGGGCTCGGTTGGTGGGGCCAGACCCATATTCGGGCCCTGCATGAGAAAAGCGATAAGATTAATATTGATACGGTCGTAGACTTGAATTCAGATCTCTCGGAAAAGACGGCCAGCGGAATCGGCGCGCGCACCGCGCCGAGCTTCGAGGCCGTTCTCGCCGACGACACAATTGACGCGATCATCCTGGTCACCCCGCACGACCAGCACACCGACCAGATCGTGGCGGGCGCTTCGGCGGGTAAGCATATCTTTACCGAAAAGCCATTCGCACTCTCCAAGGTAGAGGCCGAACGCGCGGTGGCCGCCGCCGAGGCGGCCGGTATCCAGCTCGGCCTCGGCCACAATCAGCGCTACGGCGCGCCGCAAACGGTTATCAAGCAGATGATCGACGCGGGAGAACTCGGCGAGGTGATGCACATGGAGGGCAACACCTCTCACGACACCCTGTCGGGCTCGCACGCCTGGCGACACGACCCCGCGCAGGCCCCCGGCGGCGGCCTCTGGCACATGGGCAGCCACTATCTTGACCTGTTCCAGCACTATGCGGGCCCGATCACTGAGGTCTACGCCCAGGCGCTGGACGTGATCATCCCGCGCGACACGGCCTCCGCCCTGCTCACCTTCGAGTCCGGCGCGTCGGCCTATATCGGCAACGTGATGGTCACCCGCGACAACCGCATGGGCAACGTGCTCGGCTCCAGGGGATGGGCGAAGATGACGAGCCCGGCCACGATCGAGATCGCCATGCGAGGCGGCGATCCGAAGACCATGCAACTGGACCTAATCGACCCGGTGCGGGCCAACATGGAGGGCTTCGCCGACGCCATAGCGGGCCGGGCCGCCTACAGGTTCACCAACCAACAGATGATCCACGACGTGGCCGTGCTGGACGCGATGGGCTTGTCGATTAAGTCGGGAAAGCGCGAGCCCGTCGTCTGACGCGGCACGCACCAACCAGGGAACAGGGGGAATTCATGATCAACGCAGCAATCGTCGGCCTCGGCTGGTGGGGCCAGAACCATGTGACGGCATCCGAGGGGTCCGACAGGATCCGCTTCACCCGCGCCGTCGACCTCGCGCCGGCCAATGTCCAAGAATTCTGTGACGGACACGGACTGACCCTTACCGACAGTTACGAGGATGCGCTGAACGACCCCGACATCGACGCGGTCGTGCTGGTCACGCCGCATTCCCAGCACACCGACCAGATCTTGGCCGGCGCGGCAGCAGGTAAACATGTGCTGACCGAGAAGCCGTTTGCGCTGAAAAAGGCCGACGGCGAGCGCGCGGCGACGGCCATGAATGAGGCCGGCCTCACCCTCGGAATCGGCCATAACTACCGCTATGGCCCGGCCATACAGGAGATCAAGCGGATCATCGAGTCCGGCGACCTCGGCGAGGTCCATCACATCGAGGCCAATCTCAGCCACCAGGGCCAGATCGGGATCGAGGGCTGGCGGCGCGCATCGGTAGAAGCGCCAACCGGCGGCATCGTGCATTTTGGCGCCCACATGATCGACATCATGTGCTGGTACGGCGGCCCCATGCGCGAGGTCTACGGCCAGCTTACCTCCCACATTCTGGAGAATGACTGCGGGTCGGTACTGGTCAAGTTCGAGAACGAAATCACCGGCTATCTCGCCAACCTGATGACCACCCCGGCGACGATGCATCTGCAAGTCATGGGCTCAAAGGGCTGGGCACGGACCAACGGCTGGATGGACGCCCACAAGGTGACGCTATGCTTCGGCGCCGGTGCGGTCGAGGACGGCGGCGGCGCGGTCAACGAGATCGAACTGCCCGCGCGCGACATCATCTCCCAGATCCGGGCGAACGACGAGAATTTCGCCGCCGCGTGCGAGGGGACAGAGACCTACCTGTTTACACCCGAAGAGATGGCGCACACGGCGGCCATCCACGAGGCGATCGCCAGGTCCGCCGCCAGCGGGCAACCGACGCAGGTCTGACGAAGAACCCAATGGCCACGGCCCAGGGTCTGTCAGACATGCAGGCCTGCCGCTCGATCATTTGCGACCGGGTAGGCGAGCTGCGAGACGCGCAAGCGGCCCTGCCACTCCACTGACGGCACCGCCGACGCCAAGTGCGCCCGATTCAGTGCCGTCAAAAATCTTGTCTAATTTGTAACCATGGCTACAATTACGAACCGTACTTTAATATTTGACTGTTGGGTTATTCCTGCCTACGTTTCGGTCTCGGTGCCTTCGGGGACCCGCCTGTGCACGATAGAAATCGAAACGAAACGCATGCGCGAAATATCGAGACGCCTGTTTTTTGTCGTCCTGTTGGTCGCGCCGCTGGCATTTGGCCAACCCGCGGATGGGCAGGAGCGAATCCGCGTCGTCGCCACCACCGGTATGATCGCTGACGCGGCCAGGCAGATCGGCGGTAACCTGATTGGGGTGCAGGCGTTAATGGGCCCGGGCGTCGACCCACACGCCTACCGGCAGACACGAACCGACATCGCGGCCATGGCGAAGGCCGATCTCGTCCTGTGGAACGGCCTCTACCTCGAGGCCCAGCTGGAGGACTTCCTGCTCGACTTGGCTGAAGGCGCAAGGGTCGTCGCCGTGGCCGAGGCCGTCCCGCAGGATCTTCTCCTCGGTTCGGAGGATTACGACAACCGGTTCGACCCGCATCTGTGGATGGACCCGGAACTCTGGTCGCGAGTGGTCGTCGTCGTTCGTGAGGCGCTGATCGACGCGCACCCGCCAGGCGAAGCCGTCTTCCGCACCAACGCGGACGCCTATCTCGCGCAACTGCAGAAACTCGCCAGCTATACCGACGACGCCCTGTCTTCGGTGCCAGCCGACAGCCGCGTGGTCGTTTCCTCCCATGACGCGTTCAACTATTTCGGCCATGCCTACGGCTTCGACGTCGTCGGCATCCAGGGCATCTCGACCGAATCCGAGGCAGGCCTGCGCCGCATCGCCGAGCTGGTCGACATGCTGGTCGCTCGCGACATCCGCGCGGTGTTCGTCGAGACCTCGGTCTCGGACCGCAATATCCGCGCGCTGATCGAGGGCGCGGCCGCCCGGGACCACAGGGTCGTGGTGGGCGGGGAGCTCTATTCCGACGCCATGGGGGAACCCGGCACCTACGAGGGCACCTACATCGGCATGATCGACCACAACACCACTACCATCACCGCCGCTCTGGGCGGCAAGGCGCCCGACACGGGCATGCAAGGCCTGCTGAACTGAGGAATATCCGTATGTCGTCCACCCCTCACCCCACCATCGCGTCGGATGCCGGCCGCACCATAGGAACCGCCCGGACAGTGCATGATGCGGCCCTCGGCCTCCGGGGCCTGACCGTCTCCTATGGCGAGAAACCCGCAATCTTCTCAGTCGACGCAAGCTTCCCGGCAAACAAGATGTCGGCCATCGTCGGCCCGAACGGCGCAGGAAAATCCACGCTCCTGAAGGCCGCGCTCGGAGTGATCCCGCGCCTGTCCGGCGAGGTCCATGTTTTCGGCACGGCGATCGCAAGCGCGCGCAAACGCATCGCCTATGTGCCTCAGAGCGCGAGCGTCGACTGGGACTTTCCGACGAGCGTCCTGGACGTCGTCCAGATGGGGCTCTACCGCAAGGTCGGGCTGCTGGGGCGGCTGTCGGGCCACGGCAAAACATCGGCCTTTGCCTGCCTCGATCGCGTCGGCATGGCCGACTTCGCGGCGCGCCAGATCGGCCAGCTCTCGGGCGGCCAGCAGCAGCGCGTCTTTCTCGCCCGCGCGCTGGCGCAGGATGCCGACCTCTATCTCCTCGACGAGCCGTTCGCCGGCGTCGACGCCGCGACCGAGCGCGCGATCATCGCGGTGCTAAAGCAGCTGAAGACCGAGGGCAAGGCGGTTGTCGCCGTACACCACGACCTGTCGACCGTGCGCGACTATTTCGATCACGTGTTCATGATCAACGTCCGCCGCATTGCCGAAGGGTCGGTCGCCAGCACCTTCACCGCGGACAATCTGCAGGCTGCCTATGGCGGGCGCCTCACTACAACCCATCTGGACGAACTGGCGATGGTGGACGGGGTGAGATGAGCCCGTTCCTAGACGCTCTCTTCCTGCAGGCGGGCTACAACGCGGCACTGGTCGCGATCGGCGCCGGCCTTCTCGGCTTCGCCGCGGGCGCGTCCGGGACGTTCCCCTTCCTTCGCAAGCGCGCGCTGATTTCCGACGCCGTCGCCCATGCAACCCTACCCGGTGTGGGACTGGCATTCGTCACCATGGTCACCCTAGGCGGCGACGGCCGCAGCCTCTTGGGCCTGATCGCCGGATCCGCTGTCACGGCCTGGGTCGGGCTACTGCTCATCGAGTGGATCACCCGACGTACGCGGCTCGCGGAAGATGCAGCCATCGGTGCAGTGCTCGGCGTCTTCTTCGGCGTCGGCATCGTGCTCCTGACGGTCATCCAGGGTATGCAGGCGGGTCGACAGGCGGGCCTAGAGAGCTTCCTTCTGGGCTCGACCGCCGGGATGCTGCTCCAGGACGCCATCGTGATCGCCGGCGGCGGATCGCTGGCCGTCTTCACAACATGGCTCATACGCAGGCCTATGACCCTCGTGGCGTTCGACAGCGACTATGCGGCGTCGCTGGGCTATGACGTGCGACGGATCGACCTCCTGATGATGGCCCTAGTCCTATCTGTGACCGTGATCGGACTCAAGCTGGTGGGGCTCATCCTGATCGTGGCGATACTTATCATTCCGGCGGTCGCGGCGCGCTTCTGGACCGACCGGTCGACCCATATGGTCTGGACCGCCGGCGGCATTGGCGGGGCGTCGGGATATCTCGGTGCCGTGCTTTCGGCCTCCGCCCCGGCCCTGCCGACGGGGCCCATCATCGTTCTATTTGCCGCCGCCATATTGATGTTCTCGCTGCTGTTCGCGCCCGACCGCGGCGCGCTCGCTGCGCTTTTCCGGCGCCGGCGCTTCCAGGCGCGGGTCCACCGGCGCCAGGGCCTGCTGGCGCTCGCGGCCCAGCACCCGATCCGCGAGGCCTACACGCTGCGCCTACTCGCCCGCGAGGGGCTGGTCCGCCCGGACGGCGTTCCCACCGACGCCGGGCGCGCGCAGTCCGCGAAGATCGCTCGTGACGAGCGGCGCTGGGAGGTGGCGCGAGAGATCAACCAGGACGCCGGCCTGACCGGCCGCTATGACGGCCTGACCCCCATCGAGGACGTGTTCACGACAGACGAGATCGCGGAGTTCGATCGCCGACTCTGGCCGCCCGTGTCCGTGGGCGGGGCCTGATGGGCGCCGAGTTCGTTCAACTTTCGCTCACGCCGATACTGATCGGCGTACTGGCGGCCGTCGCCTGCGCGCTGCCTGGCAACTTCCTGATTCTGCGCCGGCAGGCACTGATCGGCGACGCCATCAGCCATGTGGTCCTACCCGGGATCGTCGTCGCGTTCCTGCTGACGGGCACCATCGCCGCCGCCCCCATGCTGCTGGGTGCAGCGGGCGCTGCCCTGGTTGCAGTCATCCTGATCGAGGCGGTCAGGCGGCTGGGAAACATCGAACCGGGCGCCGCGATGGGGGCCGTCTTCACCACCATGTTTGCCGCAGGCGTCCTGCTGCTCGAACAAACGAACACAAGCAGCGTCCATCTCGACGTCGAGCACGCCCTCATGGGCAACCTCGAATCCCTCGTCTGGCTGTGGGCCGAAGGCTGGCACTCACTTCTGGACCCCGCGATGCTCGCAACCCTTCCCGACGAGCTGCCCCGGATCGCACTAGTCTGCGCCTTCGTGATCGCCATGACCCTCATCTTCTGGCGCTGGCTGAAGATCGCAACCTTCGACGAGAGTTTCGCGCAGGCCCTCGGCATCCCGTCTTCCGCCGTCGGCCTCGGCCTCGTGATCGTCGCCGCCATCGCCGCGGTCGCCGCCTTCGATGCGGTGGGATCGATCATCGTCATCGCCATGTTCATCTGCCCGCCCGCAGCTGCACGGCTCATCACGAACCGGCTCGAGCACCAGATCATCTGGTCAGTCGGTTTCGCCACACTCGCTGCGGTGCTGGGTTACGTTCTCGCCGGTTACGGACCGCTCTGGCTAGGTTCCCCGAGCGCCATCAGTGCCGCCGGCATGATCGCCACGGTCTCGGGCCTCATCCTTGCGGGCGCCTGCCTGTTCGGGGCACGCCGCACAGGTATGGATGTTAGCTGGCAGGATACCCCGTGATGAGAGGGCCCAGTAACGACGGTGTCGCGGCTTCTCTGGAATCGCGCCAGGTGCCATGCTGCGCACCATGGTCGACGTTGGCATACTCAGCCACGCAGCCCGAAAGCGAACTTGATGGCTGATCGTGACAAGGAGACGGAACTGCCGGGAGATGTGGACGAGATGATGGACGCGGACCGTCAGGCCGCGCAGTTCGAGCGTGTCCGCAATGCCCAACAGACCGAGAAGGCCGAGGACTACGTCGAGATGATCGACGATCTAATCAAGGCCTATGGCGAGGCGCGAGTGACGGATCTGGCCCAGCGTTTCGGCGTCTCGCATGCGACCGTCAACAAGATCGTCAAACGCCTGCAGCGTGACGGGCTGGTGACCTCGCGCCCCTACCGTTCGATCTTCCTCACCGAACAGGGCAGCGCACTCGCCGACGCCTCGCGCAAGCGTCATCAGATTGTCCTAAACTTCCTGCGTGCGATCGGCGTCAGCGCCCGCAACGCCGAGCTCGACGCCGAAGGGATCGAGCACTACGTGAGCACCGAGACGCTGGCAGCCTTCGAGAAAATCACCTCCGAAAAGGACGGATCGGAAAATCGTTAGTCTATCTCGTCATAAGCGGGCTCGACCAGCGTATCTCATCTGAAAAGTCGAACAGATGCCCGGATCAGGTCCAAGTATGACGCATATGGTGTATCGTGCCTCTAATCCCCCAGCAGGAACGGTAGCACCTTGGCCAAGGTGTCTGACGGGTTCTCCTCGACATAGAAATGCCCACCATCGACCAATTCAACTCGGGCGTCGGGGAGATAGTCCTCAAGCCCCGCGTAGTTCTCGACCGGCATAGGCGGCTCCGCATCGCCCTGAAGAATGAGCATAGGCGCGGTCCAGGCGGGAAGCAGCCGGGTACGCCGGTCGATCCAGTCCTTGCGGAAGGTCGAGGCCTGAAAATAGCGCTCAACGGCGACGCCCGTTCCCGGTCGGGAGAATTCCTGGATGGCACGCACAACCTGCGGCTTGTCGATGGGATGCTTGCACAGCCGCCCGAAGCCCCATTCGAACATCTTCACGGAGTCCTGCAGTATCCCGCGGGTCTCGAGATTGGTGAACATCACCTCCTGCGGCGCCAGATCCGGATGGAAATGGATCAGGTGCTGGGACCCGCGCACATAGCGGATCACCCGGTCGGCCTGTTTCGCGGCAATGAAGTCCGCCTGCACCGTGCCCCGGTCATGGCTGAACAAATGAAACCGGTCAATGCCGAGCGTATCCATGAGCGCGACGACCTGGTCTGCCACCCCCTCGTGCCGATAGTCACCCGGGCGCTTCTCGGACTGGCCGTACCCCTTTAAGTCAATGGCAATGCAGCGGAAATGTGCGGCCAGCTTGGGCAGGATCGGCCGCCACATGCACCAAGATTCCGGGATGCCATGCATCAGCAGCAGCACCGGCCCCTCACCGGCTTCGACGAAGTGCCAGCGGACGGTCTCGCTCTCGCCCGGCGCCTCGACGAAGCGATGGGCAACCTTCAGCCCACCAATATCCTCGACCTCGCCGTCGGCATTCTCCGGCGCAGGCGGCACGCCTTCCGCCGCGATCTCCTTGAGGGTTGCCACCATCGCCGGATGGTTGTGGCCCGCGCGCATCAGTTCGAGCGCCGCGGCACCCGGCTGGCGATACTCGAGGTCCATCTTTGCCGTCCCCTCCCCGGGCATGAGATGGCCAAGTCTAGCCCGACCACGACGCGCGGAAATTTAATCCTGTCATGCCCGGACTTGACACGGGCATCTCCTAGAATGATTCAGAATGTCAGATCGTGAAAACCGTCGAACCGGTCGTCCGGCCCTCGGCGACATCGGTGTGGGCCATCGCGACGTCTTCCAGCTTGTAGCGCTGGCCGATCACGGTCTTCACGTCGCCCGCGGCAATCGCATCAAACAGGGTTGCGGCGCTGGCCTCAAGCTCCGCGCGCGAGAGCTGATAGAAGCGCATGGAGGCCTTAGTGAAGAACAGCGAGCCTTTGACGTTGAGCTCGACGGAATCGATCGGCGGCAGCGGTCCTGAGGAATTGCCGAAATTCACCATGTAGCCGCGCGGGCGCAGCGAATCAATCGAGCGTTCGTAATGGTCCTTACCAACGCTGTCATAGACCACGTCGACCCCGGCGCCGTCGGTCACCGCGCGGGCGACCTCCTGGAAATTCTCGGTCTTGTAGTTGACCGCTTGGGCCGCGCCGTTGGCGAGGATCATCTCCTTCTTGGCGTCCGAGCCCACGGTACCGATCACGTTCACGCCCTTCGCCGCCAGCCACTGGCTCAGGAAGATGCCCACCCCGCCGGCCGCCGCATGCACCAGCGCCGTCTCGCCGGCCTTGGCCGGGTAGCAGCGATGAATCAGATACTCCGCAGTCATGCCCTTCAGCATACTGGCCGCAGCGATCTCGTCGGAGATCGCACCGGGTAGGACAACGACCTGGGACGCGTCAATCAGCCGGGCCTCGGCATAGGCGCCCGGGAAGGTCGATGCATAGGCGACCCGGTCGCCTTCCTTGATGCCGTTGACCCCTTCGCCGACGGCCTCGACTAAACCTGCCGCCTCGGTACCCAGCACCGACGGCAGCTCGGGCAGCACCGGATAGATCCCCTTGCGCACGGCAATGTCGAGGAAGTTGAAACCGATCACCGTGTGGCGCAGGCGCAGCTCGCCCGGTCCGGGATCGCCGACCTCAATGTCCTCCCACTTCAGAACATCAATATCGCCGAACTCATGAATACGAACTGCATTGACCATCCCGCGGCCCCCTATCGGAAAATTCAGAAAACGGCGCTTGGCAGCACCGCGTTTCACTGTCAATTGGTGCGTAGATCGGTGAAGTCCATCACCCTGTTTCGATTTCCTGCATATCATCGGGCAGGGCGAAATTGTCGAGCCGGATCAGCTTGCCGTCTTCCACAGCAAGACCGGTGTCCTTCGCGCGCTCAAGAATCTCGGGATGCCAGGTCACGGGGCCACCGCCGTCCCGCTGGCCGACCATGGCGAGGATCACGAGCTCTTCGTCGCCGGGATTGCGGAATCCGCGCATGACCCCGTCGGGCACCGATACCGTGTCCCACGGATCGAGCGTCAGCTCATCCTGACCCTCGTCGCCCCAGTAGACGATGAGCCGGCCGTTGAGCGGAATGAATACCTCGGCGGTTTCGTGGCTATGTAGCGCCGCGCCGGTGTTCGGCTCGCAGGTGATGAAGGCCACTGTGAAGCCGTGATCGTCGGCGATCGGCGGGTTCATGCGCGGATCCTCGACCACACCGCGGCCGATCACCTTGAGGTTCTTCTTGCGGTGCTCGGGCAGAAGCGAGTCGACGAAGGCGACGTTGAACTTCTTCAGATCCCTGAAGCGAGCGACCCGGGTCGCCTCCATTTCGGCGGCACTGATCTTCGGCGAGACATGGGCTGCGGCGCGATCTGTATCGGACATGACTGGTTCCCCTATTCCCCTTGGGTGGCGGCCTTGTTCGCGACCGCACGGCTCTTTA
>MDTE01187360.1_pt1 | contig 19256 bp, 17 predicted proteins | sample 811231 | NCBI WGS metagenome assembly MDTE01 (sample SAMN05326651, study PRJNA326480) | marine metagenome | isolation source: seawater | place: Indian Ocean: Red Sea | collected 2010 | reverse complement strand
TTGCAGATAATTTTTATTTTACTCAAATTCAAACTTCTTTAAATCTGGAAAGAGATATAATTGGTTATATTTTGTTATTGATACTAATTCTGTTTATATTTTTTAAAAATTTAATAATTGTGACATTCATTTATTTTAAAGCAAAAATAGTATTTGATGTATTCTACAACATTAGATCTAAACTTTTTAATAATTATTTAAATCAAGATTATAGTTTTTATATTAAAAAAAACCCATCAAACTTAATTAAGAATGTTCAAATAGAATCCACAACCTTTATGCGTGTTTTCGACAGTCTAATTTCAACTTACTCTGAGATATTTTTAATGACTGGGACTGTAATTATCTTATTTATAATTTCATTTAAAATAACTTTTTTCATAATTTTATTTTTTCTTTTATTTGTAATTTTATTTTTAAAGTTTTTTAAAAATAAACTTAAAAATTTAGGTGCACAAAGAGAAAATTTAGATCACGAATTTTTAAGTGCTTTACAAAATGGTATTTTTAGTTTTAAAGAAATTTTTTTTTACAATTGTAAAAGTTTTTTTATAAATAAATTCAATTTTGTTAATTTAAAATTAAAATATAATTTAATGATTACTTCAGTCATAGGACAGAGTATTAGAATTGCTATTGAACAATTTGCAATCGTTTTGGTTGGTATTTTAATTGTAATTTTTATAGTTTTTAATGCTAATATATCAAATTACATTCCTTTCTTTGGAGTTGTTTTTTACTCATTTTTTAGAATACTACCTTCATTCAATAAATTACTAATTAATATGCAGTTGTTTTTAACTTCACAAAAAGCTATTGATATTATATTGAATGAATATTCATCGATAGAAAATTCTAAATATATTCAAGAGGGAAAACATCAACCAAATCACTTTGAATTTGAAGATAGTATAAAAATTGAAAATTTGAGTTATCAATATGATGATAATTCCAAAATTCTAAATAATATTAATTTAATAATTAAAAAAAATGAGAAAATTGGGATTGTAGGAAAAACAGGAACAGGTAAAAGCAGTTTACTTTATATATTAATGGGCTTAGTGAACTTTAACTTAAGAGGGACAGTTAGCATAGATGGAATAAATCTCAACAATATAAGAAAACAATGGTTTAATAAAATTGGTTATGTCTCGCAAGACAATCTTTTACTTGATTACAGTGTGTTAGAAAACATAACTTATGAAAGCGATTATTCTAAAGTAGATAAATCAATTTACGAAAAAGTAATTTCTGAAGCAAATTTAAAAGAATTTATAGAAGATTATAAATCGAGGAAAAATCCCAAACTAGGAAGCAAAGGTATTACGGTATCTGGAGGAGAGAGTCAGAGAATATCTCTTGCAAGAGCACTTTATAAAAATTCTGAAATTCTTTTTTTAGATGAATTTACTAGTTCTTTAGACTCTAAAACAGAAAAAAAGATAATTGAAAACTTATCTAAAATTAATAAAACTATGGTTATAGTTTCACATAAATTATCTTCATTAACAATATGTGATAAAATTTATGAAATTAATGAAGGTAATTTAAAACAGGTTAAATAAATGTTAAATAACAAATCTATATTAATTACTGGCGGTACAGGAACATTTGGAAAAGCTTTTGTTAAAAAGATTCTGTATAATTACAAGATAAAAAGACTAGTAGTATTTAGTAGAGATGAATTTAAGCAATATGAAATGTCAAAAAAATTTCCTACTTCTAAATATCCATGTATGAGATATTTTATAGGAGATGTTAGAGACAAAGATAGGTTAAATCAGGCTTTTGATAATATAGATATAGTTATACATGCTGCAGCATTAAAACAAGTCGATACAGCTGAATATAATCCATTTGAATATATTAGTACTAATATTATGGGCGCAGAAAATGTTATACGTGCAAGTTTAAATAATAATATCAAGCAAGTAATCGCCTTATCCACCGATAAAGCAGCCTCCCCAATTAATTTATATGGTGCAACAAAATTATGCTCGGATAAACTATTTATCGCAGCCAATAATATTACTGGATCTAAAAAAATTAAATTTAGTGTTGTTAGATATGGCAATGTATTGGGTAGTAGGGGTTCGGTTGTGCCAATGTTTTTAAGTTTAAATGGTAAAGAGTTTCCTGTAACAGACAAAAGAATGACCAGGTTTAATATTACAATTGATCAAGCAGTTAATTTTGTTTTAACTTGTATGAAACATTCTTTTGGAGGTGAAATATTTGTACCTAAAATACCATCTTATAGAATAATAGATGTTGTTAAAGCCATTAACCCAAGTTGTAAAATCAAAACAATTGGTATTAGACCTGGAGAAAAACTTCATGAAGAAATGATTACTTTAAGTGATGGTTTTAACTCTTTAGAACTAAAGAATTTTTTTGTTATTTTACCAAGATTAAACTTATCTAAAAATTATAATAAGACACAAAATGAATATGTTCTAAAAAATTATTATTTGAAGAAAAAAAAGGCAAAAAGACTCCCAGAAAATTTTAGTTATAATTCTCGTAATAATCCAAAATATTTATCGATTAAAGAGATCAAAAAAATCATTAAAGATAATTTTTAATGAAAATTGCAATAATTCCTGCAAGAGCAAATAGTAGAAGAATTAAAAATAAGAATATTATAGAATTTTTTGGAAAAGAACTTATTTTTTACAGCATATCAGCGGCAATACGTGCTAAAATTTTTGATGAAATAATAGTTACCACAGATTCGATAAAGATTGCAAATATATCAAAAAAATATGGTGCAAAAGTTTATTTTAAAAGACCAAGACATTTATCTGAAAATAAAACAGGTTTGGTTGAGGTAATAAAGCATGCAATAAAATTCTTAGAAAAAAAAAATAAAAAAATTAAAATAGTTTGTTGTATTTTGCCAACAGCACCACTACTTGAAAAATCTAAATTAATTGAAGGTTATAATTTATTTAAAAAAAAAAAACCAGATTTTTTGTTTAGTGCAGTCAACTACCAACATAATTACTTTAGATCTTTTTTTTCATCTAGTAAAAAGAAAATGTTAAAAAAAATTTTTCCAAGTAAATTTAATAAAAAATTTTATGATAAAAAAATTTATTATGATGCAGGACAATTTTATTTTGCTGACAAAAAAACTTGGCTTAAATCTAAATCAACATTTACCAAACAATCTATGATTATTGAAATTAAAGAGGAGTTAGCTAGAGATTTAAATACGTTAAATGATTTAAGTTTTTTAAAATTGTTATACAAGAATAAAAAAAAATTTAACAATTAATTTTAATAAAATTTTCTATCAACTTAAGTCCAGATTTACCGCTTTTTTCTGGATGAAATTGTACCCCAAAAACATTTTCCTTGTTAATTATATTCGGAAAGATTTTTTGTTTAAATTTTCCATAACTTAATATATTTGAGCTATCTTCAACATCGCAAAAATATGAATGAACATGGTAAAATTCATCATTAGAGTTCAAGTTATTGATTAATTTATTATCAGAATTTTTTTTTAATTTTTGCCAGCCTATGTTTACAGGTTTTATTATCATTTTTGTATTTGATAAGTTGTTTAAAGATTTAACTTTTCCTTTAATTAGGTTAAGGCCCTTATTAATTCCAAACTCTTCACTACTTTCTAACAATAGCTGCATACCTAAACAAGTACCAATAATTGGTCGTCCTGAATTAGAATATTTTATTATTTTTTCATAAAGATTTTTTTCTAAAATATTTTTCATAGCATATCCAAATGAACCCACACCTGGTAGAACTAAATGGGAAGAATTTTCAAAATCTAAATTATTATTTGATATCTTTGTCTTTACTTCAAATAAATCATAAGCTCTTTTAATACTTAATAAATTACCAACACCATAATCTAGAATTAAAATCATTAGACTTTTCTAATTTCAAACCCAATTTTATTTGCTTGATTTTTGATGTCTTCAATTGAAGTTCTTTTGTAGTGTAACAAATCAGCCACTGCAACAGAGTCTATATTTTCAATTTTATATATTTTATTCAAATCATCTAATTTGCCCATACCTCCAGAAACAATTATTGGTATTGAAATTTTATTTTTATTTAAGAAGTTAGAAAATTTTTCTATAAGTTCAACATCAAAACCTTTTCTTGTACCTTCTTGATCAATTGAGGTTAATAATATTTCACCTATTCCAAGTTCAATTCCTTTTTTGGCCCACTCAAATATATCTAATCCAGTATGATCTCTGCCACTATTAGCAAAAGCTTCCCACGAATTAGATTTTTTTTTTGCTTCAATTGATAATACGATATTTGAAGATCCAAATTTTAAAGCTAAATCAGATATTAATTTAGGATTTTTTGTTACAGCTGTATTTACTGCTATTTTATCTGCACCATTTAGAAACAAATTAGTAGCATGTTCTAAATTTCTTATTCCACCACCAACCGTAATAGGTATAAATATTTCTCTAGAAATTTCATTAATTATTTTGTAAATATTTTGTCTATCATATAACGATGCAACGCAGTCCATAATTAAAACTTCATCAGCACCTTTATTATAATAATTTCTTGCAAATTCCTTGGGTGATCCTATTTTTCTTAAACCTTCTAAATTTACCCCTTTAATAAGGTGTTCACCTTTAATATCTAATCTTGGAATTAATCTAAATTTTTTTTTGATCATTTATTGCTGAATTTTTAATTTGATCGTAATAATGTTCTTTAATAAATAAAACTTCAGTATGATCTTTTTCAGGATAATCAATTAAAACAAAGTTTTCATTTTCTAAATAATTTTTAATTTCATTCCAATTTGCACCTCCTTCATAATACTGTTTTTTACTTATTTCTATTTCCAAGGATTTGCAGTACTGCAAAATTTTTTTGGCACCTTTCAAAGCTATATATTCTGCTCCTTGAATATCAAAAACCCAGTGAGAGTAATCTCTGGGATTTAGATTATTTGTTTCAAAAATATTATCTAAAGTTTGCATATTTAACTTTATTTTATCAGACATTATAAAGTTTCTATCATTCCATAAAATATTGTTTTTGACATCCTGACTAAAATCAAAAATTGATGAACAAGCCGAGTCATTATTTGAAATATAAAAATCTACATTTTTTTTATTTTCATCACCAACCAATGCACAAATATATTTTTGGTCAAAATATTTTTTAATATTTTCACTTAAATCTTCAGAAATAGCTGGATTTGCCTCAATCCATAAGACTTTTTTATGTAACCAGTCATATGCTGATGCTTCTGTACCTCTATGGGCCCCAATATGCAAAATACCTGAGGAATCCAAAATACATTTTAAACTTATAATACTTGGCTTTGAGTATGGATGAACTTTGTTTTTTCTTGTATTTATTTTTATTAATTTTAAATTATATTTTTTTAATATTTTTTTAATATAAGATTTAATTAAATTTTTAACCATTAATAATTATTGAATATTGTTTTTCTCAATTTCCATTTTTTTTCAGTATTAGAATAATACCATATGTGGGGAGACCTAAATTTTTCAGTTAAATTATTAAAGTATTCTTTGCTCATTATCGGATTTTTTAATTTTTTTGAAGCTTTGGGAAAATTTTTATTATCTATAGAAAGATATTCAAATAATTCATTTTCAAACCTTATTGGATATTCTCCATCAAATTTTCTTACAAGCTCAATCCCCTCTTCTCTGTTAATTTCTCCATTTCTTATCTCTTGAGAACTATCATAGGTTGCTCTCCCCATACCAAATTTAATATATGTTGTGTAGTAATGAAGATCGTCTAATTTATCATCAATCGAGCTATACTTGCTATAAGTTCCAGGTGTTCTTTCAGGGGATGGAATAAAATTACTATTCTCAATTGTATAATAATAATTTTCCTGCGGATGCCATCTTAAATAATATCCTAAATATTGAACGTCTATATTATTATCTTTTACTTCATTTATATTCATTGGTCTATAGGGTATCAAATCATTATCTGAGATCCCATATTCTGCTAACTGTTTGTGACTTAAACCTGAAATAAAAAAATCATCACTTTTTTTTTTAGAAAAAAATTTAATATCTTTTTTGGGACTATCTATTTTTTTTTTTTTATTTCCATAGTCTTCTGGATTTTCGCCATAAAAAATTAAAGGTATTTTTAATTTCACTGCTATTTTTGGAGGAAACAGCATTTGTCCTATCATAAAAGGTTGAAATGGATGAAATAAATTCTCTAAAGCTAATCTAGTAAGTAATCTATGTGTAAGTGTAGATGGTGTAAAAAGATAGTTATCAAAACCTGCTGATATCCATGACTGAAAATTTTTCCATCCCCATTCTGTATATATATGAGGTGCCCATGTTACGGTAAGTGGGTTCATTTTATATTTATATTTAAGAATATGTGCAGCAAAAAAACTATCTTTTCCTCCTGATCCTGGTACTATGCAATCATAAGAGCCATCTTTTTTTCTATATTTATTGCACAATTCCAATAATTCATCCTCTCTTGTTTTCCAATTAATCCTTTGTTTTTGATTGCTCAAATTGCAAGCGTCACAAACTCCATTTTTATTAAAAACAATTATTGGTTTCTTTGTTTTAATATTATGCTTAAACTCTATTTCTGAATTTGGTTTCTGATTATTGTAAGTGCAATTATTACAAAATTTTATTTCTTTAGGTAATCCATAAAAAACTTTAGGATTGTTATTTCCTTTTTTATAATCAGGGTTATTTGTCATTAATAGTTTATAAATATTTTAAAGATAGCAATGAAGTAACATATTTAGAATTTTTTTTAAATCTAAATGGAAATTTTATATTATTTATAAAGGTTCTAAAAATATTATCATTGTCTAAACTATATTTAAATTCTAATATAGTTTGGTTTAGATAAACTTTATTGAAGTTAATTTTTGAATTCTCAATTGTTGTATATATATTATTATCTACAGTAGCCCTGAATTTTTGACATGGGCTGATAAAATATTCACGCAAATAAGAAATTTTCACAATCGGTTTAACTAAATCTCCAGTTTTTTTTAAGGTTTCGTTAATCAAATATTTCTCATTAAAAAAGTCCGAGTAGATTTTTTTACCAAGAAAACCATTTTTAATCTTAAATTCAATGATTTTATTTTTAGTATTATCATTATACCATCTAGCTCTTACTTTTAATCTCCTAGACAATCCCTCTATGTTAGTTTTAAAATATTTGAATTTATCAGTATCATAATAAATTGAATTCACAATTCTAGAATCATAATTTTTTGTATACCCATTATTTATTAGAAATTTTTTAAAAAGATAATACTTTTCAGATTCTAGAAAATATTTTCTCTCATATCTTATATTATCGTTCTGTTGCTTTTCCGTAAACATTACCATATAGAAGCTCCTCAATTTCTTCCCCTGATTTAGTTCCAGTGATTTTACGTCCTGCCAAAAGCAGAGAACTTTTATTATCTACTAGATATATTTCTTTACTATCTTTTACATTAAAATTTTGAATATTTAAAAAGGCATCATTGATATACTCAGTTTTTTTTTTAAAAACTGCTAAAGGAAGTGATGTTTTATTAATAAATAATTCATCAACATTCATTTTCGAGCCATCTTTAACAGCTATTCCAATTTCAGAATTATCAATATTTATTTTAGAAATGTTAATTTCAGAATTCTCACCAACGCTTATTGATTTGTCCATGACATTCTTGGTTACTATATGATAACCTTCGCTAAAGGCATTTGATGTATCAAAACAATCATTTCCAATCTTGTTGCAATTAACTATATTGAATAAAAAGATTCCTCCATCAACATCTATGCCATCAGATTTTGCATTCAAAATATTTATATTATTTGCATTAACCTCGGAGTTTATAAAATTTACTGAATCTTCAGATTTTGAGTTTTTAACAACAAGATTGCTTATTTCAACCTTGGAATTTATAAAATTTAAACCACTATAAAGCTCATAACCATAAAAATTTTTAGGTTGATTTAAATTTTCAGTTATTAAATTTTCAATTAAAACTTTACCATCAAAATGTATTAGTTGACCTGAGTCTCCCACTCCTTTTATAAATGATGGGTTATCTATAGAACCTTTAAACAACAAATTTCCGTTAGAAAAAATTGTAGAATTTTTATCTAATATTATTGATTGACCTGCTTTTAAAATGAAGTTTTTTTCTTTGGGGATAAAATAACTTTTGTTAAGTATAAGTTCTTCTTTATCAAAAAAAATATTATTATTTTTTTCTACCACACCATCTTTATTTAAGATTGTCTCAATATTATTTTTTTTAAGAGGTAATTCACTTTTAGTTAATTGAGGATTTTCAAACAAACTTATGTTTCTTTCTGTACCATTTAAATTAATAACTTTTACCTCTTGACAACTATTATTCCATTTAATTTCTCCTTTTCCAAAAATCCACTTATTTATTTTCTTATCTTTGGTACAATTTGATATAATTTTCAAAGGCATTTTGCTTGTTGTAGTATCAAATTCAAGTTTATGATCATTTAAAGAAACCTTTAGTTTCTCAGAATTGTAATTTAATATTTTTGATCTAATTATACTTGCACGATCGTATAAAAAATTTTTATCATAGGTGTATGGAAACAAACCTTTCCAAAATATATCATCTGTTTTAGAGAAATCTGAATAAAAAGCGTTATTTAAATTTTTTATTTTTTTTCTATATTTATTTAAAAATTTATTAATATATTTTTCATCTGAAATAATTTTTAAATAACTTAAGTACTCATTTAAGAATTCATCTCTTATCTCTCCATTATTTTTGTAGAAAAATTTATCAAACCATGGTTTTTCCTCACAAATATACAAACAATTTGATTTATTATTAATTATATCTATTAAAATAAAACTCTCAAAAGACCCAGCTCCTTTATGCGCATCAAAACCGATTGGTTCTAATTTTGCTGTTATTGGATTATAATATATTCTTACACTCTTGCTTAATGCACCGTGATATCCTTCAACCAAATCAATTACAGCAAAAAATCTTGCCCATAATTTCCAATCTATATAATCTTGACTTTCAAAAAATTGATTATCTTTTAAATTATTTAATATTGAAAAACCTGAGTTTAAGAGACTTTTATTTCCAGAGGTCCAACTATTTTCAGAATAACTCTCGTAAGCTACATTTGGGTAATATGCGGATTTTAAATCTTGAGTATTAAAAATAGGTCCATTCCTTCTTTTATGTCTCTCTAATAGGTATTTTGTAAATCCCTCCTCTATTATAAAAACACCTTTTGCATCTCCATTTATTGATAAATTTACAGGTATATATTTTAAGGAAATATTTCCACTTTCCTTAAGTAGTTCATGAAATATGTACTCATATATATAATTTCTTACAATTGGTTTTTGTAATGAGAATTCCTCTAAACCAAAAAGTCTATCTTCTCCAATCAAGTCAATTTTTAATGAGGTATTTTTTTTTTCATCGAAGTGAATTTTTCTATCACCTTTGACTCTCATTTTTATTCGCAAAGATTTATCTTGAAAATATAATTTCCCTTTTACCATTTGATTAACTAATTCTTTTTGTGTTAAATCCTTTTCACTATTAACGTCAAACCTATGTTTTCTTTGCATTTCAATTGTAAATAAATTTTTCTGACTGATTGATAAATTTATATTGTCAATTTTATTTCCGGCTATTTTAAAAAAAACTCCCTTTAAAGTTACAAGTATGTAGTCATCAACATTTGTAAAATCAAAACCAGTTAATGATTTTAAATTTTTAGAAATAATTAATGAAATTCTTTCTGGAGGTAATTTTGTTTTTATAGATGTAAAGTTATATACAAAAAAAATAATTAAAATTATAAATAATTGTACCAAAAAAAATAAACCAAATAAAAAATTTATTTTTTTAAAAAGATTTATTGAATTTTTCGAAAAAGAAAATCGTTTTCTTTTGAAGATCATTACAATTATTCGTATATATTATCACTTGTCGTGAAAGAAAATTCTAAAGATTTATTTTCTTTACTCAATTTTGAAGTGTATTCGACTAAGTCCAAGTAACTATTTTGATCTTTAAAATCTGCCCATATTATATACGTACTCTCTATTTGATTAATAAAAGAACTTTTAAGTTTTATAAAATTTGTATGGTTTTTTATTTTTTCTAAAATTTCATTAATTTTAATTAATTCTTGATTATTTTTTATATTAATTTGAATAACGTTTATTTCTGAATAATTTGACTTTGATTTTGATTCTTTAACTCTTGTTAATCTTAGAAAAAATATAATTCCAACAATTAATAAAGTCGCAAAAATAGCAATAATATATTGGTTAGCACCACATGCTAAACCAATACCTATAACAAAAAAAAGATAAACTAATTCCTCAGGCTCTTTTATTGCCGCTCTAAATCTAACAATTGACAAAGCTCCTACTAGTCCCAGAGATAGTGCTAATGAAAATTTTATAACTGTAATGACCAAACAGGTTATTGTGGCCAAAGGAATAAACTGATCAGAAAAGTAAGATTTATTACTAAGTGTTTGTGAATTTTGGATATAAGTAATTTTAATTAAATATGCAAGTATTGCAGATATAATAATTGATAAAATAAAACTAGCTAAGCTTATATCAACACTTGAATTAAAAAAAAATTTTTTAAATTCACTTAATTGATTTAGGTCATTGTTATTCATAAATAGTTTTTATTGATTTATTTGTGAATTTCAATTGTTATTTTTTTATGGGATCAATAATAACTAATTAAAAAAAATTTTAAAAATTATTTTTTAATTAGTTTTAACTTAAGATAAACAATATTCTCTTGATTTAATAAAATCTTTAATTTTATTTAACATTTCTTGGTGAGTTTTTTTTGAAAAATTGTTAACCCAAAAATCATAATAATCTACTGACCAATATTTATCCCACTTATTTGTTTTTAAATTAAATTCATTATATTTTGGATAAAAATTAGAATTATTAAAATAAATAAAATAAAAATAATAAAATTTCTCTAAATCTTTTTTATTAAAAAAAAATTTTTTTTTTTTTAAATTCAATAAAATCTTTTTTAAATGTGATTTGTTTTTTGTAATTAAATTAAAATTATAGACACTTGTAGGTATATTTTTTGTAGCTGTGATAACAGGAATATTAAAATAAGGGTATTCAAATGCTACTGAACCAAAAACTGTTAGGACATAATCTATTCCATTTTTAATTATATCAATATGACTAGTGTTAGGGTTTAAATAATTAATGTTTTTATATTTTTTTATAATTTCTTGAGTAGTGTTAGAGGTGAAAGGTTGATATTTTTCATATTTACCAGAGTAATTTGGATGATCTTTAATATACCAATCATAATTAGTTTTATTGGAGATTTTTCCTAAAAAATTTAACCATTCATAAAAATCTGGAAAATGAAAAGTTCCATAAACATTTATTGCATCGAAAAAATCTTGTGTACATATTAAAATCTTAATTTTCTTGTTTTTTTTAAGAATATTTTTTTTTCTAAATTTTTTTGAAAAAGAAGATTTAGAAATATAGGTTGACCCTATTTCACCTCCAGTTTTGCCTAAAATTCTTTTTTTTATATACTTTTTTCCCTCTTTTAAAATTTCTTTTTTTTGATGTGAGGAAAATGTTGAATAAATTTTATTAAAATATTTGTACTCAGAAAATTGATATTGATTTCTTTGGTTTAAGTAAAATACTTTACCTTCATTATGTACATAAACTGGAATTTTTTCTCTAAAAGCTATTCTCATAGGTAATGCGTAACTATAATGAGCATGAATACCTAAAACTGATTTTACCACATGCGTTTTAAAAAAATTGTCCCAAAAATAAAATAAGCAAATAAAATCTTTTAAAAAATTTTTAAAATTTTTATCCGAAACATTTATTGTAGGTACATAATTAAACTTCAAGTAGCTATCATAAATAATATCGCCAAGAAAAACCTTATTTATTTTGATTTTATAAATGTCTTCCTTTTTTTTAATTTTTTTTAAGATTATTTTAAATTTTTTGAGTGATATTTTTTCTATTTCTTTAGAAATATGTGGTTTGAAAATTTTTTCAGTTCCAAACGATCTGTATATACCAAAATTTTTATAATTGACTTTGTTAGAGATTTTCCATTTAATTTTCTCAATCAAAGTCTCTTTCAATTTGGATACTATTAGTTTAAAATTATAGAAACCTAAAATTTTAGCATTATATTTTTTTGCTAAAACATTTGAAAAATAAGAGAAAAATATATGGTCAGAATGAAAGGCATTAAATTCTACTAAAATTATATTATTTGAGTTCACTTTTTTCTTGAAAAATAAAGAATTATTTAATCTTTTAAATTTATTAACAATTCTGAATCTATTTATAAATTCAAATTTAAGTAATTTCATTTTAATAATATTTGGGATTTAACAAAGATAATTTGTTGAATGAGTTATAGCAAATAAAAATTGTCTGTCTTAAAGATTTTTTCAAAAAAGGGGATCTTCCATGAAGACCATTAGTGAATGCAGCTATTAAGGAATTTTCTTCTAAGGTTGTTGTGTAATCTATGTTTTGAATTTTAGACTTTAAATAAGTATTGTTTTTTTTTTAAATCTTCATATTCGTCCCATGTATTTGAGTTTTTCCAATAACTTAAATAATCTTCATTTATCTTATGACTTCCTTTAACAAAATTAAATGGAGCATCATTTTTTTCAATTTTAAAAGGTGAATAATAGAGTTTTAAATTAGGAAGAAATCTGTCCATGTGCAAATGATTATCTCCATTAATTATATTTTCTGGTATGGATTTTGATTTATGCATAAAGTATTCAATATTAGCATTACAAATTTTACCAAATACAATTTTAGTAATATCATCGTTTATTTTTTTCAATGTTTGATATTTATTTATATCATCTAAAGCCCAAATCAAATTTACTTGATCAGATTTACTTATGTCTTTAGGACTTTCGAGCCAATTATAGTTATTATTTTCATTTATCAATTTTTTAAAATTTTCTTTAATTAATAAATGCTCTTCTTTACTTAAAATATTTTCAAAAATCGCTATTCCATTATGTTCTAAACTTTCAATTGTTTTACTTTTTATATGAGTATAATTATTTTTATAATTTTCGTAACTTTCAATTTTATTTTTATCTGAATCAGAAAAAAAGAATTTTTGGAAGCTTTTATTTTTTTTTGCAAAATAAATCCAAAAATCTATACTCATATTTCTAAGGGTTTTATTACTTATATTGCCCACTCTTTTACTCGGATACGATAGGAAACGGATTATAAGTTTTTTTCTTACATAATTAGGATTTTTTAAAAATAAAAACCAATTTTTTAAATTGAAAATATCTTTTATAATATTAATCATAATTCAAGTAATAATGTATACTATTTTAAAAATTATTCTAAAACATTTAATTTAATATGGGAAATACCAATCCATTAATATCTATTATTACTGTAGTTAAAAATGGTGATAAATATTTAGAGGAATGTCTTAATAGTTTGTACAAACAATCCTATAAAAATTATGAACATATTGTAATAGATGGTGGCTCGACAGACAAAACATTAGAAATTATAAACCGATATAAAGACAAGATAAGTTTTTTTTCCTCGGAAAAAGACAATGGAATTTATGATGGATTTAACAAAGGTATGAAGCAAGTTACAGGTAATTATTTAGGATTTTTAAATTCAGATGATATACTTTTACCAAATGCTTTAGAAATCCTTAAAAATAATATTGTTAAAAAAAAATATCCAGATTTTATTTTTGGATCAGTAAGAAAACATTGGGGAGTTTTGCATGGTTATAAGCCCTGGAAAGTTAAGTATTCATGGGGATTTTATACTAGTCACTCTACTGGATTTTATATTAAAAAATCATCAGCTGATAAAGTTGGATTGTATAATTTAAAATACAGGTTTTCATCAGATTATGATTATTTTTACAGAATGATTGTTAAACACAAAATGATTGGAGTAAGCACAAAAAAGGATGAGATTTTAGGTATTTTTAGAAGAGGAGGGTATTCAAGTACTATAAATTTTGTTGATCATTTTAAAGAAGAAATTCAAATTAGAATAGACAATGGTCAAAGTAAATTTTTAATTTGTTTGATATCTGTCTATAAAATATTAAAACATTTTAATAAATTTTATCAATATTATAAAAAATAATTACAATTGAGATTTAATTATTTTTTTATAACTTAAGTAAAAATTGTAAGAATTAAATTTGTATTTTTTAAAAGTTTTTATTTGAGGATTTTTTTTATTCATATATTTTAAAATAATAGTTGAGAGATTTTTAAAGTTTTTGCTCTCAAAAAATACTCCATTAGGGGGATTTTGTTCAATATGAACAGGTATTTTTGATAAAATAATATATTTTTTAAAATGAATAGAATGATCTATTGAATTACCCCATCCTTCACTTAAAGAAGGATTGATCATTAATTTACAATTTTTCATTAGACAATAAACTTCTTTTTTGCTTATGATTCCTAAATTAAAGATTTGATTTTTGATATTATTTTGTTCGATATAGTAATCTAAGTTTTTTTTATGGTTCGGAAACCTGTAATCATTTTTATTACCAGTAGTAACTAAATAAATTTTCTTGTTTAATTTTTTTTTAATGTAATTAATTGATTTAAAAACAGTAATATGATTTTTATGTTTCCAGAAATGGTTAGGTAAATAAATAAATGATTTTGGTAAATTTATATTATATTTTTTTTTTATATCTGCTATTTTAGGAATATTATTTTTATTTATTGTATTAAAATGATTAAGAATTAAGGCTTTTTTGTAGGATTTTTTATTTATTTTTCTTAAATCGCTTAAAACAGATTTGCTACTTACGATTAATTTATTTGAATGTATTGTTGACATTATTAAATCTAATTTCCTAGCAATTCTTTGTTTAAAACTGAAATTATTGGGAAAGTAACACTCTTGAAAATCAGGAAACCATTTAATACTTGGAATTTTTGATTTATTTCCTAAATAAGATGTATGAGAAATAATATCTATATTATTTTTTTTTAAAAATTTTTCTAAGAAAAAGTTTTTACCAAAAAATATTATTTGAAATAAATTTAAAATTTTAGTTATTCTGCTATTTCTGTTTAAAATATTTGTTTTTATAACTTTAAAATCTTTAAATAAGTTCTTTTCTTTTTTTGTAATAAATTTGTCACTAAGAATAATAATATTTATCTTACTTTCTCTATTATTGTGTAATTTGACTGTGTTGAACAAATTTAAATAATAGTTTGTTACACCTAGCCATCCATCTAATCTATAGTTAATAATAAATCCTACATTAATATTTTTTTTTTCATTCAACATTTTTAAAAATATTAATGTCATAGTTTGGATGATTATTTCTTAAAAATTTTGCGGGATTACCAACAACAACTGTATTTGGTTTTACGTTTTTAGTTACTACAGATCCTGCACCAACTATGCTATTTTTACCAATTTTTATATCAGGAAGTATTGTAGCGGTAGCGCCAACAGAGGCAAAATCCTCAACCGTTACTCTCCCTGCTAAATAGCAACCTCCCATTAAATGTACTCCATTTCCTATTTTACATTCATGATCAACCATACTTCCGGTATTCAAAATTGTATAATCTCCAACTTTTGTTCCCCGATTAATGTAAGATTTTGGTAGGGCAATAAATCCCTTACCCACTTTAACAGATTTGTGAATGTCTGATTGTTTGGAAGTTATATTAATTGGATTTAAACCTTTCTTTTCAAATTCCTTAGAAATCATATATCTTGATTTTCCATCTTCTCTAGCAATACAAACTAAAAAATGAGAAGAATTTTTTAAAAATATTTTAAAATCTTTTTTTTTATTTGAAAATATTAAATTGCTTTTAAAAATTGGTTTGTTAAGGAATGGATCAAACAAATATTTTGGATAGATTTTTTTTTCTTTAAGCATTTCATACAAAATGTAACCAGTTGATCTAGCTCCATATAAAAGAATTTTTTTTGACATACTTAAATATAATTTAAAATTATTTGCTTTATATATTTAATATCTTTCCGAGTTAAATTTGTATTTGATGGGAGTACAAGCGTATTTTCATAAATATTTTTACTAATTTTTTTTTCATAAATATATTTTGAATTGACATTTTTTACTAAATTTAATGGCCAAAAACCTGATCTAACTTCTATTCCTTTTTTTTGTAATTCTAGGCCTATACGCCTTACTTTATTTCTAGTTGTATTTTTGAAATAAATTGAATTTAACCAAAAAACTGGCTTATGAGTTTTAGGGTAGTATTGAGTGATTTTAAAATTTTCATCATCAAAGATATTTTTGTAAATTTTTCCAATTTTAATTTTCTTTGGAAGAATTTCTTTTTCAAATCTCTCTATTTGTCCTCTTCCAATTGCTCCTAGTAAATGTGGCAGCTTGTAATTATATCCCTCTCCCAAACAATGGTATTTTTTCCAATATGGATCTTTTTTACCTCTAAACGGAGAATTTCTTGATCCTAGCTTTTCAGCTTTTTTATAAAGACTAACATTGTTAGTAACAATCACTCCACCCTCACCAACGCCAATCATTTTCTCTGACCTAATTGAAAATATCCCCATGTCTCCAAAAGTTCCTAATTTTCTATTATTGATTTTTGCACCAAGAGCTTCACTAAAATCTTCTAATAAAAGTATTTTATTTTTTTTGCAAATTTGTTTTATTTCAAATGTATCCTTTGCTGGAAAACCATAAACATGTACAAGTTGAACAATTTTTGGTTTATGAATTTTAATTGCTTTTTTTAATAAATTTACATCTAAACCCAGAGAAGTTTTTTCTACTTCTACAATTATAGGTATAGCACCGCATTGAATTACGGAAGTTAAATTTGATGAACATGAATAATTAGGGATAACGACTTTATCACCGTTTTTACATCCTAAAGTTTTAAGAGCCAAATGTAAGGCTGCGGTACCACTTTGGACAGCTAAAGCATTTTTTACATTAAGAAACTTACAAACCTTTTTTTCAAATTCTAAAGTATGTTTACCGTTACTTGACAACCAAGTGCTTTTTAATACATCATTTACATATTTTTTTTCTAGGGAGGATAAAGACGGAGAATTTATTAAATATTTCATTAAACTTAACGTTTTAGTTGAATTCATTGATTTTTAAAGTAAAAAAGATCAAAAAATAGTATTTATTAAAGGCGGTCTTAAATGTATACAGATTTTTGGTTAAATCAATCAAACCAATTAGTCTGGAAAAAAAAACCTAAAACTGCACTTTTAATCAAAAATGACAACTCTCCACAATGGTTTCCAGATGGTGAAATAAATGTATATGACAATATTTTTTATAAAAAAAATAAAAACAAGACTGCAATATATTTTTTTAATAAATCGAAAAAACTGGAAAAATTTTCTTATTTAGAGTTAGAAAATATAGTAAATAATTTTATTTTTCAATTTAGATCTAAAATTAAAAAAAAAATTAATAAAATTATGTTACATGGTTCGGCCTCAATTGATATGGCAGCCGCAATGTTAACTTTTGCCTCTCTTGGAATTCAATTTTCAGTTTTATTTGAGGATTTACCTGAAGAAGCAATAATAAAAAGAATTAAAATCTTTAAACCCGATATATTTTTAACAAGAATCGGTAAAGAAAAATTTTATGAAATGAATAAATTATTGAATAATATAAAATTAAAGAATTTAAAGTTACTTTTTTTAAAAGACTTTAAAATTATTAAAAATAAAAGTTTTGAGAATGTAAAATTAAAACCATATAAAAGTACAAAACATTTATTTACACTTTTTACATCTGGCTCAACTGGTATGCCAAAGGGAGTGGTGCATGGAACTGGAGGCTATTTACTTTATGCTAAATACACTTGCATTAAAAAGTTTGGTTTAAATGAAAAATCAATAATGCTTACTGCCTCAGATGCAGGCTGGATCAATGGACATACCTATGCCTTGTTTGGACCTTTATCGATCGGTTGTTCAACAGTAATTATTGAAAAACCAATTGATTTATTAGATCAAAAATTCCTTAAAAATGTTATGAATGTCGGTATTACCGTTTTATATCTTCCCGTAACCCTAATTAGATTAATGAAATCAATTTTTACTGAAAAAAAATTAATTACAAAAACACTTCAAACTTTGGGATCAATGGGCGAACCATTAGCACCGAGTGTAGGGCAATGGTTTTCTAAAAAATTTCTAAATAAGAATAAACCTATAGTAAATACATATTTCCAGACAGAAACAGGTGGAATAATTTCTTCACCATCTTTTTCAGATAATATAGGTAAATCACCACATGGTTCAGTTGGAAGCTTAACGTCAAGCAAAATTAGAATTACAAATTTATATCAAAAGAAAAAAAAAGAATTTAAAATAATTAATAATTGGCCAGGGTGTATGGTTAAAATTGAAAATGGTAAAAAAGAGTGGGACAAGTATTGGGATTATCAAAAAAATTTCAGAATGTTTGATTTTGCAACCAAGAAAGAAAATTATATAATTATCCATGGTAGAGTTGATGATGTCATAAATATAAGAGGCCACAGAATTGGCTCCGAAGAGATTGAATCCGAAATTTTAAGTCTAAGTGAAATATCTGAATGTGCAGCTGTCTCTTCACCGGATAAATTAGAGGGAAACGTAGTAAGTTTATTTATAGTAAAAAAAAAAATGAATTCAACTAATCTTGATGAAAAAATTAATAAAGTAATCAAAAAAAATTTTGGGGTATTTGCTCTACCAAAAAAAATTTATTATATAAAAAAACTACCTAAGACGAAAAGTGGTAAAATTTTAAGAAGATTACTTCGGGATTTAATAACTAAAAAGACATCAAGCGATTTAAGTACAATAAATGATAAAACATTAATTAAGGATTTAAAACAAGTGATTCTATAAAATTGAATAAATGGAAAAAAAAATAATTAAATTAATTTCAAAAATTATTAAAGTTGATTTATCAAATATTACGAAAAACTCATGTGCGGAAGATTTTGATACTTGGGACAGTTTAAGTCATGTTAGAATAATATTAGAATTGGAGAAGTTTAAAAAAAGAAAAATCACTACTTCAGAATCAATTAAACTTAATTCTGTAAAAGCTATAATTAAATTTCTAAAATAATGCTATTTAACAAGTTTGAATATTTATTTTTTTTTTTACCAATAGTATTTAT
>MDTE01060485.1_pt1 | contig 19257 bp, 22 predicted proteins | sample 811231 | NCBI WGS metagenome assembly MDTE01 (sample SAMN05326651, study PRJNA326480) | marine metagenome | isolation source: seawater | place: Indian Ocean: Red Sea | collected 2010 | reverse complement strand
TGATCTGCGCTTCCGTGAACCGCTTCTTCACGTCCGATCTCCTTCCTCGTGAGATCGAACTCTAAACCGATGTGCTACTCAAATACGGGGGGACGTCAGTCAGGGCCGTGATGGTCCCCGGGCCAAAACTCTGCTCCGGGTCGTCCAAGAACTCCGTGTGAGCGGTGAGCCAGGTCCCCGCGGTTCCGGTCACACGCAATTGGGCGCTATGCAGGACGGCTTTAGAGGCACTCTGACCAATTTGATTATCAGAGGTCGGGTGCCGCATCAAATAGCCGAACTTGCCGGCTCGATTACTCTGTTGCGCTTTCACCAGCCCCGTCATCACGGCGCCGACGGCGAGGGTGGTCTAGTTCTGGTTCATCCGGATCGAGAACCTCCTGAGGGTGTTCTGGGCGGTCTACGGGGCGGGGCGATGGCCGGTGATGATCTATTCCGGGTGGCTGCGCTGGTCGCTGACCGTGGTGATTCCGGTGGCCTTCGCGGTGACCGTTCCGGCCGAGGTGGTCAGCGGTCGGCTCGATCCACCGACGCTGGCCCTGTCGGTGGTGGTCGCCTTCGCGAGCCTGGTGCCCTCCCGTGCCCCGTGCCTACAACGGCGGGTCAGCCTGAGGACATTGCTCGGCGGCTGGCCTCGGCCCGGGTATGATGCAGGCAACGCATGAGCCCTGTCTCGAACCTGCGACGCACGACCGGTCTCCTCGCACTGGCGGCCTTCTTGCTGCCAGCCGCAACGGCCGCGCAGTCGCTGCCGCTCGTCCACCTGACCGATGACGGGCTGACCATCGCCGCCCATGACGTGCCGCTGGGATCGCTGCTGGCCGCGGTGGCCGAGGAAGCGGGATTCGCCCTGGGGGGCGCAACGAACGTCGAGACCCCGGTGACGGCGCGGTTCCGACGACAACCGCTGATTCCCGCGCTGCGGACCCTGCTCGGTCGCCACCACCACGCGCTGGTCACGCGAGTGGTCGCGGACCAGACGCTACGCGCCCGAAGTCGTGTATCGGAGCTCTACCTGTATCCTCCGGCGCCGCGGGCGCTGTCGCGGGTCGAGCAGGTGCTGGCACGGCAGGGGCAGCGAGGCGACCCACCACCCACGCGGACCACAGTGCCTGGAGAGCACCCGGTCTGGCGGTGGCAACGTCTGCTGGAAGGCGACGACCCGGAGCTGCGCGCCGAGGCCGCGCTCGCCTGGCTCCGGGAGGGCGATCCGGTGGTCCGGGTGGCCGCCGTGCGTGCGCTCGCCCGCTGGAAGGACGATGCGGCGATCCCATTTCTGGAGCTGGCGCTGCGTGATCGGTCGATGAAGGTCCAGGTCGAGGCGATTCTCGCGCTGAGACGCCTGGGCGGTGACCGGGCGGCGCGGGGGTTGACGGGCGCGGTCCATGACCGCGACCGGAGAGTGCGGCGCCTGGCGGTGGAAGCGCTGGGCGCGCTGGGTGGAGAGGCCGCCGCCGAGCTGCTGCGCTATGTCGGCGCGGTCGACCGCGACCAGGCGTTGCGGGTCACCGCGCGTCTGCGATTGTCCAACCTGAACGACTGAGCTGGCCCTCGGGCGTCACGGTGCCGGTTCGATACGGAGCAGCGCGCCGTCGTCCTCGTGGTCAGTCAACAGATACAACAGGCCATCCGGCCCCTGCCGCACCTCGCGGACCCGCTGCCTGAACTCGCGCAGCATCGATTCGCGGCGGATCTCCTCCATCTGCTCGTTGAAGACGACCCGCTGCAGGTGACCTGTGCCGCGGATCCCACCCTCACGCAACGATCCCACGAAGACATCGCCCTGCCAGACCGGGAATGCATCGCCGGTATACACCGCCATCCCCGCCACCGCGATAGCCGGCAGCCACACCACCAGCGGTGACTCCATCCCTTCCTTGGTCGGATGCTCCGACACCCGTGAGCCGGGATACAGGCGTCCGAAGCTGACCACCGGCCACCCGTAGTTGCGGCCGGGCAGGATGATGTTGATCTCGTCGCCGCCGTTCGGCCCGTTCTCGTGGTTCCAGAGCTCGCCGGTCACCGGGTGCAACATGAGCCCCAGCTGGTTGCGATGCCCCAGGCTGTAGATCTCGGGACGGAACTCGGGTCGGTCGAGGAACGGGTTGTCGTCGGGGACCGACCCGTCATCGTTCAGGCGAAGGATCTTGCCTCGGAGGCTGGCCGGCTCCTGGGCGACGTTCTCGACGCGTCCGCCGGTCGACATGTACACCTTGCCATCAGCGCCGAACGCCACCCGGCCGTTGAGTCCGGAATTGCCCTCGTAGGCGTCGGTCACCACCAGGTCCCGCACCTCCACCAACCGATGACCATCAAGACGGGCGCGCGCCAGCGCCGGGGAGCCGCGTCCCCCACCGGCCGGCTTCGTGTAGGTGAAGAAGAGCAGTCCGTTCGACGCGAAGTCGGGATGGACCGCCACATCCATCAGACCGCCGTTCCCGTCGGTACGGATCTCGGGGAGCCCGGAGATTGGCGTGGGATCGAGCTTGCCGTTGCGGAACCTGCGCAACCGGCCATCGCGCTCGGTGACCAGCATGTCGCCGTCGGGGAGGAACGCGAGCGCCCAGGGATGGGACAGCCCGCGGGCCACGACACTGAGCTGGACCTGGTCCACCTCGGCCGTCTCGATCACCCAGGGTCCGTCCCCAAGCGGTGGCACCGTGACACCGATGTCCTGGGCCGACGCTGGGGCGACCGGCGTCATCAGGCAGAGGAGCACGAGCGGCAGCAAGCGTACGGACCTCATCTGTACCTCCAGGAGGCCTATTCTAGTGTCTCCCGCAGGGCCGTGCCCCCCAACCTGGAGCCTCGGTGCCGATGGGTTGGACTAGAATCGGTCCGATCTCTACAGCTTCCGCACGTGGGAGAACCAATGGCTAGACCTCGACCTTGGCTCATCCGTCTCGCGGCTCCGCTCCTGCTGTCGGGCGCCGGTATCCTCGCCCTCAATGCCACCGGGCAGGAGCCGGCCGGCACCTCGCTCGAGTGCGAGCCAGGGGGCCAGTGCGATCCGATGCCCGAGAGCCCACTCGCCTATGCCGCGATGTGCGAGCTCGAGCTGGGCGTGCCACCGAAGGTGGACTGCGGAGCGGGCGTGCCGATTCCCACTACAGTGGACGGCACCGAGATCTTCGAGAACCCCGGCCTGCACGAATGCGACAACGCCAGTCTGCAAGTCGGTGACTGCATGCCAGGGTCGAGCCTGCAGCGCTATCAGGGCAGGAACCGCGACGGCACGCCCCGCGACGATGCGGTGTGGATCAGCTTCTGTCGCCACGACGGCCGGGGCACGGAGGAGTACGACGTCCCTGATTCGGTCCAGATAATCGGCTACAACTACGAGACCGGCGCCACCTGCTTCTTCGAGTCGGCGGACAACAGCCGGTGGACCTACGTGGACGAACAGAACCGGCTCCGGGGCGTGATGCCGGGGTATGACGAACCAGGGTTCGACGAGGCGTACACCGTGCCGGGTCCGGCCGGGATTCAGTGCGTCCAGTGTCACCAGGCGGATCCGTTCATCCACAACCCGTGGATCAAGAGCGCGCGGCTTCCTGAAGACCCGCGTCAGCCGGTCATCCCCGTGATTCCTGGCAACAACCCGCCCTACTACGTGGTGGGCGCGCCGGAGTGGGACATGCGGACGATCCACATCGAGGGGAACGGCTGCCTGGCCTGCCACCGGGTCGGCATGGACACGCTGGCCGAGTTCACAGGCGACCATTGGGATCCGAACGCACACATGCCGCCCCATGACCCGGGGTCGCTGGCTGCCGACCTCGAGGAGCTCGTCGGCTGCTGGGAGAACGGCCCGGAGAACACACCGGGATGCGACTGGGTCATCCCACCCGCCGGGGAATGCGACGGTGGCGTGGTCGGCGCCGACTACCCGTTCGCCGCCGCGCGCTTCAACCGCCGTACAGGAGATGGGGACGACGCCATGGGCGGCGGCTGGCGGCGACCGGGCTGCTGACCGGGTAGAATCCTAGCCAGTGGCTCGCGCGAGACGCCTGTGGGCATTCGTCATTCTGCTTGCCTTCTGGCTCGTGTTCTCCGGCTATCTCGACCCGCTACACGTCGGTCTCGGCATTCTCTGCTCGGCGCTGGTCGCCGCCTTTTCCCACGACCTGCTGTTTCCCGATCCGCCGTCGTCACACACGGCGCGAACGATGTGGCGTCTCGCGACGTTCATTCCGTGGCTGATCTGGCAGGTGGTCGACGCCAACCTGCACGTGGTGTATCTCGTCTTTCGCCCGAGCCAGATCCGGCCTCGGGTCATTCGGTTCCGCACCCGGCTCACCCACGACAGTTCGAAGCTGCTCTTCGGCAACTCCATCACCCTCACCCCGGGCACGGTGACGATGGACATCGAGGAGGACGAGTACTTCGTGCACGCCATCAGCGAAAAGGCGGCCAGCGACACCCTGTCGGGCGACATGGAACGCCGCGTGGCACACGTGTTCTCGGAACCGATCGATCCCGGTCCGCAGCCGGACGCAGGGGAGGAGTAGTGTGTCGTACGAGTTCTTCCTGGGGTGCGCGCTGGCCATTCTCGTGGCCGTCATGATCTCGATGTATCGGGTCCTGCGGGGACCGACGATCATCGACCGCGTCATCGGGGTCAACGTGATCGGGACCAAAACGATCGCCGTCATCGTGCTGACCGGCTATCTGTTCGATCGGGTCGAGTTCTTCATCGACATCGCATTCCTCTACGCGTTGATCAACTTCGTCGGGACGCTGGCGCTGTCTCGCTACTTCGAGCGCAAGGGGATCGAGCACACGGAGGAGGCGCTGTGACTATCGTGTCGATGGCGCTGGTGGCGGCCGGCATCTTCCTCCTCCTCACCGGGGCCCTGGGGCTGATCCGGTTTCCGGACTTCTACTCACGTATGCACGCCGCGGGAAAATGCGACACGCTCGGCAGCCTGCTCATCCTGACCGGACTCGCCACCTATCAGGGGTTCGATCTGGCCGCCGTCAAGCTGCTCGTGGTCGCGGTGTTCATCTTCATCACCAGTCCGACGGCGACACACGCCATCGCCCGGGCCGCGCACCGCAACGAGGTGCCGGCCTGGACCGCCGAGGACGACGCGTGATCTGGCAGCTCGACCTCGTCCTGCTCGTCCTGACGGTGGCATGTGCCATCGGAGCGGTGCAGGTGCGCGATCTGCTGACCTCGGTGGTGCTGCTGTCGGCCTTCAGCCTGTTCATGTGCCTGCTGTGGATCGAGATGGGGGCCGTCGACGTCGCGTTCACCGAGGCGGCGGTGGGAGCGGGGGTCACGACGGTGTTCTTCGTGGTCGTGGTACTCAAGACCGAACGGGAGACCCGGGATTGAAGTATCTACATCTGGTCGTCACCTCCCTGACCGGCCTGCTGCTCATCATGGGTTCGCTGGGCATGCCGGCCACCGGGGATCCGGACTCGCCGCCCTCCCGTCACGTCTCCCCTCGCTACATCGAACGGGGGTACGAGGAGACGAACGTTCCCAACATGGTGACGTTCGTGCTGGCCGACTACCGCAGCTTCGACACCCTGGGCGAGGTGACGGTCATCTTCACCGGCACGATGGCGGTGCTGCTGATCCTGCGCGGGGCGCGCTCGGAGGACGAAGGGTGACGCCCGGAGGACCCGTGCGACCCGGCGGCCACGACATCATCATCCGGACCGTCTGTCGGCTGCTGGTACCGTTCGTCCAGCTGTTCGGGCTGTATGTGATCATGCACGGCCACAGCAGCCCGGGCGGCGGGTTCCAGGGCGGCGTGATCATCGCCTCCAGCTTCATCCTCCTGGCGGTTGGCGACGGGTACGACGAAGTACGACGACGCATCTCGCTGGCCGGACTCACGGCCGCGACCAGCGCCGGGGTCCTGCTCTACGCAGCGCTCGGGATCGTCTGCCTGCTGCTGGGCGCCAACTACCTGGACTACGCGGTGATCCCGGTCTCGGACGCCCGGAGCGTCGGCATGCTGGTGATCGAGATCGGCGTCGGGGTCACCGTGATGGCGGCGATCATTTCCATCTTTCACGACCTGGTGACCTTCGAGTGATGGCTGGCGTGACCGACATCCTCATCGGGCAGTTCAACAACGTCACCTACGTCGTGCTGATGATGATCGGCTTCTATGCGATGACCGGGAAGCGCAACCTGGTCAAGAAGCTGGTTGGGATGAACATCTTCCAGTGGTCGATCATCCTGTTCGTTGTCTCGCTCTCGGCCAAGCGTGACGCCACGATCCCGATCGTGCTGCAGAGCTACGACGGCCCGCCGCCCGTCCTCGAGGCGGCCCAGTACGTCAATCCACTGCCGCAGGTCCTCATGCTGACGGCGATTGTCGTCGGGGTGGCGATCACGGGCGTCGCGCTGGCGCTCCTGCTTCGCATCTACAAACGCTACGGCACGCTGGAAGAGGACGAACTGCTCGAGCGGATCCGGTCGACGGGATGAGTAGCCAGTCAGCCCTTCCCGTCATCATCGTCGTCACGCCGCTGCTGATCTCCTTCGTGCTGCCGGTGCTCGGCTGGTGGCGGCGCGCGGCCGTCTTCCCCATCGCCCTGGCCGCGCTCGCCGTCTCGTTCGGCGCCTCGCTCGCCGCGGCGTACCAGGTCTCGACCGACGGTCCAATCCGCTACTACATGGGAGGCTGGCCCCCCCCCTGGGGGATCGAGCTTCATATCGACGGCCTGAGCGCGTTGATGCTGCTCCTGATCGGGTTCGTCACGGTGGTGGTGGGCGTCTACTCGAAGTGCAGCGTCCTGCAGGAGATTCCGAGCCGGGAGGTCCCCTTCTACAGTGTGTATCTCCTGCTTGTCGGCGGTCTGGCCGGACTGGTCTCGACGGCCGACATGTTCAACCTCTACGTCTTCCTGGAGATCACGTCGTTGACCAGCTACGCGCTGGTCTCGATCGGCGGCGGCGCGGCGGTGGTGTCGGCCTTTCGCTACGTGATCCTGGGGACGGTCGGCGCCGCGTTCTACCTGCTGTCGGTGGCCTACCTGTACAGCGTGACCGGTACGCTCAACATGGCCGATCTGGCCACTATCCTCCCGGGGCTGTACGACTCGAACGCCGTGCTGGTGGGCTTCGCGTTCTTCGTCATCGGAATGTCGATCAAGATGGCACTGTTTCCGATGCACGCCTGGCTGCCGGGCGCGTATTCGAACGCACCGTCCGCCGTCAGCGCCCTGATCGCGGGCACGACCACCAAGGTCGCCGCCTACGTGCTGATCCGGGTCATGTTCTACGTCTTCGAGCCGAGCTTCTCGATCGAGCAGATCCCGGTGACGACGCTGCTCGCCTGGATGGGCGCCATCGCCATGATTCTGGGCTCGGTGATGGCCATGGCCCAGACCAATCTGAAGCGGATGCTGGCCTACTCGTCGGTGGCCCAGATCGGCTACATCGTACTGGGGGTCGGTCTGGCGAACGCCGCCGGCTTCACCGGCGGGGTGCTGCACTTGGTCAACCATGCCGTGATGAAGGGGGGCCTCTTTCTGGTGGCCGGGGCGATCGTCTATCAGACGGACGCCCGCGACATCCGCCAGTTCGGCCACCTGGCGGCCAGCATGCCCTGGTCGGCGGCGGCGTTCACGACGTTCGCCTTCGCCCTGATCGGCATTCCGCCGACGGGTGGGTTCTTCAGCAAGCTGTATCTGATTCTCGGGGCGATCGATGCCGGACAGTGGATCTTCGTGTTCGTCATCGTGCTCAGCAGCGTGCTGGCCCTCGCCTATCTCGTGAAGGTCATCCGCTACATGTACTTTGGCGCTCCCGCCGACGAGGCGCCGGTCGATCCACCAGCGGCGACCGGGCACCGGCTTCCCGCCTCCATGCTGGTGCCGATGCTCGTCACCGCGACCGGCATCGTGCTGTTGGGCCTCTTCAACGGCGAGTTCGTGACGTGGTTCATCGATCCGGTCATGCCCGAAAGCCTGGTGAGGTGACACGGTGACCGTGCTCGCGGCCTGGACCTGCATCGTAGCCCCGCTCGTCGGCGCCGGGCTGACCCCGTTGCTGGGACGACTGCACCCGACGGTGCGAGATCTCGGGGCCGTGATCGCGTCGGTCGTGTCAGCGCTGGCTGCCCTGAGCCTTCTGCCGCTTCTGTTTCAACCCGAGGCGCTGCCGGTCGAACAGGAGTTCGTCTGGCTCGACCAGCCGTTTCGGATCGGCTTCGGCATCCTCGTCGACCCGCTGAGCATCGTTCTGACGAACGTGGTGGCCGTGATCAGCAGCGTGATCATGATCTACTGCGTCGGCTACATGAAAGGCGACCCGGCCCGCACCCGTTTCTGGATGTGGATGAACGGGTTCATCGGCAGCATGCTGCTGCTGGTCCTCTCCAGCAATCTGCTGTTCCTCTTCATCGGCTGGAAACTGGTCGGGGTCTGTAGCTACGGGTTGATCGGCTTCTACTACCAGGACCAGCGCGAGTACTGGATCGGCGGTCCGGCGCCCACCAGGTTCGTCACCCCGTCAGAGGCCTGTGTGAAGGCGCTGATGGTGACCGGCGTCGGTGACATGCTGATGCTGGGCGGCATCCTGCTGGTCTTCTTCTACGCCGGCACCCTCAACTTCCTCGAGCTGTACGAGACGGCGCCGATCTGGTTGGCGGCGATGGCCGAGGCGCCCGGGATGGTGGTGCTGGTAACGTTGCTCCTCCTGGCCGGGCCGATCGGCAAGTCGGCCCAGTTCCCTATCCACGAGTGGCTGCCCGAGGCGATGGCGGGCCCCGGCCCCGTATCGGCGCTGATCCACGCCGCCACGATGGTCAAGAGCGGCGTCTACCTCGTGGCCCGATTTGTGCCGCTCTTCTACTACGGCGCCTGGATCGGCGGCATCGACGAGGCGGCGTGGTTCTTCCACATCACCGCCTGGGTCGGTGGGTTCACCGCGCTACTCGCCGCCACCCAGGGGCTGGTCGCCGTCGAGCTCAAGAAGGTGATGGCCTACTCCACGGTGAGCCAGATCGGCTACATGCTGCTCGGACTGGGAGTAGCGGGGCTGGTGCCAGGGCTGCTGCTCGACGGCTACACCGCCGGCATCTTTCATCTGGTGAGCCACGCGCTGTTCAAGGCGTGTCTGTTCCTCTGCGCGGGCACGGTCATTCATGCCGTGCACTCGATCTACATGACCGACATGGGAGGGCTGCGGCGTCTTCTCCCGCTGACCTGGGCCTTCACCACGATCGCCGCTCTCTCGCTCATGGGGGTTCCACCATTCCCGGGGTTCTGGAGCAAGGATGCGGTGCTGCTGGTGGTGGTCGAGGCCAGCACGCCGCTCTTCTGGCTGGGTCTCGTCACCGCCAGCCTGACCGCGTTCTACACCGTGCGCTTTCTCGGCATGGTGTTCCACGGCGCCGAGCCCCAGGCTGACGACCATGGGCACGAGACGGGACACGCCGACGGCTATCTCTCGATGCGAGTGGCGTCGGGCCTGCTGGCGCTGGCCATCCTCGCCGCGGGACTGGCCGGCACGTCGGTCGAGCACGTGCTGCATGACGCGTTCGAGACGAGCCTGGGCCAGGCGCCCACGGCAGGGGTCACCGGGGCGCCGGACGAAGGCGGGCACCTTCTGGTGCCGATCCTGTCGGTCGTCTTCGTCCTCGGTGGCGCCGTCCCGGCCTACGTGCTGTATCTGTCCCGCCCCGCGCTCGTTCCGGCCCTGCTCGGCCGCCACCGGTGGCTCGAGGGTTTGCGTCGGTTCTTCTGGAACCGCTGGGGTATCGACGCCGCCTATAACCGGATCTTCGTCGATGGCGCAACACAGGCCGCGCGTGCGGTGGCCGAGGGGATCGAGACCCGTCTGGACAGACTGGTCCATCAGGCCCTGCCCCAGTCGTTCACGGAGGGCGCGCAGCGACTCGTCCACCGCCTGCGAGCCGACACGGAGGAGCTGGTCTACAACGTCTCCTACGTGCTCGTCCTCTTCGTGATGCTGCTGGCGTATCTGTTCCTCGGAGGCGGGAGCTGACCATGCCAGGCCTGCTCCTGCAGATCCTGCTGACGCCGCTCCTGGGCACCGCGCTCGTCTTCTTCTTGAGGCGACGCGCCGGTCATCTGGTCGGCTGGATCACGTCGGTGACGCTGCTCTACACCACCGCCCTCACGGTACTGGTCGGCGTCGACGTCGCCGGAGGCACGGTGGTCGCCGAGCAGTACGTCGTCATCGCCCCCGATATCCGCTTCGGGCTGCTCGCCGACGGCCTCAGTCTGCCGACCCTGGCGGTGGTGCTGTTGCTGTGTACGGCGCTCTCGATCTACTCCATCCGCTATCTGGAACACCGGGTGGAGGTGCTCTACGGCGAGCGGAGCCGAGAGGAGCAGACCAGCTACTACGCCAGGTTCTTCTACCTGCTACCGCTGTTTCCGGTGGGGTTCATCGGGACCATCCTGAGCACCAATCTCGTGTCGGTCTACTTCTTCATGGAGGTGCTGACCCTCACGCTGTTCTTCCTGATGGCGTTCTTCGGCTACCGGGAACGAGTCCGTGTCGCCTTCATCAGTTTGTCGTGGGGCATCATCGGCGCGCTGCTCTTCCTGGTGGCGGCCCTCATCGTCTACAGCCAGACCGGCAGCCTCGAGATCTCGGATATCGGCCAGATGGCGCGCACGCCGCTGGTCACCCTCACGATCGGACTGTTTCTGGTCAGTCTGATGATGAAGCTGGCGGTCCTGCCGTTCCATGTCTGGATGCCGTCGGTCCATGCCGAGCACCCGACCTGCATCGCGGGCCTGCTGGCGGTCTACGCCAACCTCGCCGTCTACATCCTGATCCGGGTGACGGTGATTCCGCTGAGCGAGGACTTTGCGGTATTCGGGACGCCGCTGATGATCGCGGCGCTCGTCACCATGGTCTATGGGTCGCTGCTGACCATGGCCCAGACCGACATCAAGCGGCTGGCGGCCTGTTCCACCATCAGCCAGAGCGCCTATTCCGTCCTCGGCCTCGGCGCGCTCACCACCGCCGGGCTCGAAGGGGGCATGTTCTTCTTCCTCAGCCACGTCATGGGGAAGACCGTCTTCTTCTCCACCGCGGGCATCGTGGTCTACACCACCGGCGTCCGCGACATGCGCCAGATGGGAGGACTGGCCCGCAAGATGCCGGTCACGGCCGGGCTCTGGGTGGTGGGTTGCATGATGCTCTCCGGCTTCCCGCCCTTCAGCAGCTTCACCGCCGAATGGATCATGTTCACCGGCATCTTCGAGCGGGGAATGCTGAGCGGCCCGCTTGCCGTCGGCGTGGCCATCGGCGGCCTGCTAGCTATCATGCTCACGGTGGCCTACACCTTCGGGGCGGCCCGACAGATCTTCTTTGGCCCGCTCAACCCCGCCCTGGAGGACAAACCGCTGAAGGATCCGAAGTGGACGATGACCGTCCCGCTTGTGATCGTGGCGACGGTCTCGCTGATGATGGGGCTCTATCCGCGGGTGGTCATGGACCTGCTGCATACCGTGCTCGGCGCCAGCTGAGCGTCCCGCCGCAGGACGTTGGATGCTATCCTAGACGGGAATCCGTGATGGTTTTTTGACTCGGGAGGAAGAGATATGACCGGTTACCGCAGCGTAGCCCGGACGTTTTTGGTAGTAGGAGTTGGACTACTCATGACAACTGCACCTGCCATGGCCCAGGAGGCGCCGCAGACCTCATGGGGCGCGCCGGATCTGCAGGGTGTCTGGGACTTCCGGACCCTGACGCCGCTGGAGCGGCCTGAGGACCTGGGAGACAAGGCGTTTCTGACCGCCGAAGAGGCCGCGAATCGTGAGCAGGCGGCCGTCGACCGCAACCAGGAGCTTCTCCTCGCGCCAGCCGAGCGGACCGAGGCCGGTGGGAACCTCGGCGCGTACAACAACTTCTGGATGGACCGCGGGACGACGACGGTGGACAGCCGGCGCACGTCGCTGATCACCGCCCCCCCGAACGGACGGATCCCGCAGGTCACTGACGCCGGTCGCGAGCGGGCTCGCCGGGTTGGGTCGTTCAACGTCGAGATGCCGGAGTCCTACACGGACCTCAGCAACGCCGACCGGTGCATCACCGGCTTCAACGCGGGTCCCCCCATTACGCCGGGTGGCTACAACCAGAACGTGCAGATCTTCCAGACCGAAGACCACGTCGCGCTGATGACCGAGATGGTGCACACCGTCCGGGTGATTCCGATCAACGGCCAGCCGGGCCTGGATGACGCGGTGCGTCAATGGTCCGGGGACTCACGGGGTCACTGGGAAGGCGACACCCTGGTGGTGGAGACCGAGAACTTCCTAGATCACAACGTCCACAGCACCTGGCGCGGCTCCAGCACGAACATGAAGCTGGTGGAACGCTTCTCACGCCTCGACGCCGACACGCTGGTCTACGAGTTCACCGTGAGTGACCCCGCCACCTGGGAATCGTCGTGGACGGCGCAGCACGAGATGAAGCTGAACGAGCTGCCGATGTTCGAGTATGCCTGCCACGAAGGCAACTACTCGATGCCGCAGATGCTCGGCGGCGCGCGGTCCATCGAGGCTCGTGAGGCGGCCGGCGGCCAGTAAGCCCGGACGAACGCAACACACGTCGACTCACGTGGGCGGCGCAGGCGGGGGGCTTCCCTGCTTGCGTCGCCTTTTTTTGTAAGCGGGCGACGGAGCGACGACACCATGACCACCACCCCGACACCCGTCTCCACGCTCTGGGGAATCACCTACTGAGCGATGGTCGTCCACACCCTCACCTACCTTCTGGTGGGAGGGCTCGCCTTCACGTTGTTTGACTACCCGGCCCAGTTCGCCCAGCCCGGGCTCCGAGAGCTGTTCCGGCAAACCGATGATCCGATGGTGATGGCCGGACCGCTCTTCCAGCCGTTGCGGGGAGCGCTGTTCGGCGTCGTGTTCTACTTACTTCGCGAACCGTTCTTCACCCGGTCGCGGGGCTGGCTGACGATCTGGATCACGCTGGTGGTTGTGGGCATTCTGTCCAGGTTCGGACCGGCGCTCGGCTCGATCGAGGGGCTCATCTATGCCCGTGTCCCGGTCGGTTTCCAGCTCGGCTGGGGACTGGTCGAGGTGCTGGCCCAGTCTCTGCTGCTCTCGGTGGGAGTCTGGTACTGGGTGCGACACCCCGAACGGCGACGGCTCACCGTGACCCTGTCGGTGCTCTGCGTGATCAGCTTGTCACTGCCGGTGCGGGGGCTGCTGCTTTCCTGAGGCCGTCGCGGGTAACCAGACGCCACAGGCGGGCGGTCGGGCGACCCCTCCCTCAGGACGCCGGGGAGCGCCGATAGGTTTTCGGCCGCGACCAGTAGCGCCGACGACACCGCGGACACCGGAAGGGCCGGGCACGAGAGATCCAGATCATCGGCCGCTCGCACGCCCGAGGTTGCGACAACCGGCCATCGCGGGCAAGGGCGCTTGGGTCTGGCCATCGTTGAGGTGACTGTTGCGGCTCGTTCGCTCGGCTACGCCGCTTGCCAGCGTGTCGAGGCAGGCTGGGAGCCGGCGACGGGCGGGCCGACGTGAGTAAGAGTGGCGGAGGGAGAGGGATTCGAACCCCCGGAACGGTTTCCCGTTCGGCGGTTTTCAAGACCGCTGCCTTCAACCACTCGGCCATCCCTCCGCTCAGGTGTACTAGGACGTTGGCTCGATGACCTCCTGGCCACCGAGGAACGGGCTGAGCGCCTCGGGCACGACGACGCTACCATCCGCTTGCTGGTAGTTCTCGAGAATCGCAATCAGCGTGCGACCAACGGCCAGCCCGGATCCGTTCAGGGTGTGGACGTGCTCCGCCTTCCCCTTGCCGTCCGGTTTGTACCGAATGGCGGCGCGTCGGGCCTGGAACGCCTCGGTGTTGCTGCAGGATGAAATCTCGCGATACTTCTGCTGCCCGGGAAGCCACACTTCCAGGTCGTAGGTCTTGGACGCCGCAAACCCCATGTCTCCGGTGGAGAGCACCATGGTTCGATAGGGCAACCCAAGTCGCTGCAGCACCGTCTCGGCGTTCAGGGTGAGACGCTCCAGCTCATCGTAGGAGTCTTCTGGCCGGGTCACCGCCACCAGCTCCACCTTGTTGAACTGGTGCTGCCGAATCAGCCCGCGAACATCGGCGCCATAGGATCCGGCCTCGCTCCGGAAGCAGGGGGTAAAGGCGGTGTAGCGGAGCGGGAGCTCGCGACCGTCGAGAATCTCGTCCCGATGCAGGTTCGCGAGCGGCACCTCCGAGGTGGGAATCAGATAGAGGTCCCACTCCCCGCCCACCTTGAAGAGGTCTTCCTCGAACTTCGGTAGCTGGCCGGTGCCGATCAGCGAGGCGCTGTTGGCCATCAACGGCGGCGCCACCTCGGTATAGCCGTGTTCGGTGGTGTGCAGCTCGAGCATGAAGTTGATCAGCGCGCGTTCCAGCCGCGCCCCGGCCCCGGTCAGTACAGTGAACCTGGCCCGCGCCAGCTTGGCGCCCCGTTCGAAGTCGATGATGCCCAGCGCCGGCCCGAGGTCCCAGTGCGCCTGCGGCGTGAACTCGAACGCCGGCGGGTCGCCGTGACGGCGAACCTCGACGTTCTCCGCTTCGCCGGTCCCGACCGGGACGCTCTCATGCGCCAGGTTCGGCAGCGTCAGCAGCACTGACGTCCGCTCATGCTCCACCTCGTGGAGACGCGCCTCCTCGGTGGCGATGGTTTCGGATACGTCGTGGCCCTGCGCCATCAGCTCGGCGGCCGGCTGTCCCTCACGCTTCGCCTTGCCGATCTGCGCGCCTATCGCCTTCTTGGCGTGACGTGCCTCTTCGAGCCGAGGAATCACCGCGCGCCGCTCGGCGTCCAGCCGGCGAACCTCCTGCAGCCGGTCCACGAGGCCATCCCCGCGGTGGCTCAGGCGTGTCTCCACGTCGGAGTCGTCCTCACGAAACAGCGCCGGATCGAGCATGGGCCCATTCTACCCTCGGGGTCGGCGGCTCGCCGGGGCCCGCCCTCGACGCGTGCAGTATGATGCGCACCGATGTCGACGCCGACGCCGATTCGAAAAGTCGTCTTTCCCGCCGCGGGTCTCGGCACCCGCATCCTTCCCGCGACCGCCGTGCTCCCCAAGGAGCTGCTACCGATCGTGGACAAACCGATCATCCAGTACGGCGTCGAGGAAGCACTGGCCGCCGGGCTCCGAGACGTCATCCTGGTGAGCAGCCCGGGCAAGACAATGCTCGAAGAGCACTTCGACCGGCATCCGGCGCTCGAAGAGGCGCTGGAGCGGCGGGGCAAGACCGCACTGCTCGAAAGCCTCCGGGCAGCGGTCCAGCAGCTCGAGCTGTCGACGGTCTTCCAGGACGAACCACTGGGACTCGGGCACGCCGTCCTGGTCAGCCGGGAGCTCGTCGACGACGAGCCGTTCGCCGTGATCCTGAGTGATGACGTCATCGACGCCGCGCCAAACGCGCTCGAGCAGATGCTGTCGGTTTACGACGAGGTGGGCGGGCCCGTGTTGCTTGTGGAACGTGTCCCCCACGAGGCGGTGGGGCGCTACGGTGTCATCGCCGGAACCCCGATCCGGGACGGTGTGTATCGGGTCGAGGATCTGGTGGAGAAACCGCCTCCGGACGAGGCGCCCTCGAACCTCGCCATCATCGGTCGTTATCTGCTGACGCCGGATGTCTACGGTGCGCTGGCCGAGACCGGTGAGGGGTCAGGAGGCGAGATTCAGCTCACGGATGGGCTGCGGCGTCTACTGGAACAGCGGTCGATCCACGCGGTCGAGTTGCGCGGGGTCCGCCAGGACGCCGGGAACAAGTTCGGGTACCTTCGCGCCATCCTCTACTTCGCACAGAAGCACCCGGAGATTGGAGCCGAGGCGACGGAGCTGATTCGCAGCCTGGCCGCGGACCGCTGAGCGGCCCTCCAGACAGCTAGGACTTCGCGGAGGAGGTTTCGGTCTTCTTGGCGGCGGAGCTGTCGGTCTTCGACGACGAGCTCGAGTCGGACGCGCTGCTGGAGGCCTCTGACGTCGAGCCGTCAGCCGACTTGCCGGCCTCGGAGGCGGCGGTGCTACCCGTGCCCTTCTTCGCGTAGTCGGTCACATACCAGCCGGTCCCCTTGAACTGGATCGCCGGAGAGGAGACGAGCTTCCGAACGGCGCCTCCGCAGGAGGGGCAGGACTCGACTGGCGGATCCGAGAACTTCTGGATCTGCTCGAAGCGGTGACCGCACGCGTCGCACTGATACTCGTAGAGTGGCATCGATCCTGGCCGGTCCAGCCCCTGATGCTAGCGGCTCGTCAGGTAGAGCGTCAATCGAGCAGCTCGTCGCCCGTGTCACCCAGCATCAAGGTGCGATGCAGCCACAGCGGTAGCGAGCCTTGCCCGAGTAGCCGGTCGTGGAACGACTTCAATGAAAAGCCCGAGCCCTCGCGCGCCTGCACATCGTCGCGTAGCTTGAGCAGCATCAGACGGCCGGTGGCGTAGAGCGCATAGGCCGGGTCGAACGTGCCACGCTCGGCTTCTCGCCGGGCGCTGCCTTCCTCGAGATACGCCTCTTCGCAGAAGAAGCGGACACTCTGCTCGACCGACATGTCCTCGGCGTGCAGGCGGATGCCCACCACCATGCGCGCCACCCGCAGGAGCGCCTCGGCAATCTGTCCCAGCTCGATGGCGCTATCGTCCCAGCCGAGACCTGCCTCCACCATCATCTGCTCGCTGTAGTGCGCCCAGCCCTCGATGAAGGACACGGGCGCGAACAGGATGGACTTCCGGAGCGGCCGCTCGATCTGACGCTGATGGCGGAAATGGAGGAAATGGCCTGGATACGCCTCGTGCACCGACACCGACCAGAGGGAGGCGTGATTGAGATCCCGGAGATGCTCCTGAGCCCGTTCGACCGACCATGACGGGTCGACGTCGGTCACGTAGTAATACGAGGGCATCGGCCGTGGCTCGAACGGCCCGGGCGTCCAGACACTGGCGAAGGTCCAGCGGTAGAACTCCGGGGTCGGCGCCACGATGACCTGGTCTTCCTCGGGCAGCGTCACGAGGTTGTTCCGCTCGATGAACTGGCGGAGGTCGCCGAGTTGCCCACGGACCGTCTCCACCAACTGTCCCGGCTCGGGGTGACGGCTCTTGACCTTGTCCCACACCGCGCCCGGCTCAGCCTTGGCATCGATGCTCGCGGCGACTTCCTGAAAGCGCCCCTGCAACCGACCGAGCTCGCGCTCGGCGATCACCAGCAGACGGTCCGCGTCGAGGGAGATGCCGTCCTGATATCGGAGTCGACCCTCGAACCGCTCGCGACCCAGACGGAACGTGGAGCGGCTGCGCGGGGCCAACGTGTCCCGGAGGTGCGTCACGTATGCGCGGATGGCGTCGCTGGCCTCGGTCGCGGCATCGGCCAGGTCACCCAGCAGATGAAGATCCTCGAGCGCGCGAAAGGCTCGCGGCAGGTCGCGCTCGATGAAGGTGACCACCCCCTCGAACGTCTCGGCGCCCGTCTTGATGAAGATGCCGGGGGGATCCTCAACGTTCGCGTGCGCGGCTTCGATCAACTTCGGCGTCTGCCGTAGTTTCGAGACGACGCGCCGGGCACGCTCCTCGACCGGGGCGTACTCGAACAAGGTTTGTCCGGCGAGCGTCGTCGCCAGCAGCTCGGCGTAGTGCTGCGGGTCGCGCTCCCAGGGGCGGACCTCCTCGAGCTCGAACAGACGACCGCGGATGTGGTCGGCCAGCATGCGCCGCTCGAGCTGCTCCTCCGCGGTCAGGGTGCGGGTGGAGATCCGGTCTAGTCGTCGGACAAACCCGCCGAGCTCTCGTGTCTCGTTATCGATGGCCGGCCGGCTCAAGTCCTCGATCCGGTCATCGTGCGCATGAACGCCATCGGCCGCCGCGGCCGTGGGCGATTGCTCATGCAGGTAGTCGAGATACTCGTGGGCAAAGTGGGAAAGCGGTTCCGATGTGCTCATGCGTGTCGGTGCGGCGCGAACGCAGCGAGTGGTCCGGCCGATTACGGCCGGAGGGTGGCCAGGCATCGCCGGCGCCCCGAGATGGTCGGGACCCGGCACGGGCGTGACTCCCTGAATGTTACAATAGCCGGCCCTCGACCGGTGTTCTGGTGTTCGGTCCAGCCGCCGCCGGGCCCTTCCTCACGATGGCCGGCACCCTCTATCTGGTCGCCACCCCGATCGGCAATCTCGAAGACATTACCCTGCGCGCGCTCCGGTTACTTGGAGAAGTGGACCTGGTCGCGGCCGAGGACACCCGGCGCACGTCCATCCTCCTTCGGCATCATGGAATCAAGACCCGCACGACCAGCCTGCACGCTCACAACGAGGACCGCAAGACGCCGGCGCTCGTGGAGAGGCTCGTTGACGGTGACTCCATAGCGCTGGTGTCCGATGCAGGCACCCCGCTCGTCTCCGATCCCGGACGTGGCCTGGTGCAGGCCGCGCAGAAAGCCGGAGTCACGGTGGTACCGATCCCGGGGGCATCGGCTCCAATCGCGGCGCTGGTGGCATCGGGCGCGCCAACAACCTGCTTCCGATTTGTCGGGTTCCCGCCGCGCAAGCTGGGGGAACGTCGCACGTGGTGCGAGTCGCTGGTCGCGGCGAGCGACACCACCGTCTTCTTCGAAGCGCCACACCGACTCGAGACGACGCTGCGGCTGTTGAGCGAGACGATACCGGATCGCCAGATCGCGGTGTGTCGTGAAATCACGAAATTGCACGAGGAATTGGTCATTGGACCTATTTCAGCCATTGTCGACCAGCTCTCGCGAGCGCGCGGAGAGTATACCTGCGTGGTGTGGCCCGCCGATCAGGCCTTGGCGGTGCCTCCAGTCCGTCCGACCGCGGAGGAACTGGCCGCCGAAGTCGTGGCCGTCGCCGAAGTACGCGGCTCGCGCCGGCTCGCCCTGAAGGATCTGGCGCAGAAATATGGGCTCTCGCGTCGCGAGCTGTACTCCATAGTTGAATCAACCAAATAAGTGTGTTGAATGACATAAAATTACTGTGCTCGAAGCGCCAGTTGCGGCGGCCAGGCTCCCAACTATGGGTGTCCTTGACCGCCGGTTGTAGCGTTTGTTAAGGTTCCGGCTCGACCCGTCCAGCCCACCAGCGGCAAGGAGACCAAGATGGCCAAGCAGCGACGTGCGGCGAGCAAGTCCGCTGCCCGCAGCAAGACTTCCAAGGCGGCCGCGAAGACCAGCAAGAGCGCCAAGAAGAGCGCGAAGTCGGCGTCCAAGAAGTCGGCGTCCAAGAAGTCGGCGTCCAAGAAGTCGGCGTCCAAGAAGTCGGCGTCCAAGAAGTCGGCCC
>MDTE01054806.1_pt1 | contig 19257 bp, 18 predicted proteins | sample 811231 | NCBI WGS metagenome assembly MDTE01 (sample SAMN05326651, study PRJNA326480) | marine metagenome | isolation source: seawater | place: Indian Ocean: Red Sea | collected 2010 | reverse complement strand
CGAGCCCAAGCCCAACGAACTGCGTTTGAGAGCGGGTTGTTTAGGCTCATAATATCGGTTGGGATATGGTCAGGGATTTTGTGCATTCGTGACTTGGGATGGAGGTACAGGTGTGAAGCGTATCCGCCCCACAAATGGGGCTCATTATCAAATCCCATTCGAAGACCATAACCCATATTGGCATCACAAAAAATGGGCCGCCCATCATCGCATGCAAGACATTCGCCACACGGGATTGAGGTTTCGACGATCACGCGATCTCCCTCCTTAACGCCCCATCTTTTTTCGGCGTTGGCGCCAAGGCGGTCTACCCAGCCAAAGATTTCATGGCCTGGGGTAATTGGCAACGTGCCGTGCGGTGTTCCTATGAAATGGCCGTCATATTGTTCGTAATCCGTGCCGCACAGACCCGCTGCTTCAATTCTCAATATACCTTCATCGGGATTGATGTTGGGGATGGCCACCTCGCGGGTTTCAAATTTACGTTTTTCTACGAGTACGGCAGCATAGGCTGTTTCGGTCATTTAATTAACTCCGTCCGCCAACGGCAATTTTTTTGGCCGTGGAATTTGTGAATTTTGCGCGGGTCTCTTCCATAAATTTTATACATTCAGGATCGTAGTCATGGCGTGGCTCGGGGTCGATACCCCAATTGTCACCAACATTATTACCTCTGACCAACATCGCCGTAGCGCCATCGAAACGAGTTTCTTTGACATGCGGAGCGACATAGTGAATTGAGAACCCTACGCGAGGATGATTGGCGTTGTTGGGCCCTGAACCGTGCACCACACTTTCATGGTGTAACACGACCTGCCCAGCTTTGACCTCTGCTAATACCGCTTTGTCTTCGGGTACATCAATAACGGTTTGTCCTTGCTGGACCAAATTATGTCTGTGCTTCCTGATTTCATGCACTGCTGGTGGCCCTTTATGCGTACCCGGAATATATCGTACGCAGCCTGACTCTGCGTTGGCGTCGTTAAAAGCCAGCCATGCGGTCACTGTTTCGGCGGGTTTTAGGCCGTAGTAGAAACTGTCGGTATGCCAAGATACGAAGCGTGGGTCGTTTGCTTTTTTGGTAAAGAAGGACGCACCCCAACATAGGATATTTGGTCCGATAATATCTTCTATTGCATCTATTAGCTTTTCATTCTTGACTACTTCACATAGCCAGGGAAATGGCAAGTGAGCCTTTACCCGGAATTTTTTCTGTGGTTCATGGCCAAGATATTTTTCCATGGCGGCAAAATTGGCATGCAAGATCTCGGCTTCTTCCGGCGTGTAGGCCTCTATAGGAAAAAGGAAGCCATTTTGGTGGAATTGGCTAACCTGATTTTTGGTTAAGACTTTAGGCATCTTGAATTTCTCTTTCTCTAGCTAGCCTGTATTTTCTCCTGAAAAGATCTCAAAACCAATAGGATTTATGCTTAGACTGGAAAAGATTTAAACTGTGCCCAATTATGAAGGTAGGAAACATGAAAAAGAAAGCACAAGCTTTGGGTATTAATCATGTCGTTCTTGAAGTTGACGATTTAGATGAGGCGTTAAAATTTTATGGACGTTTATTTCAGTTCACCATGCGCGGCCGTAATGACCACAACGCTTTTATAGATTTAGGGGATCAATTTATTCAGCTTAGGCTGGGCAGAACACAGGAGCCAGATGGTGCCCGGCATTTTGGTTTTGTGGTGGACGATCGCGAACCAGTCAGAGAAGCGCTTGAAGAAATGAACGTTGAGTTGCTTGAGCGCGGAATGAATTTTCGTGACCCATGGGGAAATCGTATCGAAGTCGTACCCTATGATGATATCCAATTTACAAAAGCGCCGAATATTTTGCGGGGTATGAAGGTCGAGGGTCTAACAAAAACCCCGGAAGCTCTTAAGGAGCTATCCGAAAAGGACATGTCACCCTAGCAAATTTTCTATAATCAGATCCATACGTGGGTTTATTAAATTTAGAATGAACTAGAGGCAAGAGTTGAAAGGAAAGGAAAGGCATCATGAATAACATGGGCGTGAACGAAACTTTCGACTTTATTCAAGTGGCAAACTCAATCTTGATTTCATTGATAGGAGTCGCACTAGGTGTAGTGATCATTCTAATTGCGATTTTTTATATAATTGATGTAACTCAAACCAAACAGGCAGTTCGTCGCAATTTTCCGGTCATTGGACGCTTTCGATACTTATTTGAGTATATGGGAGAGTTTTTTCGTAATTATTTTTTTGCGATGGATCGCGAGGAAATGCCCTTTAACCGTGCGCAACGTTCCTGGGTTTATCGTGCAGCAAAAAATGTCAGTACGCAGCTTGCCTTTGGCTCGACCCGCGATATCACGGCACCAGGAACTATATTATTCGGCAACTGTCCCTTTCCTACCCTTGAGGTTGAGGCGGCAAATCCTGGAGAGGTTATTGTCGGGCCATATTGTAAGTATCCCTATAAAACTGCTTCTTTTTTCAATATTTCTGGATTGAGTTTTGGCGCTATTTCAGAGCCGGCCGTTAGAGCGTTATCCAATGGAGCCGCAGCAGCAGGTTGTTGGCTAAATACGGGAGAGGGAGGGCTAACTTCCTATCATTTAGAGGGTGGGTGCGACATCGTTTTTCAAATGGGCACCGCCAAATATGGCGTTCGAGATTTTGAAGGCAATCTCTCAGATCAAAAACTTGAAGAATTGTCTGCGCATGAGCAAGTTAAGATGATAGAAATCAAGTTGAGCCAGGGCGCAAAGCCTGGCAAAGGTGGTATTTTGCCGGGAGAAAAGGTTACAGCAGAAATTGCTTCGATCCGCGGTATTCCTGAAGGACAAGATTCGATAAGTCCTAACCGACACCCAGACATTAATAATATCGATCAGCTCTTAAGGATGATTGATCGTATCCGAAGGGTGACTGGAAAACCCGTTGGGATAAAATGCGTTATAGGCGATTATGACTGGCTCGATGATCTCTTTTCCGCTGTTAATGACCGGGGAATTGAAAGTGCACCAGATTTTGTCACTATCGACTCTGGTGATGGGGGCACTGGCGCCGCGCCTATGGCACTCCTGGATTATGTCGGATTACCGGTGAGGGAGAGCTTGCCCACGGCTGTTGATACTTTGAAACGCCATGGCCTTAAGGGACGGATAAAGGTCATTTCATCTGGAAAATTAATTACACCCGAGGAGGTTGCTTGGGCGTTGTGCGCGGGTGCAGATTTTGTTGTTTCTGGCCGTGGGTTTATGTTTGCCCTAGGGTGCATTCAGGCTTTGCAATGCGATAAAAATACCTGCCCCACGGGTGTTACGACACATAATAAACGTCTACAAAAGGGTCTTGATCCTAATGATAAAGCAGAAAGAGTTAAAAATTATATAAAAACAATGCGTAAAGAAGTTGGAACCATCGCGCATTCATGTGGGGTAAAAGAAGCTCGGAATTTGCGCCGCCAACATTGCCGTGTAGTGATGGGGAATGGTAAATCAAAAACACTTTCCGAAGTGTTTCCTGAGACAAAGCCACTTGCGCTAAAAATCGAAAATGATATGTCTCCCTGAATGCCAGTTCCAAATTAACTGATATATAATTATTTAGTAGAAGTATATCGACTACATAGGCGAAAATATGTCTGGATTTAAGAGTGAGGCCTTCGAGGGGGCTGATACCGTTAAATATGAGGAGCCGCGAAGAGTTAGTACGACGGGTATTCTTCATTTTACCATCGGGGTCACAGACCTTGAAGTGTCCCGTAAATTCTATGAGGAAGTAGTCGGATGCACATACTGGCGCCAAAATGATACGACCGTATTTATGAGAGCAGGCGAACACTATTTTGTTCTCTCAAAAACTGGATATCACCAAAGTCCAAACAAACCTGGTGACACTTTGATACATCACGCCTTTACGGTTGATGGCGCGGATTTCAATGCGGCTATTTCACATTTGGAAGATAAGGGTGTTGATATTTTGCTTTATGAAGATACGGGGCATCGAAGTTTTTCAGGCAGGCACGTATATTTTCATGATCCCGATGGTAACGGGGTCGAAATAATAGACTTTGAAGGTGTTGGCGATACTCATGCTAAGGCATATCAGGGACGTAAACGCCGTCTTCCCAAATCACATTTACCGTCTTTAGAAACCTGAGTTCTGAACATGGAAGGAGGTAGCGTTAAAGAAGTAAACGTCACCCATGAAGAAGTTGTTGCGCGAGCTTCATCAATGGTTCCATTTCTACGCGAAAAAGCATTTGAAACAGAGCAGGCCCGCAAAATGTTGCCGGAAGTGTATGAACGTTTGAGCAAGGCAGGCCTGTTCAAAATAATGTTAGCGCCGACGTTAGGTGGACTTGGTATGACACTGCCGACCCATGTTGAAGCGGTTATGGAAACGGCGCGCGGCTGTGGATCTACTGCTTGGCTGCACAGTCTTATTGGCAACCAAAATTATCTCGTTGGGTGGTATAATCGGCTGGCACAAGACGAAGTTAAGGCAACGGACGAGTCACTATTTACTTGTTTAGTTATGGGGGCAACGATTACGGCTGATAGAGCCGACGGTGGTGTTCGACTTACAGGTAGTTGGCCTTATGTGTCCGGGGTTGATAATGCTAATTGGCTGATGCTGAGTGCGCACGACCCAGACGATCATAAACGTAACCTGACGTGTCTTGTTCCAAAAACTTCTGTTTCAGTAAAGGATGACTGGTTTTGTCTTGGAATGAAGGGGACGGGTAGTAAAACAGTTTCTCTCGATGACGAGTTTGTGCCCGAGCATCGAATTCTATGTTTCCGGGAGGCAGAACAAAACGGAATTCCCGGTTCTGTTATTAATGACGGACTGCTTTACAGGACGAGCCCTAATTCAACGGTATTCGCTTTTGTTGTAGCGGCACCTGCCGTGGGGCTTGCCGAATGTGCTATTGAAGCCTATCGCGAGAGACTACAAAACCGGAGGAATGCTAGGATGCCATCCGCGCAATCGGAATGGTCGTCATCGCAACAGCTACTCGGACGGGCTCGAGTAAAATGTGATATCGCGAGGGCTACCGTCCTTGATGGGGCAAAAGACTTAATGAATAAGCTCGGGGAAGGCGAACGGATATCGGTTGAAGACCGGGTTCGGTATCGAATGGCAATGGTTGAAGTTGTTCGCCTCTGCGGAGAGCTGGTCTATGAATTGTTTTGCGATGCGGGGACGGGCGTGATGATGGAAGGCAGTGAATTGCAGCGAGCATTTCGTGACCTTCATGTTTTGCGGAGTCACTTCGTAATTGTCCCTGAATTCGCGGCGGAAAATGCGGGGAGATTGCAACTTGGTCTTAACCCAACCGGCCCGTTTGTTTAAAATATCGAAGGCCTTAATTTTTTTGTTAAGGCTTTTATAAATTTACTTGTTTTCCTTTCCGTTATCGGGAGATGATATTGAGGGGAGCCCCTTCGACCATTACGGGCGGATTAATTATGCTTGATGCTGGACAAGAATCACAAATAACCCGCGACGAATTAGCCAATCGCGCGCGCGCTATGATTCCTGTGCTTCGCGATAGGGCCCCCGAAGCGGAAAAAAATCGTCGGGTGCCATATATTACGCATAAGAATTTTATCGATGCTGGATTTTATAGGATGTTCCAGCCACGACGCTATGGCGGCTACGAGATGGAATGGGGCGGTATTCTTGACGTCGCCGCAGAGTTGGGGCGTGGGTGTGGGTCCAGTTGCTGGGTTTTTACTAATTTGACAGGCCAGTCCTGGATAAATGGTATGAAATGCGAACAGGCTCAGGATGACGTTTGGCGAGATAATCCAGACGCCGTTATTGCATCTTCCTTCCCGGGAAAGGGAGCTAGTGTTGAGGTCGTTGATGGCGGTTGGGTTGCAGATGGTATGTGGGGTTTCTCTAGCGGCATAGATTTTGCGGACTGGAGCAACGTACAGCTTTTTATTCCTCAAGAAAATGGCCCGCCTCAACATCAATTCGCGTTGGTTCCTAAAACAGATTTTGCTGAAATGGTGGATGACTGGAACCCAAGCGGGCTGGCGGCAACCGGAAGTCGTTCCTTTATCTTAAAACGGGTTTTTATCCCCGAGCACCGAGGAATATCTGCAGGGCTAGTACAGGGTGGGCCGACACCTGGCAGCACTGTCAACCCTAATCCGCTATATAAAATTCCATTATTCGCAATGGGAACAAAACAATTCGCTTCGACGGCTGTTGGTATAGCACTTGGTGCGCTGGATGCCATGTTGGCTGATCTGGCAACGCGCAAATCAGTCGCTGGGGTGAAGCTATCTGAACAGGGAACCGTTCAGTTAAGGGTTGCTGAAGCCAGCGCAGAGATAGAGGCCGCCCGGTCATTATTGCTAGAAGATTTTCGAGAAAGTCAGTTGGTTGCGGCTGGAGAAAAACCGCCGACGCAGGAACAACGGGCGAGGTGGCGCCGAAACAATTCTTTTGCGGGTAAATTGTGCGTCCAGGCAGTTGAAAGACTATTTCCCCTGGCAGGTGGGCGTGGGCTGAGCTTTGATAGCGTATATCAGCGAGCGGTGCGTGATGTTCACGCGGCGACCTCTCAGAACAGTATGGCCTGGGATGTCGCGGCAATTACCTATAGTCAGCAGCGGTTCGGTGCAGTGATTTCCGACCCTAGGTATTTTCCCGAGGCCAAAAGGAAATGATCTGTTATAATTTGATTATCGATTTTTAGGAGAAAGAATTTATGGGAAAGCTTAGACACATCGCAATGTCGGTAAATGATCCAGAGAAAACCGCAGACTTCTACTGCGAGGCATTTGATATGGAGCGGGTTGGGACAACAGATTCACCTTTGGCTAAGGGCTGCTATGTTTCTGACGGTGTGATTACAGTTGCGCTGTTAAAATATAAGACTGACCACTGGGCTGGCTACGTCGATGGTGAAGACGAACGAGGTAAGGATTATGTTGGCCTACATCATATTGGTTTTTGGGTGGATGATGCGGAAGAAGCTGATAAGAAGATTGAAAAAGCTGGGGGAAAATATTTTATGGGTAGGCCCGAAAAGAAGGCTCCGACGACGTTCTATGAGATAAAGTATCGTGACCCCAATGGGGTCATTTTTGATGTAACACATTTAGGGTGGGGTGGCGCAACTAAGGATGTTGTTCCCGCCGCTGGAACGCCGGAGCCACCTAGAAGAGGTCATCCCAAAGATAACTGATTAGCTCGCCATCACTTCTGCTTCAGCGACTTCTAAAGCCTCTTGAAGTTCGATCCAGGCTTCTTCTGCTTCTGACAAGGTTTTAGCTGCGTAGCCGGCCTCCACCTGCAGGGACCGGAGTGCTTTGTTGTCATCGCTGTTATATAGCTCCGGATCAGCTAAGGCAGCCTGAAGCCTTTCCAGCTCGTTTGCTTGCGTTTCCACCTTTTCCTCCGCACGCTTTACCCTTTTGCGAAGCGGCGCAAGGCCATTACGTTTTTCTGCAGCCAGCCTGCGTTGCTCCTTCTTTGTGGTCTCTGAAACAATGGGGTTTGTTGGTTCGTTGGTCTTTTTCTCTTTCGGGGTGCTTTTTGCCGGTTTTGCTATGAGTGCCCGATAGTCATCTAAGTTTCCTTCATATGGTGTTACTGTGCCTTGATCGACAAGCCAAAGGCGGTCAGCCGTAAGTTCAATAACATGAGGATCATGACTGACTATTACTACCGCCCCTTCGAAGGCATTTATAGCCTGGATCAACGCCTCGCGTGCTACAACATCAAGATGATTAGTCGGTTCATCGAGTAGGAGGATATGGGGCTCGTCACTACTCATCATTGCGAATAGTAGTCGAGCTTTTTCGCCCCCGGAAAGATCACCAGTACGTGTATCAGCACGCTGTTGTGAAAAACCAAAGCGACCCAAATGGCGTCTTAGATTTACTTCGAGGTCTTTTGGCCTTTTCCGTGATAATTCAATGAGTGGTGTGGCATTAAAATCGAGCTCATCGGTCTGGTGTTGCGCAAAATATCCGACACGTAGCTTCTTTGATTTCACGACATGACCGGATAAAGCTTCAAGCCGGCCGGCGAGGAGTTTAATTAAAGTTGACTTGCCGTTGCCATTAGCTCCCAGTAGGGCCACCCGATCATCAAGGTCGAGCCTGAAGGAAACTTTTTGTAAAACCACCTTTGTTTCATAACCAATAGAAGCGTTGTCGATGCTATAGAGAGGTGGTGCTAATGGTTTTGGGTTGGGGAAAGTGAAGGCTACGGAGCCTTCTTCAGTGCGCTCAGGCAAAGGCTCCATGCGTTCCAGCATTTTGAGCCGAGATTGGGCTTGCCTTGCCTTGGTTGCCTTGTAACGGAAACGGTCGACGAATTTTTGAATGTGGGCCCTTTGAGCTTCCTGTTGTGCTCGCTCAGAGGCAACGCGCTCAAGTTTTGCCCGAAAACCTATTTCAAACCGGTCATAGCCACCAGTGTAAAGTTTTAGCCCTCTATCGTCCAAATGAAGAATTTGATTTACTACACGATTTAAAAGTCCCCTGTCATGGCTGACGACCAAGATCGTTCCCTGGTAGCGCTTTAGATATTCCTCCAGCCATAGACAGGCTTCAAGGTCGAGGTGGTTTGTTGGCTCGTCGAGTAGCAGCAGGTCGGGCTGAGTAAAAAGTAAGCCGGCGAGAGCAACACGCATACGCCAACCTCCGGAGAATTCGTCGCATGGACGCTGCATCTCTGCATCTGTGAACCCTAATCCTGCAAGAAGCCGGGATGCCCGGGAATGTGCTCTGTGCGCCTCTTTTTCGTGCAGGCGTGAGTGAATTTCGGCAATACGATTGGGGTCAGTCGCGCTTTCGGCCTCCTTATTAAGATTTTCCAATTCGTCGTCGGATGACATGACAGTGTCGACAAGGCTTTGTGCACCGCTCGGGGCTTCCTGGCGTGTGATCCCAATCCGCCAGCGGCTTGGATAATCGATTGTGCCGGTGTCTGGGATAATGGACCCTGTGATTATATTGAGCAGCGTCGTCTTTCCCGCGCCATTACGTCCAACGAAACCGACGCGATGACCTTCGTTGATCGACGTATCAGCGTTATCAAATAGTGTCCGGGGACCTATCCGGTATGTCAGCCCTTCAATGCGCAGCATGCGTTATCGGAGTTTGCCTGGGATCTGGAGGTAATTATTCTGGTGGCAGAATTTCTATTGTACAAACATCCTCTTTAAGGTGTCCGCGGCCTATATCATCCAAGTGCATCCGTTTTTGGTCATTAGATAAAACGCTTCCCAGACCCTGCGCCATTATAAGAACAATGGAGCGGTCACCCATATCTAGCCAATAACTCCGGCGGACTAACTTACCATCCGCATCACGGGCAAATGGGTTCTCAGGATCTTTTCCTAAATCTGGTTCGTAAAACTTAGCCATAATCTCAATTCACTTTTCTGAAGGGCTCCCTAAATTGCCGGGCTTTTAAAGTAATCGCAAGGGGGCAATTTCCCTCCAGCTGAAATTTGCGTTAGCGTACGCGATAAAAACTTTAACTTAAGGGCTTAATTATGCATTGGTCAGAGAGACGTGAACGATTTCGGATCCTTTTGGAAGGAAATAGTTGCGTATACCCCGGATCGGTATTTGACCCAATTTCGGCTCGCATCGCGGAGGAGCTTGGCTTTGAAGTTGGAATGTTTGCGGGCTCTGTTGGTTCTATGGCAGTACTTGGTTCACCGGACCTTATCCTGCTAAGCCTGTCGGAGTTCGCCGATCAAGCTTATCGGATTTGTCGGGCGGGAAATTTAGCTCTTTTGGTAGATGCTGATCATGGTTATGGCAATGCTCTCAACGTCCGACGGACGGTGGAAGAACTCGAGACGGCTGGTGTTGCAGCCCTTACTATTGAGGATACAGCGTTGCCACAAAATTATGGGACTGTGGGTAGTTCAGAGTTGATATCTATAGAAGAGGGCGTCGGTAAAATGAGGGCTGCCCTAGATGGTCGCCAGGACCCCAGCCTCGTTATCGCCGGTCGGACTGGGGCGATGTCTATTACCGGTGTCGAGGATACGGTTGCTAGGATAAGGGCATATGAGCTGGCAGGCGTTGATGCGGTGTTTCTTTCAGGTATTAGTAATGCTGAGCAACTCGCAATGGTTTCTGATGCTGTGAAAATTCCAATTTTTCTTGGTGGCTCTGCATCTGCTTTGGGTGATATTGAAACACTAGGTGCAGCCGGCGTTAGGATATGCTTGCAGGGGCATCAGCCTTTCCAGGCTGCCGTAAAGGCAACTTACGATACACTTAAGGCGTTACGAGAAGGGAAGTCACCCTCAGAATTAATGACGCCTGCTCCAAAGGAAATGTTAAATCGCCTTACTCGTGACGATGACCACAAGAGGTGGATGAGGGAATGGCTAGGCGGTGAAATGATCGAACGGGAATAGGGTTAAGGCTATTTCTGCGTCTCTATTAGAAATAGTTTAGGGATTTTCTCGGCAATAGACCTTTTGTCGCTCCTAGTTAAAAATCTCCTCTATTTTTTATAGTTTCACACAGACATTACTCAACTCGGTATAAAATTCCATAGAGTACGTGCCGCCCTCGCGACCTATTCCGGATTGTTTTGATCCTCCAAAGGGCGTCCGAAGATCGCGCAAAAACCAGCTATTAATCCAGCAAATGCCGACTGCCATTTGAGGCCCGACACGATGGGCACGGGTCAAGTCTTCTGTCCAAATGGAGCAGGCGAGACCATAAGGGGTGTCATTCGCCATCGAGATAGCTTCCTCTTCGGTGTCAAAGGGCGTGATATGACAGCAAGGACCAAAAATTTCCTCACGGAGGACGGCGGAATTTTCTGATAGTCCAGTCCAAATAGTTGGTTCGATCCAAGCACCCTCGTTCATTTCGTTCATTTCAGGGACACCGCCACCAGTAACTACAGTCGCACCTTCCTTTTTTGCTAAAGCGTAATAGCTGAGGACTTTTGCTTGGTGTTCTTTGCTGATAAGAGGACCTAGCGACGTAGTGCTATCTTCTGGGGCGCCGCATATTAAATCTTCAGCGCCAGCCTTTAATCGGCCTACAAATTTCTCGAAAATAGGCCGTTCTACATAGATGCGCTCCGTACCCAGACAGACTTGTCCACAATTTGCAAAGGCAGATCGTATCGTCCCTTCTATTGCTTTATCCATGTCACAATCAGCGAAGACAATGGCGGGGGTCTTGCCACCAAGTTCAAAAGAGACATCCCTCACACCAACGGCTGCATTTTGTAAGATAGCTTCACCTGTGCGTGTTTCCCCGGTGAAGGTTATTGCGTCGACGCCGGGGTGCTTGGTTAGAAATTCGCCCGCAGATCCTGGTCCCATACCTTGCACTACGTTGTACACTCCTGGTGGGACGCCCACGTCATTCATTACTTCACCGAGAAGGGCTGCAGTTGAAGGTGTTTCCTCAGAAGGCTTAACGACTACAGTATTACCGCAAGCTAGGGCTGGGCCAGCTTTCCATGTCATTAATAATAATGGCAGATTCCATGGGCAGATAATGCCAATAACCCCCTTGGGTTTGGTCACTGTATAGTTTAAGGCACCTGTACCGTCAGGTGTAGGCATCCTGAAACATTCGTCGTGATGGTTCTTCATCATATCCGCAAAGACTTCGAAGTTTGCGGCGCCTCTTGGAATATCAAGGTGAGAAGCGAGGCTAACTGGCTTACCGGTGTCAGCAACCTCGGCGTCAAGAAAATCGTTAAACCTGGCCTGGATACCCCCGACAATTGCAGTTACAAGCTTTAGGCGTTCAGCGAGTTGCATCGTGCCCCAGGAACCCGTTAGAGCGGCCCTGGCGGCTTTGACGGCATCGTCTATGTCGTCTTCACTTGCCTCATGAACTATAGATATAAGAGAACCATTTACGGGGCTGATATTATTGAATTTCTTTCCTGATTTTCCAATACGATATTCCCCGTTAATAAAGTTCATTGCATCGTGATTATCAGACTTTTCTGGGCTTGCCACTCTACGTCTCCATCGTGAATTTAGATCTAGGCAACATGGGTGGATAGCGCCTTGAGATCAACTAACGGAAGGAAATTATTTTTTTTCTATATAATAAGCGCCTTCATCGTCGCGTTTTAGAATATCAATCTCTCGTAATTCGCCCCACGCGCGCAGAAATTCAGGCCAGCTAACTTCCATATTGTCGTCGACTACATCGTGAAATTGTTTGGCTTCTGCTTCGAGGCTAGCCTTTAGGTTCGTTGCTAGTGGGCTCATTCGAAATCCTCCAACTTAATACTGTCTCGACCGTAATTTTTAATTCGTCTGTATAAAATTTTAGGAACCCCTTCGGGAATAGTTGCATCAATGCCCAACTTGGCCGTAGTGGGCAATCCACCCTTGCCCAAGAGCCATGACTTTACACTTGGGTCTATATGCTTTGCGCGGGCACCTTTTAAAATTATGGCGTCTTGATCGGCTTGCACTCGGAAGGCAATGGCCCAATCGAGCTCATCTGGATCGTGAATATCGATATCGTCATCGGTCACGATCACATATTTTACCTCGGCAACCGATAGGAGAGCTGCAACTGCGTTTTTTCCTTCGCCAGGGCGTTTTTTGATTGACGCAATTAAGGACCAATACCCACAACTGCCAACCGGTGCACGAATATCGACTGGCTGAACGCTTGCCACCCGCAACGCTTGAAGTCCAGCGGCCTCTGTTACGGGTGCAGCCAGCCAGTCGTTTTCCCAAGGCATTTGGAGCATATAAAATATGGGGTCCTTCCGATGAGTGATGCAATTTACCCTAAAAATTGGGTTCCATTTTACGTCACCAGAAATTTGGCTGAATTCACCAAAAGGGCCTTCATCAGCCGTCCAGCCTATTGGTAATAACTCTCCTTCTAAAACAAGCTCCGCACCGGCTGGGACTTCTAGGTCCAACGTCTTACACTTTACCATTTCCAACGGTTCACCGCGTAGGCCGCCGGCAAGCGCCAACTCACTGGTATTAATCGGTGCTTTGTAAGAGGCGGCCAACATATCAAGGGGGTGCACGCCGACCGCAATTGCTATCGGCAACGGTTTCCCCTTGTCGAGGGCACGTTGATAGTAAAATCTCATATCTGAGGGAGAAACAAGATCAATCCCGGTTTCCCTTGGGGTACGGTACATTAGCCGGTAACAGCCAACATTTGGGCCATGGTCCTCGTCAATTGAAACTGCAAAGGTGCCAGAAATATATGGGCCCCCGTCAAACAGATGCATCAACGGCAAGGGAATGGCGGTTAAGTCGACGGCATCTCCTTCCATTACGACTTCTTGACAGGGCGCAGTTTCGACGGTCACAGGATTAATAGGTTTTGCTGATCTCGACTCAAATTCAAAAGCGATACGTTTCTCTGGACATCCCATGGCGACCGCGAGCCGTTTTCGGGTTGAAACTAGTGCTGTTGCTACACGCCAGCCTGGATAGCCTTCAATGTTTTCAAACATCGTAGCCTCGTCGGCCTGTTCGCCAAGTGCTGATAGTTGTCGGCAATCGACGGGTTTGGTTAGACGCCGCAGCTCGCCAGCGGCATCGAGATCGTCCAAAAAACTCCGAAACCCTTTACTGGCCATAATATCCCCTTACCAAATTCAAGTATCAAACTATCTAGCACACTCATTGGTGTCTAGCGGGATAGCTTTAAATTACGTATCCTAGCAGGGTCAAATATATTAGGAGATACATCATGTGGTTTTCACCACGGAAGCTAGAGCCCCCAACTGCTGAGGAAGCCCTTCCGGGACGCGATACGGCTTTGCCTGTCCCAGAAAGACATTTTGTCACTGGTAATTCCCTGGAACCACCATTTCCTGAGGGTATGGAACAAATTGTTTTAGCCCTCGGCTGCTTTTGGGGAGCCGAACGTCTGTTTTGGGAAATCCCTGGTGTTTTCTCCACAGCGGTAGGGTATATCGCTGGACACACCAAAAACCCGACTTATGAAGAAGTCTGTTCCGGGCGGACCGGCCATACAGAGGCTGTCTTAGTAGTTTTTGACCCAGTTCAAGTTAGTATTGAGACTTTATTAAAGGTTTTTTGGGAAGGCCATGACCCGACACAAGGGATGCGACAGGGCAACGACGTTGGCACACAGTACCGTTCGGGAATTTATACCTTTTCCGATACTCAGCGAGATATAGTGTCTGTGTCCTATGAAAAGTTTGGCGAGGCATTATCCGCAGCGGGACATAGCGGGATTACAACACAGGTCATAGAGGCTCCGGAATTTTATTATGCTGAGGATTACCATCAGCAATACCTTGCTAAAAACCCTGCAGGATATTGCGGTTTGGGCGGGACAGGTGTGATTTGCCCTGAGCTTAACACCCTTAAGTAAAATTTAACTCATTAAGGCCTGCAGGATTAGTTTGACCCACATGATAATCACAACGGCAATGACTAGCCTGTTAAACCACTTGGCGCTGATATAGGGGGTGGTCCACATCCCGAATTGTGTAAAGGCTACCGTCGGAATCACTGCCAATAGGCCTTGGTAAATTCTCTCTTCGGTATAAAGCCCTAGTCCACCAACAGCGAAAACGTGTGTACCGGAAATAACAAGAAACATTAGGGATACAGCGAAGACATATGTTTTGCTGTGTAAGCGGTAAGAGTGGATCCAGGTTGCAATCACTGGCCCCGCGATGCCGGTTGCTCCCTGACAAGCCCCACCAATCAGGGCCAAAATTGGGGCGGCGCGCCTCGCAGCCTCACCCTTGAGCTGAAAATCCGGCTTGAAGGTTAATATAATTAAGTAAAGACCAAGCCAAATTATCAAAAGCCAAAGAAGGGCATTATCGGTTAGGGAGGCCAAAACAAAGGCTCCTGATGCGGTTCCAACACCGGCGCATAGAAGAGAGATACTCAGATGCGGCACGTCAGCGGTCATTTTACGGTAACGTAGGCAGATCCATATATTGCTGAAGGCGACTGGTATGGTCAAAACCACTATAGCGTGCTCTGCGCCAATAAAGGCCGCAAGCGTAGGTACCGCAATGGTCGGCAGTCCGATACCAACTGCACCCTTGAAGTAGGAGCCGACTGCGATCGCGGTCAGGACAATAGCTAGTTCTTCAAAACTCATTTTTTAATTCGATGTTTATTATGATCTTGTATCATTGTCTGAGGACATAGCCCGCTAGATTAAAACGCGCAACCATAGGAATCCTGGTAGTTTAATAATATTATTATTTGGGTTTAGTCGTCTTTGTTGGATTTTTAACGAATGTTTCGGATTTGTTAGTTTTGTTTTCCTGCATGGAAGTAAGTGTGTTTGGTTGGCTCACCTTGTTAGATTAAAGGCGCGCTGATACCTTTTTACCCTGGGATTATTAAGAAGAGATTTTGGACGTGCCGGCCCGATATAATTTGTTCACAGAGGCGGAAAATGAAATTCTGACCCGAACGGGGCCAGGCACGCCGATGGGTAATTTATTACGCCGTTATTGGTTGCCAGCAGTTAGAAGCGATGAAATTCCTGATCCAGGCGGTGCCCAGCTTCGTCTAAAGTTGATGGGCGAGGATTTAATTGTCTTTCGAGCCAGCAATGGCAGTGTCGGTGTCCTTGACCAATTTTGTCCTCATAGAAGGTCTAGTCTGTTTTTCGCAAGAAATGAAGATTGTGGCCTCCGTTGCGCTTACCATGGTTGGAAATTCGATCTTGACGGAAATGTAATTGATATTCCGTCGGAACCAGACTTTGGACAATGGGAGGAGAAACCAAAAATAAAGGCGTATCCGACAGTCGAAGCCGGTGGCATTGTCTGGACGTATATGGGGCCAACTGAAAAACAGCCGGCCCCGCCAGAGTATGAATATTGTTTGGTTTCAGACCAACATCGCTTCGCGACAAGGCGTTGGGAGGAGTGCAACTGGTTGCAGGGTCTGGAAGGCGGTATCGATCCGGTGCATGTGCCCTTTCTGCACAAATTTGAGCTAAATTCCGATCCCTTGCATCGCGGCACAACCGGTGCTGATTTAACTTCGGCCACCGACATTTACTATGATAGTTTTGAGCAACCCTACGGGACTAATGTCGTTGCCCGGCGAAAGGTGGACGACGAGAGTTATTACTGGCGCATCGGACAGTGGCTTTTGCCCTGTTTTACTATTGCCCCCCCCTATGGCGACTTTGCAATGGGTTCTAACGCCTGGATACCGAGAGATGACGAAAGTTTCTGGCGCTGGATTATCAGTTGCCATCCAACTCGGCCCCTTTCGAATGTTGAACGCTCCTCCATGGAGGAAGGAAAGGGTACGCACGTGAAAGTAGACAAAGACTTACGAGCCTTGGCCAATAGAGATAACGACTATTTTATAGATAGAGAAGGCCAACGCGCGGAAAAAACATTTAACGGGGTTTATACAGTTGGACTGCAGGATAAAGCTATGCAGGAAAGCCAGGGAGAAATTCACCGACGTGATTTGGAGTATCTCGTGAATAGCGACAAGTCGATTATTATGATGCGCCGAAGGTTGTTGGATACGGTTGAAAAGAATGAGCGCGGCGAAGATTTGCCAGGATTAACGGCAAAGGACCAGCGTGTTAGGGCGGCATCATTAGTCGAAGATAAAAACGTACCCTACGAAGAATTGAGTAAAGAAATTTTATTTACTCGTGAAGGGGTTCCAGTTACCTCCATCTAAAGATCAACTAAAGAAAGGTGAAGACCTATGACACTCATTTTGTCTAATGAAGATATTGAGCAAGTTCTTGAAATGGAGGAGTTGATCCCGGTCTTGGAAGAATCTTATATCGAACTCGTTGAAGGACGTGGTGGCAACCGACGGCGTTCTGATATCGTTACACCGACGTCTCTACGAGAGGATGGCCTCTATGCGTTAAAATCAATGGATGGGGTCATTCCAAAACTTGGCGTAGGAGCAATCCGGCTTAACTCTGATATTCTTACTTTCCCAACAACCGGGAATGAGATGCGTAGGGTCAAAGTGCCGGCTGCGCCTAACAAACGTTATGTCGGTTTGGTATTACTTTTTAGTACACATAATGGTGAGCCATTGATGATTTGCCCTGACGGGGTGATGCAGCGGATGCGGGTCGGCGCTACCAATGGTATTGCTGCAAAATATATGGCACGAGAGGACGCAGATACATTGGCTGTATTGGGCTCGGGGTGGCAGGCTGGAGCCGCAGTTATAGCGCATGCGGCGGTCCGCGATTTAAAAGATGTCAGGGTATATAGTCCAAACCCGGAAAACCGCGCGACCTTCGCCGCAGAGATGTCTGCGTTACTTAATATGGAAGTCCGAGATTGCGAAACCGGTGAGAAGGCCTGCAAAGGTGCGCAAATGGTAACTTGTGCAACAAATGCCGTAATGCCAGTGTTTTTGCATGACTGGTTAGAACCCGGTATGCATATTGGGACGGTGCGTCCCGGTGCAACCGAAGTTGAAAAGTCCGCGTGGTCTGATATTGAGCTTTTTGCGTTACTTGATCATGATGATAACGCTGAGATGATTTATACGCACGGTGTTCAAGTTGGAGAGGATAAGGTTGGTTCGTACGGCGTTGAACAAGATGAATGGCATAATTCACTCCCGTCACTTCCGCAAATTATCAATGGTGATCGGGAAGGTAGAACCAACAATGAACAATGTTCATGCTTTTTAAATAATCTTGGGATGGGCTATCAATTCGCCGCGACTGGCTATGTTGTTTATCATAAGGCTAAAGAACTTGGCCTTGGGACTGAGTTGCCAACCGACATGTTTACCGAGACTGTGCACCCCTAGTAATTATTGATAGATACTAGCCTCTCTTTCAGTATTTTACGAATTTCATTGGGCATGTCTGTTGATTTACGCGCTTTAAGATCAAAAAACACCTCTACGGCTTCCTGCGTTGCAATGAGCGTGCCATTCTCAGCGTTGGTCATGCGCTGAGTGTAAGTCAGGCTTTTATTACCTAGTCGGGTAAAACTGCTCTTGATTATGAGTAATTCCCCAGCGTTCGCTTCGTGCAAAAAGTCGTTGGTCGTTTTAGCCACAACGACGCCCACGCCATTTTTTTTCATGGCTTCATGGGCACCAGTGACCATATTCCAAATATGAAACCCGGCATCGTCAAAAAAATGTCCATAAAAACGTACATTCATATGACCAATATGATCGCAATACCAAGGATGTACGACACAGCGATGGGTTTCCATCCATTTAGCCATCTTCTCACTCCATTATTAATTTGTTGTATTATCATAGGTCGGTATGATCTCTGATGAAATGCCGCTACTTATTGGGTGGACTTAATTAAAAAGAGGTTTTTGGAAGATGAAGGCGGCCGTAATTGAAGAGCAAGGCGGTATTGAAAATATTATTTACCGAGAATGGGAAGACCCAGAACCAGGTCCGGATGATGTTGTTTTAAGGGTCAAAGCTTGTGGCCTGAACCATCTTGATATTTTCGTTCGCCGTGGGATGCCTGGTTTCCCTGTCAAGATGCCGTTTATCTCCGGAGGGGATATTGCGGGGGAAATATTTGCTATCGGTTCAAATGTTTCTGGGTGGGGGATTGGTGATCGTGTGACCCTTAATCCAGATACGCATGAAGGAATGATTGGCGAACAATTAATTGGCGGATTGGCTGAGCTGGTTCGAGTACCTGCTCAAAATTTAGTTTTGTTACCCGATAATCTCTCTTACGAGCAAGGCGCGGCTATTCCAATTAATTATGGGACGGCGCATCGGATGTTGTTTAATCGTGGCCGATTGAGGGCTGGCGAGACCATGTTGGTGTTAGGCGCCAGTGGGGGGGTTGGTATTGCATGCGTTCAATACGGCAAAATGATTGGAGCAAAGGTTATCGCGGCGGCAGGGTCAGCTGAAAAGTGTAAAAATTTATTATCCCTAGGGGCCGATCAAACGGTCAACTATTCCGAGGAGGAATTCAGCGCTGCAACCTGGAAACTATCAGAAAAAAGTGGTGTCGACGTTGTCGTTAATTTCACTGGCGGCGAGACTTGGGCGCCTTCCTTACGTGCTGCAAAGCCCGGCGGACGGATTTTGACTTGTGGTGCGACAGCCGGGCATTCACCGGAAACTGATCTTAGATATATCTGGGTGCGTGAGCTCAACATTCTTGGATCTAATAGCTATAGCCAGGAAGATGTAGAAAAATCGGTTTCGTTTGCAGCTGAAGGTAAAATAACTCCAGTAATTAGTGACGTGTTTCCGCTGGAGCAGACAGGTGAGGCGGAAAAATTGATGGAAAATCGAAATTTCTTTGGCAAGATTATT
>MDTE01020994.1_pt1 | contig 19261 bp, 24 predicted proteins | sample 811231 | NCBI WGS metagenome assembly MDTE01 (sample SAMN05326651, study PRJNA326480) | marine metagenome | isolation source: seawater | place: Indian Ocean: Red Sea | collected 2010 | reverse complement strand
TATGGGATGAATGCCCACGGATTCTTTTATTCCCCTTGGGGTAAAACAAACAATCTTGAGGACTTTGAAGAGCATGGCATCTTTCTTGGATTGACCCGGAGACATTTCAATGATGCACATGGATTTGGGAAATACCGAGGAGGTGTTGGAACTCAAAATATGAATGTGGTTATCTCTGGTCCTGTGGAAGTAACTTCTCGAGGTAAAGGATCTAGAATTCCTCACGACAACGGTGTATTTGGAGGATATGCGTCCACATCACTGCCGGGTATATCTATTATCGGAAGTGATGCACTTGATCTTTTAGAAAACGAAGTTGATTTCCCAGTTTCTGTCCGTGAACTGGTCGTCGATCGATCAATTTCTGGAGACTATAAGTTCGAGCGAATCAATCGAAGTAACCGGACACTTGAAACAGGAGATATCTGGATAACTTTGTCTTCTGGTGGGGGTGGATTTGGAGATCCACTCGAACGCGATCCAAATAGTGTACTCTCTGATTTAAACAATGATTTAATTTCCAATTGGACGGCAAGAAATGTTTACCATGTCCATATTAAAAATGGAAAATTGGACTTGAACAAGACTAAAGAACTTCGGTCCAATGAGTTACAATCGCGACTTCACCGGGGTACTAATTATAATGATTTCTCCAATAACTGGTCAAAAAAATCCCCTCCTATACCCGTTTCAACATTTTAATTCAGTTTAATGATATTCTTTCCAAATATACAACTTGATAACGTATAGTGTCTATTATCTTGTATGGTTTCTGATTATCTTGGAAAAACTATCATCGTTACTGGGGCAGCAAATGGCGTTGGAAAAGCAATAGCAACCCGATTCATGAATGGCGGTGGAAATGTCATAGTCGCAGATATAGATCTATCTCGGGCAAAAGAAACAGCAACATCTCTTAATGGATCTGGAACTGCACACGCAGTCGAAGTAGATGTACGGAACGAGCAATCCGTCCAATCTATGGTTGATTTCGCCCTCAACACTTGTGATTCTCTTGACGTACTGATAAATAATGCCGGAATTTTTCAAAAATCAGTCCCCTCTGTTGAACAATCACTAGAAGAATGGCAACGTGTGATGGATGTACATGTGCAAGGGACTTATTTGTGCTCCAAAACGGCTGCAATACCCATGCTAGAGCAGAGAAAAGGTGCTATTGTAAATATTTCTTCCAATGCAGGATTCGCCGCATTTCCTTATAGAACTGGGTACAGTACTGCAAAATCTGCGATTAATATGCTGACAAAAGTTTTTGCCATCGAATGGGCATCTGAAGGGGTTAGGGTAAACGCAATAGCTCCCAATTTTGTAGAAAAAGATAGGACTATAGATCGGGCAATGGGGGATGAAAAAATACGAACAATAGGCGGCGGTGCAGATTTGGATTCTATTTTAAACAGAACTCCCACCCACCGCCTAACATCACTCGGATCCATAGCTGAATCTGTTGCGTTTCTGGCTTCTGATAAAATCCCAGACGTAACTGGGGCAATTCTCCCTGTAGATGGAGGCTGGACCGCATACGGATACTATTAGGCCGATTCATTATATTTTTACCCCTCTATGACAAACAACCCAAATATGGTTTCTGTCGAGATAACTCCTTACTTGGACATAAACTTAGATTCTGAAATGTGGGTCTGTAGCACCTGCAATGGCGATTTAATCGAATGTAGCTCAAATTACAAAATTGGCTGTTCCGTGGCTGAAAGAGACCCCTCTGAAATTCATCATTCCGAAATCGATACTGATTATAAATTCTCTCCCGACTCAAATTGGTGCAAAATCATTGAGTTTTATTGCCCCCACTGCGGAGCAATGATCGAAAACGAATATTTGCCTCTAGGCCATCCCATAACCCATGACATCGATATCGATGTAGATCAACTTCGTAAGATAGTATCCGAAGATCCGGGGGACCTGCGAATTAAATCATGAATGGACAACTTGACACAACTATTGATATTGATATAGGTGGGACTTTCACGGATTGTTTCATTCGATCAAACGGACATGTCGCAACAGGAAAAGCAGAAACTACTAGTCATGATCTTTCTATTGGATTTCTTAATTCCATTTCTTCCGCATCTAAGGATCTGGATATGGACTCAAACAATTTAATTTCCAGTGCAAGTGCGATTCGATATTCCACAACGTTCGGGTTAAATAAATTAATTTCTCGGAGTGGCTCAAAACTTGGGGTTCTTGTCACCAATGGACTTGAAGATATAGTCCCCGTTGGACGTGGATCTCAATGGACGGATGGGATGACTGTACACGAACAAAGAAATGTATCAAGGTCTGACAAACCAGAACCTCTAGTCCCACGAAATATGATCGTTGGAGTCCGCGAAAGAATTAATTTTAAAGGAGAAGTAATACGAAAATTAGACGAAACGGATCTTCGTGATAAAATAAGATACCTCGTCGAACAAGGTTCTCGGGGATTTGCCGTATGTCTTACTTGGTCGCATCGGAATTCTATCCATGAACATAGGGTGCGCGAAATAATTGCCGACGAATATCCTGATGCATATCTTGGTAGTGCACCTGTATTTTTGTCCTCTGAAATAAGTAGAAAAAAAGGTGAGTATGAGCGCACAATAACCACTATGCTAAGTGCATACCTTCACCAATCTATGATCGACGAGTTATATGGCATCGGGGATGAACTCAGACAGCGGGGATATGTCAGACCACTTCAAATGATTCATAATACTGGCGGGACTGCAGAAATTTTCCGAACAAGCGCAATTGACACATTCAAAGGAGGCCCTGCTTCGGCTCTAGTTGGTGGTTCTTACCTAGGTGGTATCTATGGCTATGAAAATGTCATCACAGCAGATATGGGTGGGACTAGTTTTGATCTATCTTTAATTGCGGGAGGTTCCTCCCGAACTTACAATCTCGAACCCATTGTAGATCGATGGAGGGTCCATAGTACTATGCTTAAAAGCCAGTCTATAGGGGCTGGAGGGGGTTCTATTGCACGAGTTAGGGAAGATTTGGATAATAAAATCGAAGTTGGTCCGGACAGCGCGGGATCCAATCCTGGACCCGCATGCTATAACCAAGGAGGTCGCAATCCCACTGTAACTGATGCTGATGTCATTTTAGGATATATCGACCCATCTGGATTCCATGGAGGTGAGAAAAAATTAAGTGCGAGACACGCGGAGCGGGCAATCAAAAGAAAAGTTGCAGACCCACTTGGAATGGATGTGGTTGAATCGGCGAGTTTGATCCGATCTATAACTGATGCTGAAATGGGGAGTACTATCTACAAAGAAACTGCCCTTCGAGGATATGATCCTCGGAATTTTGTCCTATTTGCAATTGGAGGGGCCGGGCCAACACACGCAGAAGGATTTGCAAAACATGCAGGGGTAGAAACAATCATTGTATTCCCTTATTCATCCGTCTTTTCGGCGTTCGGCTCTAGCGTTATGGACACAAGGCACATTTATGAACAATCTTTGAATATCCACCTGCTTCAACCAGGGACATTGGAACCCTATCAAAATTTCGATGAATTTAACCAAATCGTGTCCGATCTGAAAGAACTAGCAATTCATGATTTCAACGGAGAAGGGTATGCGGAAGATCAACTTTCATTTGAACTATATCTTGACATGAAGTATGGGGGCCAATTGGATGTTACCCGAGTCACTTCACCTTTATCCAAACTTACTTCCAATCAAGACGTTTCTCTCATCTCATCCACATTCGGGAAAGAATACGACGAAGTATACAGCCCCATATCCACCACTCCCCAAAACGGAGTAGAAATTGAAAATTTTGTACTTCAAGCAACTGCCCCGAGAGAAAAACCACTTCTTATAGAACACCCCCTATCTACTCCCGATCCCCAATCTGCAGAAACGGGATCAAGACCTGTATATTGGGCTCCGGATGGCTTTCAATCTTCTAATATTTATGATTGGGGTAAATTGCTTCCTGGTAATATAGTCCATGGGCCTGCGATCATCGAAGCACCTTTTACAACCATTGCAGTCCCTCCCAATTCAACATATACTGTAGATGAAAAATTGACTGGAATTCTGTCTTTGAATTCAAATCCTTCCTAACTTATCTAATTTCGGCACCATCGGGAATAACTGAAGATGTATCTATTATTTTTTCTGGTAGGATCTGAACCAAATATCGTTCCTTTCTCTTTTGAAATGGGTATTCTTTAATTCCCCATCTTCTCCGAGCCTCCCGATCAAGGAATTCTTTGCCTCCTTGTTTTGACATGCTTGCCACCTTTCCTCTGACTAAGTACACTTCGTATGGATTCCCCGGAGCAGAAACTGTGAGTGCAACTCTTGGGTCGCGTTTCATATTCGCATGTCTTACATGTTCGGTTCCTCCTGCGGTTATTATGTATTTTCCATCAATACCAACCCAAACTGGAACCACATGTGGCGACCCATCTTCCATTATCGTAGAGAGACTAGAAAAAACGTTTTTTTCAAACATCTCTACAAATTTTTTTGGCATTTCCATATCTATTCCAGGCCCCACATAATATTAATCCTATCCACGTGCTTTAGATTAGTTGACAATATTTCAACTAATTATTATACTTTCCCAACTTTTTCTCGTCTATGGTAGATAGCGAATTTGGTTACAAAGATGAAAGTTATTATCAAACCCCTTGGAAATCTTACCAAGGCCATACTGCAGAACCAATAGATACTCTGGATACTCCCTTGATAATTGAAGTTGCCCCCTGTGGGTCATTCATAAAACGCGATTTAAATCCCAACCAACCGTATGTAGCAGAAGAGGTAGCCGATCAAGTTATTGGGGCCATGAATGCCGGGGCTTCTATGGCCCATCTCCATGTGCGCAGGGAAGATGGCATACCCGATGCATCCCCTGAAACTATAGTTAAAACAATCAAATTAATCCAAAAAGAACACAAACCTATAACTACGATCAACGTGAGGAGCAATATCAAGGGTGCTACCTTTGGAGTCCCTCTTTTAGAGGAAACCATTGGCAGGATTCTTGATGAATATGGTTCGGGGTATGTTGATATGGTCACGGGCTCTCCATTAGGGGATGCTTTGGACCCTAGAGCGCCCTTCGTAATGAATCCCGAGATACTACAAGGTTGGGTAAATTTCCTCCAAGATAATGGCCTTAAACCCGAAATGATGGCATATTCCTACAAAGCATACCCCCGACTAAAACGATGGCTTGTTGATACAGGGGTATGGAAAAAACCTTATTATGTAAACACGACCTGTGGCGACCATGCATACTTCACTTCCGGTCCAACAACTCCTCACCCATGGGGGGCATTATATTTGGCTTCCATGTGGGAAACAAACCCCCTCCCCCGAGAAGACACTGTCCAGGGAAGTGTCGTAGGGGGAAGGAATTGGTTACCTTTGACCGTCGAAGCAATAATGATGGGGTATCAGGTCGTACGTATCGGTATGGAAGATACAGTATATATGTATCCTCACAAAGACCAAAAAATAGAAAACTGTCAACAAGTCGTGGAAACTGTAGTTAATATCTGCGAAAACCTTGGCCGTGAAATTGCCACCCCTAAACAAGCACGAAAAATTTTAGGAATTTAATCTTATTATTAGTATAATTGGAAATATCTGACCACTCCGACACTCCACGCTATAATCCAAATTACTAAAAATCCCATCACCCCTACTCTCAACCTCCTTCTCCACAAATCCATATTCTCCCCTAACTCTTCAATAGGAACTGAATCGTCGGGAATATTGTATAGATCTCGAGCCCTCTTTGCATTAAATATCCTGATTATTCCTGTCAAAGCAAAGATCAAAAATGCGTACGCTTGCAGCCCTACGAATGTGTGCAAGGCTATGTACCCATCCATTCGCGACAACGATCTAGGTATCATCCACAATAAAATTGGACCCGTAGTCAGTACGAGTCCTGTAAAAATAAATTTTAGATGGTGAATCAAAACCCCCCATGTAACTATATCTGCTCTAAGAATTATCCATGCACCATAGAGATATAATGGAAAACTAGCCGTAACAACAATTAGAACTATTGTGGCAATAATTTCATCTTCAATCATCCCGTTTGTTTTTAACAAACACGCCATGATCACTTAATTTTTCCTCTTCGGTTTATAATATGACATTACCTTGTCAAACCCCGGCGAAGAACAATCTGAATTCCCAATCGATTTAGAATTATCTATCACTGGAGAAGAACTTCTACTCCGCGTAGAAGCAGATGTTAAAGATAGGATTTCTCGAAGAAATATCGTCGCAGTAATAGAAACGGGGAATATTGATCATCAAAAACACCTTTTAATATATGATAATATTGGATATGCACTCATATCGCTTGATGGTTCTGTTAGTGGAATGGGGCCAATCCGAACTGAAACTGAAAATATAGTTGTGTTGTGTTCAATGACTACTTATGAGGTCCCGGAATTTCCCACTGGGGGATTCTCTCTTGACACAAATAATCTATCCAATAATCACGATGGGATTGGAAATAAATTACTTCAAATATTGGGGTTATCTTTCATTCTTATCGGACTATTCCTTCTTTTTTCCCCACTTTTTTTAACTTTCCCCCCTGGATCTGGAATCTTAACCACGGTCTCTGCACTTGGTTTTATTTTTACTGGACTATTTTTACTCATAGTCGTAGTACATTCTCGTTTATCTGATCGTTTCCGGTCAATGGAATATCACGATCGGTTAGCCAAAATGGGAATTGGGTCTGATTTTAGGCCCGATTTTCTTCCACCGTTCGATAAAAAATGACCCATATGTTCGATAAAAAATGACCTATATTTTTGCATCATCAAATCTCACTTTTCATTTCATTCGTATCGGTGCATTTATGCACTTTACCTACCGATATTCTACCATATGCATCGGCGGCATTTCCTACAATGTGCTACCGGATCCCTCGCACTTCTTTCCGCTTCTTCAACCGTTACGGCGGCAGAAGGCCCTGTTCCTGCGACCTCTCCACAGACCCATGTAGTCGAAATGACGGATGGGATGATCTATGATCCCGAAGTGATCACCATTGCACCTGGGGATACTGTTGAATGGATTACAGTTGGTCAAATGGGCCATTCGGTCACCGCATACGAGGACGAATTGCCAGAAGGGGCATCCTATTGGGCATCTGGTGAATTCGATTCCGAAGATGACGCTAGAAGTGGATATCCCGAAGGAAATGTAGCAAAAGGAGAAACTTACTCTTACACCTTCGACATAGAAGGTGAATATGGTTATTTTTGCGTCCCCCACGAAACTATCCAAATGGTTGGAAAGGTAATGGTGCAAGAAGGTGGTGCCCCTGCCAAAAGTGGGGGTGCCTCCGCTACAGCAATGGGAAGTGGACATGGTGAGGGTTCTCACTCCGGTGGAGAGGACCCTGAACACATGGGTGTGGCATTCCAAGCCCATTGGGTTGGAATAGCAACGTTCCTCGGAATATTCGCATCATTAGTTTTCACATTTTTCTTCTTAAAATACAACGAAACGCCACATTCGGGATACCCTAAACAAAAGTGATAATATGACATCTCCAAGTAGTAAATATGGAACAATACACCGTTATGAATCCCCTCGTGAGAGCACGGCGGCAACAATCGCCATAGTCTTACTAACTGTCTTTGAAGTTATATTTGCAACTCTGTTCACATACGGTTTAATCCTTGGTGGATGGGGTTTTTCTGGGGAAGGAAACATGTATTTAGGGGGTCTACTAGCCCTTCTGTTTATCAATCTATCTTTTATTTTGGTTCTATACAGAAGAGATTTCTTACCAGATGTCGTAATTGTCAAACAACGCAGGAGAAAATGGGAGGATCTGTATACAAAACCAGAAGATGTACATGGGCATTCGATACTAACCACTGTAACCAATCAGATGAAAACTAACCTATATCTATATAAGAAAAAATAAACATGACTTCAGACGATAAATACCCCAAAGTTTCAGGACGAAGACGATTTGTCAAAGGTGTTGTCGGCGGGGCAACACTAGCAGGAATTGGAACTGCAACCAGTGGAACTGTAAACACTATGACCAATCCCTCTGGTGCAGGAGGAGGTGTAACTGAATATTTCGGAATAGAGAAATTATTCGGTCCTGCACCTCGAGGAATGCCCCAAGTACCCGTGATCATCGACGATGATGGATTCTTAATGGGTCTGTGGCCTAAAGTCTCTGAGATCGTCGAAGGCGGACGAAAAACCACCGTCGCCCAACAAGAAATTGCAGGGGTTACTTATTCTTCCGATTGGTTCCAGTATTGTGGTGTCCAAACATACCCTGGAGTAAAACCACTTGCGGACCAAGATAATTATTTCAGATATGCAAATAATCCCCCATACAAATGGCAAAATGAAGAAGTTTCCCCTGGTGAAAAAGTACACGTCGACCATTTCGAGGATTATGCAACATGGGGGAATTCTATCGGGAAAGCAGGGGTTGGAAAACCAGCATTCGCCACATGGAGGTCTCAAAATGTACCTCCTCAAGTACAAATGCCCATCCAACTCATCCGCAGTACTATAGTCGATAGCATGATTTCGAAAGCGGAAGGTCAAACAAAACAGTGGCTCCAAGAAAGTTGTAGCCAGGGTTTCATAGCCATACTAGATAAATGTACTCACTTCTGCTGTGTACCTGGTTTCAAATCCTATGGAGATAGTGATAAATTCGATGGTGCGGATATGATTTATTGCCAATGCCATCAATCAGTATATGACCCCTTCAGCATAGTCAAAGATAGATTCGTAGCATTACCAAGAACTGAGGAATAAATATGACGCCCAACCTAAAAGAACAATATGATTACTCGAAATGGCTCTCTGAGAAAGAGCTGACACCAATTGAAAAAACTTACTTGACAGTTCTCATCTGGGCGGACAAGCGTTTGCGCATAGTAGATTATCTAGAATCGATGGAAAATTTATACTATAAAATAAATATGCAAATGCCCCGTAGCCACACCGAACAATATAATCTCGATAATAAGTTCTGGTATTGGTATCCGTTATATGCACTTGGGACTTTTTCAGTAATAGCCTACTTAGTCGCTGCAATTTCTGGAGGTCTACTAGGGTTTTATTATTCTCCTGCAACTGCTGGAGATCCCTCTGTCGCATATAATCAGATAACCTATATTATGACAGATTTGAATTTCGGATTCATGCTACGGTCCATTCACCGATGGTCCGCACAAGTCATGGTTGCTGCAGTATTTCTCCATATGCTGCGCGTTTACTTCGTTGGGGCATACAAAGAACCAAGGGAGCTAAATTGGATAATAGGGATCATATTAATCTCACTCACATTGATGTTCGGCTATACGGGTTATTTGCTCCCTTGGGATCAACTTTCATTTTGGGCCGGTCAGATAGGAGTTGAAATGGCACTTTCAATCCCAATCCTGGGGGAGTGGGTGGCACAATTAATGTTTGGTGGATTTTCGTTGGGTCAAGCCACCTTACAACGTATGTACATACTCCATGTATTTGTACTCCCATTTGCAGTAACCACTGTCATCGCAATACACATAGGAATTGTCTGGATGCAAGGAATAGCGGAACCACACTGATCAAATTATGAAACATAACGCAGATACCAAAAAAACAAACACAAGTGATGCCCCCATCGTAACAGATGGATCCGGATTAATGCAAAATCCCGTCCCTCCCGATGACCAAACTCCTAGTTGGTCCGAGCGCAAATCAAGATCAACAGGATTGGCTCAACTCACCTACGAATATTTTGAGAGGGCAAGGCTCGAAGATCAAGATCTGCGGTCAAGAGCTGACTATCTAGAACGAGAAGTATTGGGATTCCCATTTTGGCCACATGAAGTTGTCCGCGGATTTGCAATTACTAGTTTCTTCATTGGAATTATATTGTTCCTTTCGGCGGTGGCCCCTCCTCATATAGCGGCCCCTGCAAATCCTAGCCAAACACCCGCTGTCATCCTCCCAGATTGGTATTTATATTGGTCTTTCGGCCTTCTCAAGCTCGAACCATTAAATCCTGCCCTCTCCATCTTGGACGGGGACAAACTAATGTTGGACCGAACGTTCGGAGTTCTTGCCAATCTCGTTGTTGTAGGCTTCTTGGCAATTCTCCCATTCATAAATACGGGCAAAGCCAGAAGACCCGTCGAAGAACCATTTTGGGCAGCATTCGGCGTCGCAGGAGTCGTTCTTGCATTTACATTAAGTCTCCTTTCCGTGAAAAATCTAGTTCCTTTAAACTCACATTTACTTTTTGATTTGACTTTTATATTGCCCGTTTTATTTGGGATTGTGTTCTTTTCGTTACTTAAGACTATGCGGGAGGGGTACATGTATGAGTTAAACAGGCGTTATTATCGTCTCAGGCCACCCAAACCTCTTAATAAATAGCATTTGACAATGAAGGCTGTAGATAGAGAAGTAATTGTTCCCATTCCTCTTTACAAGAGCATAATTGTAATTTCCACAACATTTTCTATATTCACCCTTGTCGGTGGATTCGTCTTACTCGATTCCGCAACACAACGGGCAACCAAACCACTCTCTCAAATTGATCCGCTTTTCTCCCTAATTGGCCTATCTTTAATCGCAATTGGAACTATTGTTTATGCATTTACTACCCGTTTTAAAACACACGGAATGACAATAACTAATAGTAAGGAGGATTAACGTATATTATGGCAGATGAATTTATCAAAGGTTTTGGGATATTCTCAATTGCTGGATTGGCATGGATGGTTTTTTCCGGATGGTTTACTACACCGGGATTTGAGACTACTCAGTTGATCGCCCCTGTACCTGGGAATTTAGATTTCTATGGTCAATTTTCAATTGCACTAAGGGAGGTTATGTTTTGGTTTGCTGTTGTTGGTGCCCTTACCTTTTGGGTCCTTATCCCTGCTATTAATGAAATTAAAACAAAATCAAACGAAAAATAATAAAATTGATTTTTATTTATATTCCCTCTCATGAAAATATCATGAGAAATTGATCTAGTGGGCCAGCAGGGAGTATTATTATATATAGTATGTATATCAGAACAAGCATAGATGCTAACATCGAACCTTTCGGCAATTCTATCTCCATATCTCCTCTCGACTCCACAAGTCTAGCTTCAAATTCAAATATGTCTGCCAAAACCATTGTCAAAACCATTAATGACAATATCATTCCTCCATGATGGTGGAGTGTCATATAATAAAATGAAAATATTATTAACATCCCGTTGGATATCTCATGAATCTTCAAACGTTCTAGCGATCCCTTTTCTTGTTTATTTTGCCGTATGTGGGATCTATGGGCCAATAGCCGAGTAACTAAATTTGTTACCACTCCAATTAAGAGGATGGGCTCTATAATCGGAGAAAAAATAACATCAATTGGGCCTAATATCGCTGGATCCATACTTATCTTTCTTAGTGCAGCTGTTTAGCGGTTTTCATTTTAGATAATTCCCTTTTCTTTCATGCCATCTATTAAATCATCTATCAAATCCTCAACAGTATCATAAGGAAAATCTTGTTTATCTGTCAATCTCATACTCAATTCTATAACGGTCATAGAGAACTCCCCCGATTCAAACCTAGTTGACATACCATTTGGTAATGTGGGAACTAGATCCATTTGATTTGATATGGGATATGTGGCTGGAGAAAATGCTTCAAAAAACTGTTCACGCAAATCTTGCTCAATGTTGCCCATTGATTTCCAGTACGTTTTACACATTGAAAACATTTTGGGATCGATTTCTCTCTGTATCGGTGCATTTATGAAATTTCCCACCTAAACCCACTACATGCATCAAAAGTATCTGCTCAAATTTGCTACTGCATTTTCCGCACTAGCCATTTTCTCGGGGGTTGCCACTGCAGCAAGTTCCAACTTCCCCAACTCTGCAAAAAGTGTAGTAATTGCATCTATTTTTGGAATGATTGCAGTTCTTTTTTTATCTTACATCTTACTCAAATATGGTGGAGAAGCGTAATAGTTAATTTTAATGCAGTTGCCAAACCTTCTACTTCTTAATGCCACTATTTATAACTAATTCTTTAACTGGGGAAAAGGAAGAATTCAAATCAATTATTCCTGATTCAGTTTCAATATATTTTTGTGGTTTAACTGTTTCTGATTTGCCCCATTTGGGCCATGCGCGTGCATGGGTCCACGTGGATATCATGAGACGTTGGCTTGAATGCTTGGGCTTTTCTGTCACTTATGTTGAGAATTTCACCGATATAAATGAGAAGATTGTGGCTAGAATAGGCGAGGCAGAATACGGTGAATCTGAATCCGAAGTTGCTAGCTATTTTATCAATAAAGCTCTTGAAGCTATGGAATCACTGGGCCTGAAACCTGCTTATGTATATCCAAAAGCGTCTGAGCACATCCCTGAAATCATCGACATAATCACTTCTCTTATTAATTCCAATCATGCGTACGAATCAAATGGATCTGTATATTTCGACGTTGGATCGTTTGAAAGCTATGGTGCACTATCAAATCCAGATTTGAAAGATAATTCTGCTCCTACTGATGCGAACGAAGCAAATGAAAAAAAACACCCTTACGATTTTGCATTATGGAAGGCAGGCCAAGTTTCGCCAGAATCCATTGCTAAATATCGTAACTCATCTCTGCCACCCATACTTGAACCATCTGGTGATATTTGGGATTCTCCATGGGGCCCTGGAAGGCCCGGTTGGCATATCGAATGTTCTGCAATGTCCATGAAGCACCTCTCCAATAATATTGATATCCATGCAGGGGGACAAGATCTAATGTTCCCTCATCATGAAAACGAAAAAGCCCAGAGCGAAGCGGCAACTGGAATGAATTTTGCCAATTTTTGGGTTCACATTCGACTTCTAGAAACTCAAGGTGAGAAAATGAGTTCGAGCTTAAAAAATTACTTCTCTGTTAATAATGCAATATCTGAATTTGGTTCCAATTCCATCAAAATGTTTTTAATCTCAACTTCTTATCATCGACATCAAACGTATTCTGATTCTGCCCTCCACGAAGCCGTAGAGAGGTGGGGCCGATTAAAACGAACTTATTTTAGGACATTAAATGAAGTCAAAAACCCATCTTCAGATTCCGGCACCGTAGATGAAACTCTTTTGAATTCTGCACTCTCCGCCAAACAAAAATTCCACGATTCATTAAACGACGATTTCAATACAAGAGAGGCATTGGTGGCCCTCTTTGACATCACAAATTCTTTGAATAGGCACTTTGATTCCTATGAAGAATATGATTATTCTACCTTGGAATTATCCCTTGAAATCCTCCACAATCTCGCAATCGATATACTCGGATTCTCATTCAATTCGGCCAATTTAGATAAATCGTCTTTAGACCTCATTAACTCCCTAATAGAACTCCGTGAACAGGAACGCTCCAAGGGAAATTACGAAAAAGCAGATGGGATAAGAAAAGAACTAGATCTCCTCGGAGTTATTGTAGAGGACACAGACAACGGGCCAACCTATCACCGAAAATAACCACTCATAGTGTGGTAAATTATAATCTTCTCAATTGGTTAAAATTTAAATGGAATGGTTTTTCCTTTAAATTATTTTTACCCGAAAAGATCACCGAGTCCGGCAGCAGATGCTGCTTCTTCCTCTTCTTTCTTCTTTTCTTCTTCTTCTGCAGAAGGCTTTGGTTCGGAATCCCCATCCGATTCATCACCTGCGGCTCCACTGTCCGGGGCACTTGTTGAAACTGATGCAGGCATGGCAACTTGTCCGGCTTCTAAAGCTTCTTCAATATCTACGTCTTCTAGTGCTGCCACTAGTGCCTTAACACGTACATCTTCCACTTTTACATCAGCGGCTTTCAGTACTGTTGTCAAACTTTCTTCGTTTATTTCTTTTTCCGATTCATGAAGGATCAATGCTGCGTATATATATTCCATTTTAATTCCTATTTTTATTATTTTTACCCGAAAAGATCACCGAGTCCGGCAGCAGATGCTGCTTCTTCTTCTTCTTTGTTCTTCGATTCTGAAGATTCGACATCTTTTGGGTTTTCTTGTTCAATATTCTGTTCTTTTTTCTCTATCGATTCACTTTTCACTGCACTCTTTAATTTTTCAGGTCTCGCATCTACTTCCAAAGACATAGATAAAGCCTGTAAATCTGAAGCTGCTCTATTTATCAAATCCACTGCTAAATCTGGACTCTCAACAGATGCGGCAATTCCCAACGATTTGGCATTTCTAAATCCATTAGATAACATAGTAGATATCGTCTGAGCAACTGGATATCCACTTCCCATTGATAAACTCATGGCGTTCTTCATGGCCATGATGATATTGGTCTTGTATTCTTCAGTGTCTATATCTAGAGATTGTACATCATAGACTACTCCTTCTGAATAAACAGCTTTCAAATTCAATCCAACTTCTTTTGGTTCGATGCCTAGTGCACCCAATACATTAGATAATTGGGGGCTTATGACATCTCCTATTTCTGCAACAACACTAGATGCTGTCACACGAATGGAGCCTTCTGCTATCTGGGCAGCAGCTCCTACTGCTTGCAAATCCCCAACAAATGGACCTGGGGGAAATCCAGTATCTCCTTCTGGAATGACAATCTGTTTTGTAGCGACATCTCCCGCATTTATTGGGGCAGGGGTTTTGGATCCTTTGAGCATTTGGTACAGTGTAAATGGATTCTTATCTGTACAAACTATGCCCACCTGCCCTTTGAGGTTCTCTTCCATCAAATCTAGTCCGTCTACGTTTTCTACGGCGCGTTTCACTAATGTGTTCCTACTCACTTTAATTGATACATCCCCCCGAAGACTTGCTCTCATTTGTTGAAATTGCCTACTTGGGATGCCTGTGACATCACAAATTCCAACACTCGAATGATTTGAAATCCATTTCTTGATCTCTTCCACTTCTTGAGTTTTCCACTCGGGTATTGTTTCCGTCTGGCGTTTTGTTTGTATAGACATCAAACCACCCTCTCCGACGGACCCATTGTTGTTTTGACATAAATAGAATCCACGTTCATGGATCCATTCTTCAACGATGCATGAAGCCGTCTAATCACGACCTCTATATTTGTGGCTATGTCTTGTGCAGACATATCTTGTACACCAACACGTGCGTGGAATGTCCTGTTATCGCGACTTCTTAGTTGGACCGTATTTTTCATTCTGTTTATCACATCCACTACATCCTCTTCTGGTTGAAGTGGTCTCGGCATTTTCCCTCTAGGGCCTAAAACTTTGCCCAAAAGCCTTGCTATATCTTGCATTAGTCCTACGTCTGCCACGAAAAAATCGGTTGAATTTGCAAGAACTTTTGCGGCTTCTGCATCTTCGCCTAGTTCTTTTATCTCCGCAGATCCAATCACTTTTTCAACTACATTTTCACCTAGGACTGCATTTTCTCCCATTGCAAATAGCACAATTTTTGTTTCTCGACCGGTCCCTCCGGGGAGTACTACGGTTTCATCGATACGATTGGTTGGATCTCTAAGGTCCAATCCTTTCAAATTAATTGCAAGATCTACCGACTCTCTAAAGTTACGACTAGGGGCGGTTTCTAGTGCACGTATAACAGCTTCTTCTATTTCTTTATCTGCCATTTTCTTCCTCCGTAGTTCGCCACATGGCTACTACAGTATATGTCAGGCTTCTGCCTGTTATTGGAGTTTGGTCTATGTGTGGGGATAAACCCACCGAATCAAACATCCCATCATTGAATTTGGCAATTAATTAAACAACTTTTCTATAACTGCAATTCAGTAACGTGCCGGACGCACCCCCTCATTCACTTAGGATGTCGTCGTATGCTCCACTATCTACCCTTTCTTTAAAATCCCGTGCGTTTTTTCCATCAATCGTGATGCCCAGGGCCACACATGTCCCCGAGACTTCCTTTGCAGCATTTTTTATATCATATGAAAGAAGCCCTGGTAATTTTTGAGCTGCAATTTTTTTGATTTGCTCTACTGATATGTCTCCCACAAAACTCCTTTTTGCATATCCTGACCCCTTTTCGATGCCTATCTCCTTCTTAATTAGGGCAGCAGTGGGTGGGCTACCAACTTCTAATTTAAAACTACCATCATCTTCATAAATTATCTTAACTGGAACCTGGGTTCCATCAAATGCAGCAGTTACTTTATTTATTTCACCAACTACTGCCTGGACATCAACTGGAGTGGGACCTAAAACTGGTCCAATAGGGGGTCCCGGATTTGCCCGGCCACCTTCCACGAGTACGTCTACTGTTCCTGCCATATCCTGACGGAAACCTGCCATCGGGTTTAAACTTTTTCTTTTGTCTATTGCTATTCATTCAAAGACGCAGATTTTTTTATCTACCCCGGTACAATAGTGAATAGTGGCATTGGAGCAGGAAATAGAAGAACTCGAACGGGAAATACGTGAAACGTCGAAAAATAAAGCAACTGAGTCTCATCTTGGCCGATTAAAAGCGAAATTGGCAGAAAAGAAAGCACAAGTAGAGCGGCAATCTTCTTCGGGGGGTGGCGGCGGATATGGGGTTCGGAAGAGCGGAGATGCAACTGTAGCTCTAGTTGGATTCCCTAGCGTGGGCAAATCAACTCTATTAAACGTTCTTACAAATGCTGAAAGTGAAGTTGGAGAATATGCATTCACCACACTTGGAGTGACTCCTGGAATGCTTCACCTATATGGGGCAAATATACAAATCTTAGATTTGCCCGGACTAATCGAAGGTGCATCAACTGGTCGTGGTCGTGGAAAAGAAGTCCTCTCTGTAATCAGAACTGCAGATCTAATTATATTTGTTCTAGATGCAAAACACATTCAATTATACACCACCCTTCTGTCCGAACTCTATGAAAACCGAATCCGAATCAATGAATCTCCTCCTCAAATTAAAATTTCTAAGACTAGCAGGGGCGGAATTACTCTCTTCCACAGCGTCGATATAGGACTTGAAGAATCCACTGTAAAAGAAGTGCTGATGCAATATGGCATTGTCAATGCAGATGTCACCATTCGGGAAACTCTCACCCTTGATAGCTTGATTGATGGAATTATGGGGAATTGTGTGTATAAAAAATCGTTGGTCACCATCAATAAATCCGATTCTATAAGTCCATCAACATTTGATACTATTTCCTGCGAATTGGAATCAAATGGAGTCTCCAATGAAGATATTATTTATATAAGTGCGAAGGATCACATTGGTATAGAAGAATTCAAGAATGCAATCTGGAATTCTCTAGGATTCATGAAAGTATATATGGACAAACCAGGACGTGGCCCTGATTATGAAGAACCACTAATACTTAGAAAAGGCCAGACAGTCAAAGATGCATGCGAAGAGCTTGGGGGGGATTTTTCAGCAACTTTTAGATTTGCCCGGATAACAGGTCCTAGTGCAAAACATGATGGACAAATAGTTGGACTCGATCATGTCCTTTTAGAAGAAGACATACTCCGATTGGTGCTCAAAAGACAATGATTTTTAATTTATAAATTTCCTAATTTCCACTGGCTATTATTTACAATATTAAGTTTGCAAATGATTGCATTGCTTCCATTTCCATGTGGTGCAACTCGCCCGGTATTATCATCAAGTGTAGTGGATTTCCAAAATCCATTTTTGCCAGATGCTTTAACTTTCCTAAAACTACATACGGATTCTGACTCCCTGCTCTAGCTACAACTACTCCAACTTCTTCTCTCATATTAATATCTTCGTGGTCTTGATTTTGTATTAATTTTTCAGCCGCTTCACCCCCTGTCATATATCTCCCTTCTGCAATTTTGATATCTAAGTATACTAATGTGTGCAATCCACGTTCTTTATTTTCGATAATTGTTCTGATAATGCTATCTGGTACTTTATTTTCTGGTTCAAATGGTATTGTGGTGGATTTGCCAAATCGGTAATTTTGTAACCCTGTAAGTCCGCACGCAGCAGTAATTGAGCTAGTCCCATGTATTATCTCCGTTTCTATATGTAGCTCATTAGCACGGAGTCTTAGATCTATGTGTGTAGTAGAAATCATGGGATCTCCTGCTATCAATATCGCAGTTTTTCCTTTCTTTGCACATTCTAATATTTGTTCTGGATTCACTTCCACATCTTCTCTTTGAAGGATCTCAATGGCCTTTCCATAATATTCTTCCAACTCCCTGACATTCGAACCCCTTAATTCGCTCGTATAGTTTTCAAGAAATACAAAATCCGCTTCTCTAACTGCATCTTCACCCCTCCGAGTTATCGATTTTATATCGTATAAACCTAGGCCCACGAACGAGAGCATATCTACTTCTAGTTTTGAATTGATTAAACCCCTCCGTAAGATGCCCGATAGATCTGAATAAACATCCTTATGAATTTGTTTGATCTTTGTACGATCGTATAATGGCTAAGGACCTTCGAACTTATCTAGAAATTCTCGAGAGAGAATCGCCATCGCAGTTGGCATATATTGACAAAGAAATTGACCCAAAATTTGAAATAGCATCCCTCGTCCGAAAATTGCAAGATGAACCAAACGGTGCTTATCCTGCAGTTTTTTGCACAAATGTCAAAGGATTCCCCGACTGGCGTGTAGTTACTAATCTATGCGGAACTGATTACCGAATGGCACTCGGAATCGACGCAACCCCCGAACAAGCGATAAAAGAATACACGGAACGGGTAACAAACCCAATACCTCCCGTTGAGGTTTCCACAGGTCCTGTAAAAGATGTGATCAAAATAGGGGATGAGGCTGATATAAATGAAATACCTCTGTTAAGCCACACAGAAGAAGAGCCTGCACCATTCATGGATGGGGAGGTTTTCGTTCTTTATGACAAAGAAAATTCTAGATATAACACTGGTATTTATCGTATGATGAAAAAAGAACCTAGAAAAACTGGGATTTTCTTTGCTCAAGGTACACACGCATATTCTATTCTTAGTCAAGCTGAAGCTAGAGACGAACCTTTAGAATTTGCAGCCGTAGTTGGACACCACCCTGCTTTTATTTATGGGTGTCAGGTACAAACCGTAGAAGATGAATATAATGCAATTGGAGGTGTAATGGGGGAGCCCCTTGAACTAGTTGATTGTGAGACAGTCGATCTTAAAGTCCCTGCGAATGCAGAGTTAGTAGTCGAAGGAGTAATACAACCCCACGTCCGGGAAAAGGAAGGTCCATTCTGTGAATTTACATACCTACTTGGCAAAGAACGGGAAT
>MDTE01096788.1_pt1 | contig 19263 bp, 22 predicted proteins | sample 811231 | NCBI WGS metagenome assembly MDTE01 (sample SAMN05326651, study PRJNA326480) | marine metagenome | isolation source: seawater | place: Indian Ocean: Red Sea | collected 2010 | reverse complement strand
CCACCTGGAATGGGCGGAATGCCACCTGGAATGGGCGGAATGCCACCTGGAATGGGTGGAATGCCTGATATGGGCGGAATGATGTAATTTCATTAGAAAATTTTCTTACTTCAAAAGTTTATTTGATAAATAATTTACAAATTATTATGAACGCTTCATCAAAAATTTTATCCGGTTTTAAGTATGGTTATCTAGTTGTATTTTTTGCATTATTATCCGGTATCTTTTATCCTATAATTACACAAACAAGTTTTGAACCAGTAATTAGTGGAATTTTAGTATTATTTTTAGGTCTAGCCGGTGGTGTTTTGTTGTATAGAGCTACAACATCAGAAACAAAAAGAGAAATATTTTTTGGAAGTGGATTTGTCTTAATTGGAATTTCGTTGTATTTTATTTTTCAATTAACTGGAAGAGTTTAGACATCAAAGTAAAGATAAAATTCGTGAGGATGTGGTCTAATTGCAATTTCTCTTTGATCTCTTCGTTCTAATTCAATAATTTTGTCAACAACATCGTTAGTGTAAATTGGATTCAAGAATTTCCTATCACTTTCTAATTCATCTAATGCTTCGCCAAGACTTTTTGGCAAAACTCCAATTCCACGTTTAGATCTATCTGATTTTGTCATTTTAAATATATCATCACGTACTTGGTCACCTGGATCCATTTTCTTTTTAATTCCATCCATTCCTGCTGCTGTTACTGCAGCAAAGACAAGATATGGATTTGATGATGGGTCAGGTGCTCTAAATTCTAATCTTTTTAATTTTGAATGTTGTTTTCCTTTCAAATGTTTTGGAACTCTAACTATAGCAGAACGATTGCCTGAACTCCATGCAATATAGGCAGGAGCTTCATATCCTGGAACTAATCTATGATATGAATTTGTAGTTGGATTACAAATTGCAGATAGTGCTTTTGCGTGATTAATAATTCCTCCACAAAAATATCTGCCAAGTTGACTCAATTCAATTTCGTCATCAGGATCAAAGAATGCATTATCCTTTCCTTTCCATAAACTGACATTAACATGCATTCCAGAACCAGCATCCATTGCAATTGGTTTTGGCATACATGTTGCAACTTTTCCATATTTTTGTGCGACATTTTTAATTACATATTTGTAAGATTGTGCAGCATCTGCAGCATTTGTCATATGATCATACATGATATCAATCTCACATTGTCCTGCTGTTGCAACTTCGTGATGGTGATTATCACATAAAATTCCAAAATTTTTACTAAGAATATTTACACATTCATTTCTGTAAGGTGTGAGAGTATCTGATGGTGTTGTAGGATAATAGCCTTCTTGTAATCCCATTGGATACCCATCACCATCATTACTCCACGGTGCTTCTTTTGATTCAATTGAATATGATTGTCCTTTGTATGGTGTTAAAACATCCCAATGAACTTTATCAAAAACAAAAAATTCTACTTCAGGACCCCATGTACTATAATCAAATCCTTGAGTTTTGATATACTCTTCTGCTTTTTGAGCTATACCTCTAGGATCTCTAGATAATCTTCCTCTATCTTCTCCCCAATACACATCACAAAGAAGTCTAGCTGTTTTATTTTCAGTCATCCAAGGAATTATTGCAAATGTACTTGGATCTGGTTTTAACAATAAATCTGAATCATCTATGGTTGTAAAACCTACAATTGATGAACCATCTAATTTTGGTAAACCATTCTTCATTTGTTCTGGAGTGAATGTATTAGCTGAAATTGTAGTATGGTGAAAGTGTCCAGTTAAACCAGTAAATTGTAAATCAATAAACTGAATTCCTTCATGTTGAATTCTTGAGAATACTTCGTCAGGTGAATACGTAATTTGCATAGCTTTTCCGTGACTGACTTTATATGGCAATTTTATACTTCAATCAAACACAAATACAACCAGCATTTAAGGATTAGGTAGAAATGTCCGAATCAAATCCTATTGATATCAATTCATTACATAATATCGTTTTACGAGAAACTGAAAATGATTCTTTGTTAGAAATTAAACCTAATTTCTATCGAAACTTATCGGATTTTATTGGAAATTTAAAAAAACAGGAATTTGAAGGTGTAGAAAATAAAATCAAAGAAACAATGATAGAAATGGCTACCGAATTGACATCATTATTGTTACATATTAGATTAGAAAAAATTTCTAACTCTAATGATTATGATATTGGTTATCTTTTAGATGAGGAAAAATTCATTATAGATTCTCAAGATGAACAAAATGAAAGAATTGAAATGATTCTTTCAGCAACAATCAATGGAAAATCAAAATTTCTTGAATCTTTAGCTGAAAATCATAAAATTAAAAAAATTGTTGTAAGATTTCTTGAAGATGTAGATGAAATTGTAGGTGCAGATCTTGAAAAATATGGACCATTCAAAGTTGAAGATATTGCTACAATTCCATACGAAAATGCTCAGGCTTTAATTGCTAAAAATATTGCAACTAAAGTTAGATGGGAAGATTAGGTAAAAATTATACCTATTATTCATATAAAATATGTCTCATACTGGTGTAGACGTAATTGATTTTCTATTTTATACAATTTATCCCGTAATTGGAATTTTTGTTGTTGAAATAATCAGTAGATTAATCAAACTTCCTAAATGGATAAAACTTTGGACTCAAGCAGTTGTGTCTGCTGGATTTGGTATTTACTATTGGTTTATCTTACCTGCACCACAAAATTTTCCATTAACTGCGATGGTTATGTTTGCTCTAGCAATTGCTTTAGTTTATCAAGGTAGACGAGCAAAAATCTCTCCTGAAAAAAGTCCTTACTGATTTGATTATTTTCCAAAGAATCTTTTGAAAATACTTCCTTTTCCTCTATTTCCGTCTCGAATTACTTTTCTTTGTCCAAATCTTTCTGCTCTTATTTGTCTTAATTTTACACAACGATGCTCTTCAGGTAATCTATGTTCAGAACAAAATGGGTCTTTACAATAACTGCAATGAAATGGCATATCTGTCATATCCCCACAATATGCACACTTTTCAGATATCATAATTTACTATGAATTTTTTCTTTTAAAAAACTTATTAGAATTTTTTAAACTTGTTTTAAGACATTAACCACAAAATTTTCTAAACATTTTTAGTATTGATAAAAAAAAATCAAATGATTACAAATGATTGATGGTAAGGTTGCAATAATTACTGGTGCAAGTAGTGGAATTGGAGAGGCCACAGCTATTACACTTGCAAAAGCAGGTGTTAAAGTTGCAATTGGTGCTAGAAGAGTTGATAGATTAGAAGAACTATCTAAAAAAATCATTGCTGAAGGTGGAGAAGTTCATTTTCAAAAATTAGATGTTACAAAACGTGAAGAATGTGATAATTTTGCTAAAGCAGTTTTAGAAAAATGGGGTTCAATTGATATCTTAGTAAATAATGCTGGCTTAATGCCATTAAGCTTTTTCAAAAATCTCAAAGTCGATGAATGGGATAGAATGGTTGATGTAAATATCAAGGGTGTGTTATACTGTACAGGCTCAGTAATTTCTCATATGAAAGAAAAAAAATCTGGTCATATAGTTAATCTTTCATCCGTAGCTGGAAGAGTGGTATTTCCTGCTGGTAGTGTTTATTGTGCAACAAAATTTGCTGTTGCAGCATTTACTGAAGGATTAAGACAAGAATTTAGTGTTAGATCAAATATTCGAGTAACTAGTATTGAACCTGGAATAGTTGCAACAGAACTAACTGACACCATTACAGATGAATCTCTTAAACAATTTGTAGAAAATGGAAAAAAAATGGAAACTCTACAAGCACAGGATATTGCAAATGCAATTTTGTATGCTGTAGATTCCCCATCACATGTTAATGTTAATGAAGTTTTGATTAGACCTACAACACAAGAAAAATAGTTTTGTCAAAAATTCCTCATGTGGTTATTTTAGGTGGAGGATTTGGAGGTCTATCTGCAGCAAATGAAATTAGAAATTCGTTAGATTCTTCTAAAGTCAATATTACAATTATAGATAAAAAAGACTGGTTTATGGTTGGCTACGCCAAATTATGGATCATGAATGGAAGTAGAACTTTTGAAAATTCCATTGGCTCATTACAAGAATTACCAAAAAAACAAATTGGTTTTCTCAAAGATGAAATAATTGAAATTGACACAAAAAATAATTTTGTTAAAACAATATCAGAAAAAATTTCATTTGATTTTTTAATTATTTCAATGGGAGCCGTATTAGCTCCAGAAAAAATTCCTGGATTAAATGATAATGGATTTAATTTGTATGATCATAATCAATTAAATGAAATTAATCAAAAATTAAATCAAATAGAGTCTGGAAAAATTGCTATTGCAATAATGGGAATGCCTTACAAGTGTCCACCAGCACCTTTTGAGGCTAGTTTACTAGTTGATTCAATGCTTAGAAAAAGAGGAGTACGAGATTCTGTTCAAATTGACTTTTTTACTCCTGCACCAATCACACTACCAGCAGCAGGGCCAGAAGTTAGTAAACAAATTCTTGATTTAATAAATTCAGAAAAAATTACTTTTCATAATTCAGAAAAAATTAAACAAGTAGCACCAAAAAAATTAATTTTTGAAAATAATGAATATGATTTTGACATTTTGTTAGCAATTCCACCACATATTGCACCAAAAGTGATCTATAATTCTAATTTAGCAAAAGAACCTGGATTCATTCCTATTAATAGAGATTGTAAAACTCCATTTGAAAATATTTTTGCAGTTGGTGATGTAACAACTTTAGCTGTAACTGATTTAATCGCTGTTCCAAAAGCTGGAATTTTTGCAGAAGGAGAAGGAATTACAGTTGCAAAAAATATTATTTCTAAAATTGAATTAAATGAAAAATCACTTTTGTTTGATGGTAAAGGTGGGTGCTTTTTAGAATCTGGTAGAGATACCGCATCAATTATTGAGGTTGATATGTTTACAAATCAAAAACCATCAACTAAATTAACAGAATCCACATCTGAAAATCTTTCTAAAAAAATTAATTTTGAAAAAGAGAGATTATCAAAATGGTTATGATTTATCATTATGTTCCTTTTCTCTAGTTAAATGTTCAAGAATGGCTTTTACTTCAATACCTAAATCCTGATTATTTTTTGATAGATTTAATTTTTCAGCTATACTATTTTTGAAATTTTCATCTTCAATCTCTATACTCCTTTTTTGAACACAATCTGTATGGTCTTTGTCGGTAGCAGAAATTTTATGACAAATATTACAAATTTTCATATTGTTAATTCTAGATACGACGATTTAATAATTTCATTTTGTGCCTGTGAATTTAGGGATCGTAGTCTAGCTTGGTATGATACTAGCCTGGGGGGCTAGTGGTCGCAGGTTCAAATCCTGCTGATCCCATTATAATTTCAAAATTTTTAGCAATTTTTCAAAATTTTCTCGTGTTTTTTCTTGCTTGTAATTTTTTAATGCTAAAATTATTTTTTCTTTAGGAGAATTTTTGTAAATTTTTTGGACCTGCTTTGCAATACCTGAACCAATAAAAAATGCTTGAGTAATTGACGTAACATTAGAAGGTCTTCTTTCTGTACTTGCACTTTCAAAATCAATTAAAGTTGCTTTATTTTTTCCAACAATCACATGTTTTGAAATATTACTTAACTCTCCATGATCAAAACCAATTTGATCTAATCTATAACAATCTTCTAAAATATCTTTAATTGTAATTTTTAATTTTTTGGTACTTCCTTTTCCTTTTAACATTTCAATCCAATCACTAAATTTTTCTCCTTCTAAATATTCCATCACTAAGAAATTTTTACTAACATCAATAATTTTTGGACCTACATCAACTGAATTCACTAATTTTAAAAGAATTGATTCCTTTTTCATATTTTCTCTTTGTGAATCTGTCCTTCTAATTTTTAATGCAACTTCTTTATTCCCTCTTTTTACGAGAACAACAACACCAACGTAACCCTTACCTAAAATTTCTAAATTCCCAATTAATGTTGGACCTGTTAAACAAATTGATTTGATTTTCAATTTTTCTAATTCTTTTATTCTAGCATTAATTTGACGATTTGTAGCATTTGGGTATCCTAGAACTTTTGAATAAGGTTCTTCTGAAAATTTTTTAATTGAAATGAATGAGTGCGCCATCTACTGAAATTAATTCACTGGCTTCCTCTTTAATTGATTTACTTAGATTTTTGTTTCCAACATATACTTTGAAACCTTTCTTGAAATCTCCTTGAAGGCCTTTTGGTATGCCTACAGTAAGATTTTTTTTCAAAAATTCTTTCATAAATGAGACTGCTTCTGTATGTTTTCGCTTTTCTAATGAAATTATTTTTAATTCATTCCCAATCCAGATTAATTCTGCATTTTTGAGATTTTTTCTGATAAAGCTTTTTGTACTATCTTCTCTGAAAATTTCAGGTCCTTTCTTTTGATAAATTTGGCTTATTTGTGTAGATTCTAAAAAGAACATAAGATATGCTTCTTTTTGTTGATCCGTATAGGATTTACTTCTATATACGGTAAATCCTTCTATTTCTAATTGTTTTACTAGTGATGTTGTTGCTCTTTTAATTTGTCCCCAAATTATATCAGGACTTCTTGCTTTAAATTCAAATTTTACAACTAACAAATTTTTCCAAAATTTATTTGACTGTTTTAATTTTTTAATTTTAAAAAATTCTAAGCTTGGTTTTTCTAAAAATGCTCTAGAAATTAAAATAAATTTTACAATATTTTCATTTGAAATTGCTGCAGCCAAATTTCTTTTATCATCAATTGGATCCATGATGACTATTGGAGTATCAAATTGATTTGATGTTTTACCTATTACTTGGTTTTCTTTAATTTTTGATATTGATTTTAATAATTTCTCAAAACTTCCATATTCTAAAATTAAAACTTCTGAAATATATCCACTAAAACCTTGTTTAGCTATCTCTGCACCATAAATTCCATTTGATTGTAAAAATTTTTTTAGAATTCTTACTTCATTTCTCATTTTTTGTGTTAACGATTTTTTCATAAATTCTGTATGGTAAGGTGATCTATCTGCAGCACTTTTCCATTCACCAATTTTTACATCATAACATGGTACTATGTTGATTTTTGTGTCTTTAATCTTAGCCTCAACATAAGGATGTTGAGAATATCTTACATATGGAGCATATTTTTTTAATGATGTAAATCCTATTTTTTTCGAAATATTTTCTAATTTCTCTTCTGAAATATTTTTTTTAAATTTAATAAAAATATCAATATCTGCATTCTTTGATAACCAAGTACCTTTTGCATATGAACCACCAAATTCTATTTTTACTATTTCTGAATACTTTTCAATTTCTTTTTTTACTAATTCATAAACAATGTTTGCAATTTCTTGCTTGGATTTTTGAACATTGTTTGATGGGTTTGTATCTTTAGATATTCTAGAAATAATTTGTTTCATACCTTTAGTTAAACTCCATTAAATCTGTGTATATAGGACCACTTGGAGTCAATTCGCTTTTTTTTAATTTAAAACTGGATACATCTTGAATTCCAAAATTATTATTTTCATACATTTTCATCTCTTTTGTAATATCTACAATCTTCTTTTTAATTCTAAATACAGTGATATGAGGTTTAAATGATTTATCTGAAGTAAATCCTAATGGTTTTAAGGAATCTTGAATTTTTTTGGATAAATCAATCATTTTATTTGAACCATTTTGATCAGTTCCTATCCAAATAATTTTTGGAGATTTTGTGCTAGGAAAAACTCCAATTCCCTTTAAATTAACTTCAAATTTTGAAAATTCTATTTTTTTTAATTTCTCAATAACTAATTCTATTTTATTTTCTGAAATTTCACCTAAAAATTGTAATGTAAAATGAAGATTTTCTGATTGAATAGGTTTTGCATCAACTTTAATTAAATTTTGAAAATTCCTTATTGAATTAATTATTTCATTATTTGATATATCTATAGACAGAAAAACACGCATTATAGGATTTTTCTGATTATGTTTATAATAATTTCCGTTAACTTCATAGACGAGTATTTTTTTTGATATGTGTTGACAAAATTACTTGTATGTCTAACAGGCATGCCTGGTGCAGGAAAATCTACAATTGCTGAAGGTTTGAAATCTAAAAATTATGAAATAATTAATTTAGGAAATGCAGTAAGAGAAGAAGCAAGAAATAGAAACTTAGATCCAACAAGAGAAAATCTTGGTAAACTAATGCTTGAATTAAGAGAAAAAAATGGACCTGGTGCAATAGCCGAACTTGTAAAACCAAAAATAGAATCTTCAATTGCAAATGTGTTGTTAATAGATGGAGTAAGATCCAATGATGAAATACAAGTATTGAAAGAATTAGGAATAGTAAAATTATTAGCTATTCATGCATCAACTGATACTAGATTTGATTTCTTGCAAAAAAGAGGACGTTCAGACGATCCTCAAACTAAAGAACATTTCAATGAAAGAGATAATCGTGAATTAGGTGTAGGTGTTAGTAATTCTATTGCACTATCTGATTTTGCAATATCAAATATTGGTTTAACTAAAGATGAATTAATAAAAAAAGCGTATGAAGTAATTCAAAGATGGGCTGAATGAATTTTCCTAATCTTAGCTGTAAAATAGAACTGTTTTGCACAATAAACCCATCTGAATCTAAAGAAAAACTTGAAACAACTATATCCAATATTTTTCCCTATTCAAAAATAACTAGTAATGAATTTTCAATAAATGCAGTTTCTAAAGAATTAAGATCATTTGAAAAAATATATCAATTTATTCATAATAACAAATTACAAAAAAATTTTTTACGATCTCTAGAAGATAATTTAAAAAATGATTCTACATGGTTTTATCTTAACAAGCAAGCTGCATTTGTTGAACAAATTGCAATTTGTGAAGAATTTGATGAATCTCCATTGGGACCAATTAAAGTCTCATTAACATCATCAAATATTGATAGAATTATTGATTGGATAGTCTTTGATTGAATAAAATTAGTTAAGAAAATCAACCCATTTTTGATTATTTTTTTTAGTTTGAATTTAAAATCAATTTTTTAGTATAATTATGAAATGTTAATAAAATTAGGCATAATTGCATCAGTTTTGGTTTTAGGTGGTATGATGTTTTCTACAGAAATTACTTCACTATTTCCTAATACTTCTGCCTTATTAGCTGATTCTTTAAAAGATGACATTAATTCATTAAATACAAAAGTAACAGATTCTGCTGAAAATAGACTAGATTCTTCTTTGGATAAAACCATTCAAAGTGTAAGTGATAGTGTTTATGAAGGAATTACAGACACTGGAGATAAATTAGTTGAAAATGTCAATGAAAAAATTTCTGAAGGAATTACAGACACTGGAGACAATATTAAAAATGAAATTTTAGAATCATCTACTTCATCTACAACAGCTTTAGTAAATGAAGTATCTGAATTTGATCCTTTTAGTTTCATTAAGAATTTATTTAAAACTAATTAATTTCTACTTCTAAAAGATCTCTTGCTGTAATTACTGAATTATGAATTTTTTCAGCCTCGTTTTTATGTTGAATTTCATCTTTATATCTTGCAGAAAAGTGTGTTAAAATTAGATTTTTTACTTTTGCATTTTTACCCAGTTCAGCAGCTTGTTTTGCAGTAGAATGACAAGTATCTAAAGCTCTTTGTTTCTCTTCATCAATAAATGTAGAATCAAAAACTAAATAATCACATCCTAAGAAGAACTCTTCTAATTTTTTTGTAGGCATTGTATCTCCTGAAATTCCTATTTTTTTACCTGGACGTTTCTCACCTAATACCTGTTCTGGTTTTATTATTGTTTGATTATTTGTTATTTCTTGTCCATTTTGTAATTGGTTCCATAATTCGCCTTCAGGTATTCCTAATTCTTTTGCCTTTTGAACATTAAATCTACCTGGTTTATCTTTCTCTTCAAATAAATATGAAAATGCGGTGATAGAATGATTAGCTTTTGTTGCATGAATTAAATATTTTTTATTTTCAAATATTTTTCCTTCATTTACAATATTAATTAAAATTGAAAATGGCAATCCAAAATTTAATACTTTAATATTTGCTCCAAGAAATTCATCAATTCCTTTGGGACCAAAAATTTCCAATGGTTCAGTTCTATTTTGCATTGACATTGTTTGTAATAATCCTAAAATTCCTACACAATGATCTCCATGCAAATGCGTAACGAATAATTTCATTTTTTTATTCCATCCTAAACCTGATTTCATATATGCAATTTGTGCAGCCTCACCTGCATCAAACATTAGAATTTCTCCTTCTCTTTCTAGACATATGCATGATAATCCCCTTTTTTCAGTTGGTTGTGCAGCAGATGTTCCTAAAAAAACAAGTTTCATTTAATCAAAATAGTTCTTGTCAGACTTTTATGCCTATAGATATGATATTTTTTTAATCCCTTTAATTTCATTTTAGGATCTAATTCTTTTTTGAACATAATTGCAATTTTTTTGTTTTTAGGCACAATTGAGATAAATCTTTTAAGAATTTCTTCAGGTTTTTCTGATGTTTTTGAAGATTTACCATATGGCAAATCAGTAACAATTGCATCAAAATTATTTGAAATTTTTAATAATTCCTTAAAATCAGATTTCAAGATTTTTGATTTAAAATTATTTAATTTCAGATTTTCTTTTGTCATATTGCACATTTTTTCATCAAAATCAATTCCTATAGCATTGATACCCATTGATTCAGATTCAAGTAATGTGGTGCCTGTGCCACAAAATGGATCACATACTGTTTGACCTTTTTTTAATCCAGTTAAATTTATCATAACTCTTGTTAATTTCCAATCTAATTCATGAGGATATTTTTTTACTTTTTTTGGTCTTATTTTATTTTCATATTTTTCTGAAAAACCAAAAAAACTTTCTGTATTTGTGAAAATCAAATATACAGTTATTTCAGGATTTTTTAAATTAACTTTCGCTTGTGTGAATTTTGAAATCATATCACCCATTGATTTTTCTAATTCTAACACATTCAATTGATTTGTTGATAGATTGATTACTCTACATACAAAACTTTGTGTATTTTTTAACACCTGGAAATTTTCTTCATCTAAAAAGAGCCCAGACATTTTTCTTAAAATTTGTCCAGATGTTTTTACAAATGTTGCACGTTCTGAAATTTTTTTCCAATTAGTTTTAGATTGAATAATTATTAAATTTGAGATAATTTTTATTTTAGCAAATCTATCAAATGATTTTGTAATTGTAGTTATTTCATCTATTGCAAGTTCTAAATTTTCTTTTGATAAAATAAAAAAACTTTCTGGCATTACATTATTGCCTTTGCAATAGTATTTGAAATATCTACTTTTGATGTTTTACCTGGAATTGTATTTGTACTAATAATACTTGTCACTCCAGCTTTTTTTATTTTCTTTTCTGCATCATTAATTAATAATGCATGTGTACACGCAACATAGATTCTTTTACACTTTTGCTTTTTGAGAAACTGTGTGGCTTTGATTAAACTACCACCTGTGCTAATCATATCATCTACTAAAATCAAATCTCTATTTTCAACTTCTGATAAATTTGTAGTTTTAATTTTTACTTTACCTGTTTTTCTATCTCTAGCTTTTTCTAATGCAATATAATCAGAATTGAATTCCTTTGCGAATTCTTTTGCTCTTTGTTTTCCACCTTGATCTGGTGATATAATTAATGGATTTTTTAGCCTCAATTTCTTAAAATATTTGACAAGATCTGGTATTGCAGAGACATTTTGGGTTTTATTACTGAAATATTTCAATCCTATTAAACTATGAATATCTACTACTGTAATTTTTGATGCTCCTGCTCCTTTGAATAATTTTGCAAGAACTTTCATTGTTACAATTTCACCTGGTAAAAATTCTCTATCTTGTCTTGCATAACCCATGTATGGTACTACTACATCAACTTGAGATGAATTTTCTTTTGCTTTTGTAATTAATGATAATATTTGAACTAAATTGGTATCTACTGGTGGAAAAATGGATTGTATAACAATTGATCTTTTTTTTGCAATTTTTCCAATTAATGTAATTTTACTTTCTCCATCAGGAAATGTTCTAATTTCTGATTTAACTAAATTTGCCTTTATTTTCTTTGCAATTTTTTTTGCTATATCGTCAGAAGTTATTCCTGAAATTACTGATATTTGACTCAATAAGAAAATATGATAAGTAGGGATTCTTAAGTTTTGAGAAATTTTTCTTATTCGTCGCCTTCTCCACGACCTAAATCACCTAATCCATATTCATCAATTACTTTATTTCTAAATTCATCTTTTTCATCAATTTCTATTTGTTCTTTCTTCTCATCTCCTTGATACACTGTTCTAATTGGCCATGGAATTCTAATATCATACCTCTTAAATTCTTCATACATTATCATTCTTAGATCAGTTTTTGTCTTAAATTGTGATCCATAATCTTTTACATATAACCACATTGAAAAATCCAATGCAGAATCATTGAATTGATTAAATCGTACAACTGGTTGAGATATGTCTACATGTAAATCCTTATCACAACCGCAACTTGATTTATTTTCATCTAAATATGGACATCTGTTTTGTCTAACAAGATGTCTTCCTTTGGCATCTCTGATTTCAACCATCCCTCGTTTTCCAATTTTTACTAAGATTGCTGCAACCTGTTTTGGGTCATTAAGATAGGAAACACCTACTGTTACTACTGCTGGAACAAGCTTGTTTTCCTTTGTATAATTGATTATTTGTGCTGTGACCAATTGTCTTGTAGGAATAATTGCTACTGATTCATGTAATGCATCTCTGACATATGTTACTCTAGGCGTAATTTTATGAACAATTCCATTATATCCTGATTCTAATTGAACTCTTTCTCCTTCTTTGAAAATATTGTCTTTTCTAATCATCAAATATGCAAAATAATTTTGCATTGTTTCTTGAAGAGCTAAACCAATACCAATTGCAAGTCCACCTGTTGCAGTTGCTAATACAAATAAATCAACTCCCCACCATGATACAACTCCTAAAATTGTTGCAACAAAAATTCCTACAGGTAAAATTTGTTTAAATGATTTAGGAATACCTTCCCTTTTTTTACGTGCATAACCTGGTGGTCTGGAACTTGGAATTAATGGCTCAAAACCGTTAATTCTTTTTTCTTCTCTCCAAATGTCTATTGGAAATATTTCATCTGGTTTTGCTCCGGGCTTTAATTTTCTTCCAGATTGATTATTACCAGTAATACAATTGTTGAAATATTTCAAATATTTTGCTCTTTCAGATTCTTTCCACTGTTCAAAAGGATTACTAACTAATTTTTCATAACTTCCAATGGGATTGCCTTTTGAATTACGATATTGTTCTAATTGAACAATGCCTTCTTTAGTTTTACATAAATTTTTGAATTCTTCTTCTGTAAAATCCTCTGGTGTAATTGTTGGAGGAATCCATTTGTATAATTTGTGAAAAAGATTATCATCATCAGAAAATCCTTGTAAATCATACCACGCATCAAAATCTTGTTTCTCAAGTATTGATTTATCTCGCTTTGTAAGCATTATTGGAATTAAATGAGAAATTGTATATCCCACAACTAAAATATTAAAAGTATTAAGGATTTTAGCAAAAGTTTCTTCAGCACTAAGTTCCATTGTAATTGAATTAGAATCATTTTCAAATAATTCTGAAGTTTGAATATATGCATTAGTAGAAGAAATTAACGCAATTGCAAAAAACGGTAATACCGCATTTTGTACAAATCTTGATAAATGTGGTCTAGTGTAAAATATTTTTTTTGATTTAATTAATGATGAAAATTTTCTATATGCCGCAGAAATTGCAATTATCCCAACTATCATTATGATGAAAGCTAATTGAAGTGATTCAGACGAAGCTAATAGTTGAGAAACAGTTTCAAATTCGCCAACAGAAATTTGTGAAATATCGCCTTCGCTCATAGTTAGTCTTCTTACTTTGTTCTATTTTCTAGAATAAAATGTTAAGCGATCAGGATTATGTAGCAAAAAACTACCAATTATTACTTATTATTTTGTGCCTGCAATTGATGTAACATTTAACAAGGGTTTCAGTACTAGTCTTAAAATGACCTATCAAAAATCAATTTGGAAAGATACTCCTTCTATGAAATCATATACATTATCAAATTTTCGTCAACTTCCACAAATTCAACAACTTTCTGAAGAAAAACAATTTGAGATGGAGGTTGTAGGAAATGTATTGCCTTTTAAAGCAAATAATTATGTCGTTGAACAATTAATTGATTGGAATAATATTCCAAATGATCCTATTTTTGTTTTAACATTTCCTCAAAAAGGAATGTTGAAACCTCAACATTATGATCAAATGGCTGATGCATTGAAAAATAATGCTGATAAAAAAGAAATTACAAAGATTGCAAATGAAATTAGATTACAATTAAATCCACATCCTGCAGGCCAAATGGAACTTAATGTTCCAACACTAAAAGATGGTACAAAATTATACGGAATGCAACATAAATACAAAGAAACTTGTTTGTTTTTCCCAAGTCAAAGTCAAACTTGTCATGCATATTGTAGCTTTTGTTTTAGATGGCCACAATTTGTTGGAATGGATGAAATGAAATTTGCAATGCAGGAAGGTGAACAACTGGTTCAATATGTAAGAGAACATCCTGAAATTACAGATGTATTATTTACTGGTGGAGATCCAATGATCATGAAAGCAAAAATCTTTTCTAAGTATGTTGATGCAATAATTGAAGCAAATCTCCCAAATCTTAAAACTATTAGAATTGGAACAAAAGCACTTGCATATTGGCCTTACAAGTTTTTGACAGATTCAGATTCTCAAGAAATGCTAGAAGTTTTTAAAAAAATCACTGATAGTGGTTTACATCTTGCATTTATGGCTCATTTCAATCATCTAAATGAACTATCTACACCTGCTGTAAAAGATGCAATTAAAGAAGTTAGAAAAACAGGAGCTCAAATTAGAACTCAATCACCTCTTTTAACACATATCAATGATGATGCAGAAATGTGGGCAAAAATGTGGACAAAACAAGTTGAATTAGGTTGTATTCCATATTACATGTTTGTAGTCAGAGATACAGGAGCTCAACATTACTTTGGAATTTCTTTAATTAAAGCACATGAAATTTTTAGAAAAGCATACTCTTCGGTTAGTGGTATTGCCAGAACTGTTCGTGGACCAAGTATGTCTGCAACACCTGGAAAAGTCCATGTTATGGGAACTACAAATGTAAATAATCAGAAAGCGATTGTTTTGAGATTCATACAAGGCCGAAATCCTGATTGGGTAGATATACCATTTTTCGCAAAATATGATGAAAATGCAATCTGGCTAGATGATTTAAAGCCCATATCTGATGAAAAATTCTTCTTTGAGGAAGAAATGATGGAATTCCAAAAAAATAAACTCAATTGAGAGTTTTTATCCTAAAATTTACCTGACTTTATTGCCAATTCTATCTTACTAGATAACATTAGTAAAATAATTTTTAAGATTTTGTAATTGGATTCAAAACAAGTACTACAAACTATTGAAGATGAAAAAATTTCTTTCATTGATTTTTGGTTTGTAGATATTTTTGGTGAACTTCATAATGTTGGAATGCCTAGTTATGCAGTTGATGAAAATAGTTTTGTAAATGGCCTTGAAAAACTAGACGCCAGTTCAATCGTTGGTTTCAAATCTGTTAATAATTCTGATATGATTTTAATGCCTGATCCAAATTCATTTAAAATTTTACCTAGTGATTATGATCCAGGAAATAGAAGAAATGCAAGAATCTTCTGTGATCTTTATGATGGTAGTACAAATAAAGAAGATCGATACAATAGAGATTCTCGAGGAATTGCACACAAGTCCGCTGAAAAACTTTCAGAATTTGGATTTACTCACACAAATTGGGGTCCTGAAATAGAATTCTTTGTTTTTGATTCAATCAGTGTTTATCCATCACCATATGCTGCAACCCATTCAGGTGGCGGTTCAGGTTATTCTATTGAATCTAAAGAATCACCATGGGCTAAAGGAAATGTCAGTACTGCTATAGATATCAAAGAAGGATATTATCCATCACAACCAAAGGATACACTTGAAGGATTCAGAAAAGATGTATGTGATGATTTGTATAATTATTTTGGAATAAAAATAGAAGCTGAACATCATGAAGTTGCAACTTCAGGTCAATGTGAAATTAATTTAGTTTATGATGAAATGATTGGAATGGCTGATAACGTCATTGCAGTTAAAAATTTAGTTAAAGTCAAAGCTAAACGAAAAAATAAGGTTGCAACTTTTATGCCAAAACCAATTTTTGGTGATAATGCATCAGCTATGCACACACATCAGAGTTTATGGAAAGATCAAACTAATATCATGTATGATCAAGATGATGAAGTTGCTCAAATGAGTCAAACTGGAAGATATTATATCGGTGGAATACTAAGTCATGCTTCTGCACTATGTGCAATTTCAAATCCTACCACTAATTCTTACAAGCGACTTGTTCCAGGATTTGAAGCACCAGTCAATGTTTGTTGGGGATTAGCAAATCGTTCAACAGCAATTAGAGTTCCAATGTATAATAGAAATCAGGAAAAAAGTAAAAGACTTGAATATCGTGTACCAGATCCTACTGCTAATATCTATCTATTAGAAGCTGCATTACTTTTAGCAGGATTAGATGGAATTAAAAATAAAATTGATCCTGGTGATCCTGTTGAAGAAAATGTTTACAAACTTTCAACAGAAAAGAAAAGAGAATATAATATTGGTGCATTACCTGTATCACTAAAAGGTTCACTAGATGCTCTAAATAGTGATTCTAACTTTTTAGAAGAAGTTTTTACAAAAGATTTTCTTGAAACTTATTCTGACTTAAAATATAAGGAATATACTTCATTTGCACAAACTCCTACTGCATGGGAAGTTTCTATGTATGCAGATGCATAACTGGTACAAATATCAAAAATAACACTTTTAAAATTTGAATTAAATTTTTTTATTATGAATTACAAACTTTTCTTTCTTTCATTATTATTGATTCCTAGTTTTACTGGAATTGTATATGGACATACTGTTGATGGAATAGGAGATTACCGTATAGAAATTGGTTGGATGAATGAACCAGTTGTTTCTGGAGAAACAAATGCTCTTGAATTGTATGTGAGTCCACTTACTGCCTGTCCAGATATCCCTACTCTCTTAGAATGTGCAAATTCTCAAGAATTTGAAAATGGTATTGATGGATTAAGAAAAATGCTTAAAGTTCAATTTGTTTATGATAAAACAGAAACAATTACTCTTCCATTAGCTGCCGATCATGATGTACCAGGAAAATATTATGCTTTCATTACGCCTACAATTTCTGGATATTATCAAGCAAATCTTATTGGAAAAATTTTAGAAACTCCTGTGAATTTATCACTGCATCCACCACCAATTGCAGAAAGATCATATATTGAATTTCCTCAATCAGCAGACTTGGCTTTAACAGAAGTTATTGATGATAATTCAAAACTTGAACAAAAAATTGAAACTTTAGAAAATACTATAAAAAATCTAGAAACCTCTAATAATCAATTGAAAGTTCAAATTGATGGATATTTTGTAATGGTACTGCCAATAGGAATTATTGGAATAATTATTGCTATAATTGCGTTAATTAAAACACGAAGAAGTTAATTTTTTAGTATTTTTTATTAAATTTCCAAATCATTGATATTCTGTAATTTAATAAACTACAAGTATAGGAAAATGATTACAGATCCTAACTCGGTTGATAAAAAATGGTAGAATCTAATTATGATATTTTAGGTATTGTAGAAGGAACTACTGAAAAAGAGATTAGAGATGCATTTAGAAGATTAGCTTTACAATTCCACTCAGATCGAGGTGGAGAAAATGAACAATTTATAAAAATCAAACAAGCATACGACGATCTAAAAATTGGAAAAAAATATCCTGATACAGATATTGAAAAAATCAAAAATTCAAAGGTTTATTCTGATGAAAGTGAAGAAGACGTTAGAAGAAAAAATCAGATTTTAGGTCAAGAATTATCAAAAGAAATGCAAACTGCTCAAGAATGGGCATCTGCTTTAAATCGTTCAAATATTACAGGTACTAGATTATTTGGTTCAAAAACTCTTGGTGAAATTGAATTAGAAAGAAAAGCAACAGGTACATTATCTATTAAAGGTAATTTTATGGCTGGAAGTTTAACTTACGATGGACCAATAATTATGCAAGGAAGTATTACTAGCCCCTCCTGGACTCAAGAATACAAAACTAATATTCACTTAACAAAAGGTGATTTCAAATTCATTGATCCTTTAGAAAATAAATACAAAATTGATAATGGAGCACAAATTATTGTAGATAATGGAAATGCTGTTGTAGGTAATATTTATGGTAGAAAATTTAGAGTTGAAGATAAAGAAGGTAGAGTAGGAGTTTTTAAAATTCAAGAACATAGAACAAGTGTCTCAGCATTAAACGGTAAAATTGTTGCCGAAAATATTGTTGATACTGTATCTTTAGATGCAGATTCAATTATTGTTTTAAATGTTGAAGAAGATGCAATACTTTCTGCACGAGAGATTTTGTTTTATGGTAGTAAGTTAACTTATGATTGTGTAATTAAATTAAAACAAAATGGATCAATTAGATTTTTTGAAACTTTTTCCATCCAAGGATTAAGTGGAGATGCAATAATTGAATTAGAAAATGGCAAAAAAATTAGATTATTTGATCTTAAAACTAAAAAAATTAAAGACTTAGCTGATGAATTTGTTCCTCATAAAGAAAATTACAACAAAGATGCTACTATGGTAGGAAATGGATTTACAATTACTTATGATATGTTGAATAATCTATCTAAGAAACCAACTAAAAAATCAAATTGGAAATCTAAATTCAAATTTTCAAAAGATTAAAGAATTGAAAATAAGTTGACTTAATTAAAAATAATAAAAAGAAATTAAAAATTGTAGAACTAATCTAATCGATTAATTCAGTCCAACCTTTGACGAAGACTGAGTTCTTGTAGAGTGGAACTGGTTGTCCAACTGTAAAGTCCATTGGTCTCATCCAGAAGATTGCTTTTGTTGGGCATACACCGATGCATGCACCATCAGAAATACATCTTTCTGGGTAGAAAACAAATGCTTTACCTCTCTTCCAGCCTTCAACT